>OJFL01000258.1_pt1 | contig 29660 bp, 25 predicted proteins | sample 1594131 | NCBI WGS metagenome assembly OJFL01 (sample SAMN05416782, study PRJEB24817) | seawater metagenome | isolation source: Sea water | place: Canada:Atlantic | collected 2013-07 | reverse complement strand
CTATTGGTTTTAAAGCTGGGAGAATTGTATCTATAGACAAGGCTACAATAGACATTAAACAAGCCATTAACAGTATAAATTCTATCTGAGAAGTACCCGTTTTTTTTGTATCTATTGAAGGTTTTTTTGAAATCATTTCGCAAAAGTAGCCTATTTTTACAATTAGACTAGAATTGTTTTTCTTCTTTTTATTCTTGTGCTATAGGAGTAAGCTAATTTAACAACACAAAAAGTCTACTTAACATAATATAAATTATAGTACATTTATGTAGTAATTTCTGTATAGCCGTATTTCAGGCTATTTACACATAATATCAGATATAACACCTTTAGGTTTATATCGATAGATATTATGTTAAAAGAAATTATGACTTATAAACTTATCTATTTGATAACTATAACTATCTAAATAGTATATCTCCAGATAGTATGTATAGACTTTTTTCTGAACTTTAATAAATGATCGTATTTAAATTAAATATAATAATGTATTATAGCTATTTAAAGAAGATAAAAAGTAATTAAACAATTTAACATGAATAGTATTCGAAATAATAACAGTAATAACGAATTAGACAAAACAGACGAACAGATAATTAGGCTCTTACAAAAGAATGCTAGATTGTCTAATAAACAAATAGCTGCAGAAGTTGGTATTGCAGAATCTACCTGTTCAGAAAGAATGAGGAAATTACATAGAAAAAAAATATTCTTCGGGTTTCATGCTTTTGTAGATTCTTCAAAACTTGGCACAAATATAGAAGCTATGGTTGCTATAAAATTAACCAAAAACACAAAAGATGAAGTTGAAGATTTTAAAAATTCTATGGCTGTATTATCCGAAGTTGTTAATATCTATCACTTAGCTGGTCAAATAGATTTTCTACTTTATATAGCAGTAAGAGATAAAGACCATCTAAGAGATTTTGTTATGGATCATATTACAAAAGAGTATGTAAAAAGTTTGGAAACATCCTTGATCTACGATTTTTCACAAAATCCATTATTTCCAATGTATTTGGATAATGAATAAAGCAGAAAACCGATGAGAATAATCACCGGTTTTTTTCTTAATAACAGCAAATAAATGAATTATATTTTTAATTTAAAACATACAATTTTGGTTTCAGACATCGCTTCAATTGCAGACTTCACTCCTTCTCTACCCATTCCGCTGCTTTTAACGCCACCAAAAGGCATCGCATCTATTCTATAATCTGTTGAGTCATTAACCATTACTCCAGCACAATCTAATTCATTAATTGCCTTGTGTGCATTGTTAATATCATTCGTAAAAATTGCTGTATGTAACCCAAAAGGCGATTTATTACAACATGCGATAGCTTGATCTAGATTTTTTACTTTTGATATAGTTACAACAGGTCCAAAAACTTCTTTGCAATTGGCAATATCATTATTGCAGTCAGCCTCTAATATGGTTGGTGTATAACAATTACCAATTGTTTTTCCGCCGCTAATTATTTTTGCTCCATGATTGACACTTTCACTAATAAACCCATCTATTTGATGAATGGATTCTTTACTTATAATAGGACCTATATCTGTGTCTTCAGATACTGGTGAGCCAATTTTTAAAGTAGCCGTTAATTGAGAAAAATCATTTAAAAATGAATCGTAAATAGTCTGTTCAACAAAAATTCGTTTTACACCAACACAATTTTGGCCACTTGCAAAAAATGCTCCTGAAACACAAGATTGAACAGCGTCTTCTACATCAGCATCAGACAAAACGATTACAGGTGAATTAGAACCAAGTTCCATTACTATTTTTTTTAGGCCAGCATTTCTCTGTATGTTTTTTGCAGCTTCTATTCCTCCGGTAAAACTTATAAGACGTATTCTATCGTCGCTAATTAAAGAATCACCAAAAAATTCTGGTGATCCTGTAATTATACTTAGCATCTCTTCTGGCAATCCAGCCTCAAAAAGAATTTCTGCAAACTTAATTGCTACTAAAGGAGTATAATCACTAGGTTTTAATATAACAGGGTTTCCTGCTGCAATTGCTGGACCTAGTTTGTGGCAAACCAAATTTAAAGGATCATTAAAAGGTGTTATGGCAACAACAATACCAATAGGGACTTTGGTTTCGTACCCAACTCTATCTTCTGAACCTACAACAGCATTAAACGGAATTGTAGCTCCTATTATTCTTCCTGCTTCTTCCGCAGAAAGTTGCATAGTATTTAGAGCTCTACTGACTTCTTTTCTTGCCTGAACTATTGTTTTTATTCCTTCTGTTGCTATAAGATTCGATAATACATCAAATTCTCGCTCCATTATGGTTACGGCTTTTCTAAGAATTGCTATTCTTTTTGAAGGAGACATTTTTTTACCAATAGCCTCTCCTATTTTTGCTAAATCAAGTGCATTCATTACATCTTGCTTAGTCGACTGAGGAACTGTTCCGATTTTATCTCCTGTGTAACTATTATAAACAGGTACAGTAATTGTGTTTTTTTTATCTATCACCATGTTTTGAGTTTTAACCGTTAACTATTGATATGATATCATTATACAAAGCAAAACCTGTTTCAATTTTTCCTGCTCCTGCTCCAACTATCGTAGTATCTCCTAAAATACTAGAGGTGATTTTTAAGGCATTAGTAGCATCTGAAATACCATATAATGAATCATTCATTGGTATCAATTTAGGGCAAACTGAACCATGAACATTACCTTTATCATCCTTCCAAACGCTTCCAGTTAGTTTCCATCTCTTATTATTTGCTGATGCTTCTTTTACATCCGAAAGTGTAATTTTAGATATTCCCTTCACTTCAATATCTTCTTGAATTAATTGCACATCAAAAACAACATTTGCCAAAATCATTACTTTAGCCAACGTGTCTAAACCTTCAACATCACTTGTAGGATCTGCCTCTGCATATCCTAGTTTTTGTGCCTGTGAAAGTGCATCATTATAAGACATTCCTAATTCCATTTTAGACAGAATATAATTAGATGTTCCGTTCATAATACCACTTACAGAAGTAATATCTGAACCTAAAAGACCATTGTTTAAAACATTTATAATAGGTGTACCACTCATTACAGTTCCTTCAATTGCTAACGTTTTTCCCTTTAGTTTAGCCAAATTAAAGATGTGTTTATACCCTACAGCAAAAGGACCTTTATTAGTAGTAACAACATGTTTGTCAGAATTTAGTGCAGTTTCTATATGGGATAGTGCTGGTTGTCCTGTTTTAATATCTGTGAAACTAGCCTCAATAATGATATCTGCATTAATTTCTTGTATTGCTTTAGGAATGTCAAGTATATTTTCTGTTAATAAACTATAATCACCATTATTAGCATTTGCAAGTATATTCTGCATATTTATACCATTAGCATCGATCTTACTACCTTTCATTGTATCCAAAATTCCTACTGTTTGTATTTCTAGATTTTTAGCTAACGGTAATATCGAATTATTTCTTAAAATAATTTCAGCTAATCCTTGTGATACAATTCCAAATCCTACATATACTATTTTTACCATTTATAATTATTTAAATTCATTTTTATATGACAAAACTATATATATATTCATATATAATTATTATCACAGTAAACTATTCTGTTATTATGTATTATAAATGAATTATATTCGTTTGTTGACACAAAACTTATTTAAAACAAAATTTAAATCGTTCGTAAAATATTTTAGTAAGCAGATAAATTTTTAGCGAAGAATTTTGAGATCTAACTTTAATGTGTTTTTGAATATAATCTAATATTCAAATTGAATACTATAAAAGAATGTAATAAGTTTTATTTTTCCATTTCACACACATTATGCTTCCCTCCTATGTCGTCGCATAAAAAGTGTTCCATTAACATTGTAGAAGAAACTTTTGAGAATAAATTTTTTTAAGAAACTGTAGATAAACTTTCGCTTTTAAGCAAAGCTCAAGTTACATAACGCAGAACATTATAGTACAAATACATAGTAATTTCTGTATAGCCGTTTTTCAGGCTATTTACACATAATTGTAGATATAGTGCCTTTAGGTCTGTATCGTCAACAATTATGTTAAAAGAAATTACGGCTAATTAACTTGTAGGTTTATTTGATAGCTATAATTCTCTATATTGAAAAATATCATAGAAGCATTTATTTTTCATAAGAATTATTGTAAAATACCATTTATAATAGCAAACGCTAGATAGTATATGGATTTTATTGTCTGATTTCAGATAGCTCTGATTCCAATACATTTTTAGCTGATTGTTGAGCATTAGATAAATTGGACAATAAAAGATTATTCTGTTCATATGGATCTGAAATCATATCATACATTTCTTCATTTCCATTGGCATTAACAATTAATTTATAATTTAAATTACGAATAGCCCAACTATCATTTGTTCCATTATCCATCTCAGAATATTGAAAATCTCTTATAGTAGTATTTGATGTTAGTAATGGAATAAAACTTTTGCTATCATAAATTTGAGCCCCTTGCACTCCACATAAATTAGCAATTGTTGAATATAAGTCTGTACTAACTATCAAATTATTATCCATACCTGTTCTATTGACACCGTAACCTGAAATAAACATAGGGGTATTTATACCACCTTGATATAATGTTCCCTTGACAGTTTGGTTAGTATATGGAGACTGTGCTACTTGATTGGGAGTTCCATTGTCACCTATAAAAATTATAATTGTATTTTCTAATTTATTTTCAGGAATTGATTCAATTAATCTTCCAATTTGAAAATCCATAGCTTCAATGGCTGCAAAATAGTAAGGACGTGCATCTAATCCTGCTCTGTATTCCGGAAGTGCTCCTTGTGAATGCATATTAGTTGGTGGTATATGAAAAGGCGTATGTGGAGCGTTATATGCCAACCACATAAACCAAGGTTTTTCTTGACTACCTATCCAACCAATTGCCTTATTAGTCAGCTCTTCTGTAGCATATGTTGTTTCATTGGATGATGAACCATCTTCACTCATTCTCCAGTTATAATAATCTTGAACTGCACCTGATAGAATTCCTGCATAATAATCTAATCCAAAATTTTCTGGATTAGTGGATTGGTTATTCCCTGATAAATGCCATTTACCAACTATAGCTGAAACATATTTATTGTTGGTTTCTTCTTTGATAAATTTCTGTAAAATCTTTTCTGAGGTTGTAATTTGATCACCTGCCCATTTTAAACCAGTTCTAAAACCATATTTACCTGTAATAATTGAACCTCTTGTAGGTGTACAAGTTGGATTAACCCAAAAATTATTAAATGATAACCCTGAATTCTTTATAGCATTCAAATTTGGAGTATTTGGTTTTATACTTCCTTCAGAGAAACCAAATGTAGCATCTTTCCCCATATCATCAGCCAGAATAAATAAGATATTAGGCTGAGCGTTAACGATATCCTCTTCACTTTCATCTATCTGAATAGTATCATCATCTTTCTTACAAGCAATGAATAAAGTTATGATTGAAAAAATAAAGAATGTTTTTATTAAATTTTTATTTATTTTCATTTTTAAATATATTATTAATGAATTATGATCTCTTCCTTTTTAAGGATTTCAATATGTCTAATTAATCTTTTAATATCAATAGGAATTGTTCCATTAAACACACCTCTTATAAAACCTTGACCATCTACTAATATGAAGTTTTCAGTATGAATAAATTGACTTACATCTTTGGTTTTTACAAAATCTTCATCTGCAAAATATCCATCTCTAGCCATACTGTATAATTTATTTTTATTCCCTGTTACTAAATTCCACTTTTTGTCATTTATATTATTTCTGTTAGCATAAGCCTTCAAAACTGGAATAGAATCTGTCCAGGGCATTACTGTATGTGACAATAATAAAACATCTTTGTCATTTTTATATTTTTCTTGAATGACCCCCATGTTTTTTGTTAATTTTGGGCATATACCGGGACAAGATGTAAAGAAAAAATCAGCAACATAAATCTTATTTTTATAAGTTTCATTAGTAATTGTATCTCCATTTTGATTCAAAAAAGAAAAATTTGGAATTTTATGTTTTCCTTTAATTTCTCTTGAATGTGTATACCATCTCGGTGTAAAATCAGATGAAATAAAATAGGGTAATTTATCTGTATTTGAGTTTTTTTTTAATCCTTTATTGCAAGAATTAAATACCATAAAAAGAAAAATAATTAAAAGATTTTTCATTGAATTTCATTTTTACCAGAAATTACAGTATAACACTTCTTTAAGCCTATTAAGCCAAAACGTTCTTCATTAATCACAGTATAGTTGGCTTTAATTGATCCATTAAGTTTAAACAGCTTTTGTGCCCCATCTTCTACTCCATCAATAAAATTAAAATCTTTAGCAAGTTGACCATCTGGATACCATTCCTTAACTGATCCATTATATTTTCCATTATCATTAAAATGATATACAAATTTTTGTTGTCGGTTTTCCCACCATGATTGATGAATTCCAATTTTTATACCATTTTTATAATATCTTAAAGTTGATAAGGAATCATTTAAAAACCAGTATTTTTCATACCCATGTTTGCGCCCATTTAAAAATTGCTTTTTGCTCTTCAGTTTTCCACTAGAATATAATTCAAAGGTAAAACCTGAAAAAGGTATATTATTTAGTTTTAATATCCCATTGTTTAATTTAAAATTTGGATCATTAGCAACAACACTTTCTATAGGGTAATGATTAATATTTGAACAACTAATTAGAAATAATACTATACCTATTAATTTATATTTTGAAAACATTGTTATTGAGAAATATTACCTGGTGTTCCAAAATAACCATTACCATTAATATAAGGGTCTTGGCTAGTGACATGATAATGATAAATTCCATCAGGGAAATCTACTGTTGCCCCTAGATGTCCATGAAATTCGTCAAGATCATTATTGGTAACTTCACTCCCATTTTCAAAGGGTCCATATACAGGAAATCCATCTGCTAATAATCCTAGAAAAACATTATTACCAAACTGTTCAGTAAGATATGTTGGTTCAACATGATAATGGTAATTTCCCATACCAGCAGGGTGACCAAGATATTGATCAAAAGAATTTATTTCATTTGTTAAAGGACTGTTTCCTGCTGCATATTGATTAAAGAAAACTACGCCATTTCTAGCTATCCCTATGGGACCTAAATTTGTTGCTCTATGATTTGAGGATTCTTCGGGAAAAAGAGGAATTGTAAATGTGATATTTTGCTCAGCTATTCTATTAGGGTTTAAATTGAATTGAGGATTTGTTCCATTATAAGGTTCATATAATTCACTTTCCCATTCGGTATCAAGATAATAAGGTGATTTATGGTCTGGTAGATCATTAGTATTAAAAACTACACTATTCGCATTAATTTCAATAGTCATCCCTGTACTATTAAATTTACTCAATAATGAAGTAATATCATAATTTGTTATAGGAATTACTTCATCATCATCTATAATAGAAGAACTTTCGTCTCCAGAACACCCTAGAGTACATAGTATTGAAATTGAAAATAGATGAATTTTAAAAATAGTTTTTAGGAATTTCATAAGAATAAATATAAATTATATGCTCTTATGACTATAAATATTTAAAAAAGTTTATTCTATCAATAAAATTATTTTAAAGTAAATAAAATATTGAGAGATAATTTGAAAATTATTTACCTCCATTAAGTATTCAGTTTTACGGTGATTTAGGAGAACAACGTGTTGGTAATACAATTTCCTCTAGATTTTACGTCAATAAAAGAATGAGTTACTCCTCTTACACTTTGGAAGTAGGTAGTTTACTTTACTGAATCTTTTAAATGTTTAAAAATAATAAGAATAATATTTTTTAATAAAACATCTTCCGAATACCTACAAATACAAAAATCATAAATGTGTACAACAAAAAGAAAGGAATTATAATCGCTTTTAATCCCAAAACTAAAAGTATAGCAATCACTAACAACTGAAATCCTAAACCAAAAGTAGAAACACTAGTCATCAACCAGTTTGGTAATATTCTACCTTTATCAGCGTTCCTGTCTATGCTGTAAATAACTTCATCAAATAAACCATACAACAATCTATACAGGCCAAAAAGTATAGTGACATGTTGTTGTTTTTCACCTTCTAAGGCCACAGGTGTTTTATCTTCAAACACTCTACTAGTTGTATCTCCATCAAATCTATTTCTTAGAATAACATAGTAGTAATTGTATAGTGTTCCTTGCAGTTGTAATCCAAGAAATGCCAATAAACATAGCCAGATAGAAATATTAGTTATGTACCATATAGCAATAAGAAACAAAGAATTAAGTATAATATCTGCTACTGAGTCTAGATATCTACCGGTATAAGATGGTTTTTGCTTTACACGAGCAAGTTCACCGTCTGCAGCATCTAAAATAGATTTGAAAATTAAAAAAAATGCTGCTGACCAATAATACCCCATAATAATACAATAAATGGCAACAAAACCTGAGATTATAAAAGCTATTGTTACATGGATTGGAGTAAAAGAAGTGCTTTTTAAAGAATTAGCTATCAACTTTGCAATAGGTCTGCCATAATCTGAAAGATCTATAAATTGGTGTTCTTTGGGTAATTTAGACATGAAAAAGAAAAATCGTAATGTGGAATATACCAGATTTTTATAGGTCAAATATACTCTTAAATTATATCTTTTAGAGATTATATTTATGGTGGTTTTGTTTTTTTAGACAACTATCTTAATTTATTTATGTAAAATACATGAGTAATCTATTATCTTTTTTTCATAATTTCATATTATTGAAGACATTATAGTACTTTTACATTTAAACGATATTAATTATCTTACAAAAAACAATAAACAATGAAAAATATAATCTTAAGTTTCATTTTTCTTACAGCAATTAGTTTTACAAGTTGTTCAAACAAATCAAAAAATAACACATCAACAACCACAGAAATCTCTAAAGATTTAGCAATCAAAGAAATTTCTTTTGGTGTTAGAGGGAATTGTGGAATGTGTAAAACTACCATCGAAAAAGCTGCTAATAGTTTAAATGAAGTTTCATCTGCAACTTGGAATATTGATGAAAAAACAATTGTTGTTTCCTATGATAGTATAAATATGAATGAATTATCTATACATAACGCAATTTCTGAAGCTGGTTATGATACAGAAAAAGTTTTAGGAAATTTAGAAGCTTATGACAACCTACCTGGATGTTGTCAATATGACCATAGCATGGTAATGAATAAAGTTATTGTTGAGGAGTAATTATAGCATTACTTTTTTGAAGATTTTTACATATAATTAAAAAATATTATCAATTTGTTTAATTAACAAATAGGATATTTATTTTCACCATGTACTTTATTAATTTATTAAAAATACAATTTGAATATACTTTCTGTATTAATTTGGTTTTCTGGAGTAGCTTTTGTTTATTTTGGATATAATTGTTTTTATTCTGAATTTATAATACTAGAGTTTAAACGCTACAATTTGTCTAGTTATAGAAAACTTACAGGTTTTCTTCAATTGTGTGGTGCATTTGGATTACTAATAGGGTTGTATTTCAATGCAATAATTTTACTTTTAGCAGCTTCAGGTCTATTCCTTCTAATGCTAGGTGGTTTTATAGTTAGATTAAAAATTAAAGATAGCTTTATACAGTCTTTTCCTTCTTTTGGTTTTGCAGTTTTAAATCTTATTATAGCGATTAAAACTTTTGCAACTTATTTTTAAAGCGATAAATAAACGATAGTTAAATTCATCACCATAAACAAAAAAGCTGGAAATGATTTATATAATGGGTCTTTTATTTTAAAGTGCATTAAAATAGAACCTCCTAATAATACAGCCAATCCAATACTGCTATAAAGTGTCAGAAAGTCAAACTTTATTGAAGCCAATAACAAAATAGCCAACCCTACTTTAAGTATAAAAACAACTGTATAGAATGTTTTTGACAATCCATAAACATTAAATTCTTCAATAATGGTTGTAGCATCTCCTCCTCTCCACTTAGAAGATTTATTGGGTTGTACTAACCAAACATTTATAATACTTATTCCAATAATTATTTTTAAAGCTAAAATGATATATTCTTGTAATTCCATAATTTTTTATAATTAGATTTAATATGTAAAAAACAAAAGACTCTAAAGATAAGTCTTTTGCTTTTTTTTAGTTTTGAATTAATCCTTGACCCTCAATCCAGGGAGCCCCTGTTTTAATAAGCTTATTCCTAAGTGATGGTAATGTTGAATTCACAATAGGATATAATTGTTCTTTCACTTTCTTAAGTTGGCTTTTAACTCTTAAAAGTAGTCTTTTGTGTTCATCTGTTGGTCCATATGTGTTTCCAAAAGCTGTCCAACCTAATGAACCTCCATCACTAGCATTTGGATTTGATCGTTCACCAATTTCATCCTTTATACTATTCCCATGAAGTTCTTTATCGATATCTAACAAGGTTATTTTTGTATCATTTAATTTTTTAAATAATTCATTAGTTGGTTGAGAAGCTTTATTTAAAGCTCTAAGCATAGCATTGGTGATTTGTATACTCTTAGATAATGAGGTATTTGTAGAAGTTAAATCTTGTTGAAAAGCAATTACATCCTCTCTAAAATCATTAATTTCTTGATTAGATTTTCTTGGTAATGACCCCTCAAATAATGGTATTACATCAAACCTTACAGGTTCTTGTAATGTTACATGTACTCCATTAATTCTTTTCTCAAGGGTGACAGAGTAAGTGCCTGGAGTCACCATAATACCCCCACCTCTATTAAAACCTCTCCTCCTTGGTGATTGTAAACGCTCACCATTTTTTCTTGGGTGATTTAATCTCCAATTAACTCTATTAAATCCTTTTTTATTAGTCCCTTTAATGGTGTTTATAACATTTCCATTTTGATCTTTAATAACTAACATAATCGTTGGTCCTTCTTGTCTGCTCTCTTCTTCAAGTGCATTCCAGCCAGGAAACTGAGTATTGCCTTTACTTTCTTTTGACCTTCTAATGTCCTTATTAGATTTAATTTTATTTGGCATAAAATAAGTGAAGTTTGCACCATAAGCAGGGTTTTTAGCAATCCATTCGGCATCTCCCTGACTTCCTACCCTACTTGACTCTCTATACCAGTGAGCATTTTTAACAGGAAATATAGTTGCTTCAGTTGACATCATACTTTTATTGAAAGAACGTAAAGGAGTATAATCATCTAAAATAAATATTCCTCTACCAAAAGATCCTGCAACCAAATCGTTTTCACTTCTTTGAATTTTAATATCTCTGATAGGTATTGTCGGCATTCCTCCTTTTAATTTAATCCAATTTTCTCCTCCATTAGTTGTAAAGTATACACCAAATTCTGTAGCTGCAAATAATAAGTTTTTATTAACATGATCTTGAACCAACCTCCAAATTAAGAGTTTGTTTGGCAGGTCTCCATTAATAAGTTTCCATGATTTCCCTTTATCTGAACTTTTAATAATATAGGGTTTATAATCACCATATTTATGATTATCTAAAGCTGCGTAAACAACATTTGCATCAAAAAGATCTGCTCGAACGTCATTAACAAAAGGGGTTGTTGGCAATCCTTTAATACTATTTAATGTAATTTTTTTCCAATTAGCTCCTTCATCTTCTGTAACTTGGATTAATCCATCATCGGTTCCTGCATAAAGTAATCCCTCCTGTTTAGGGGATTCAGCTAATGATGTAATCGTATTATAATTAGACATAGCTCCTACATCCCATGCATTATCCCAGCTTTGAGATTTATCATAATAAGGGAATGTCATTCTTTCTTGATTTAAAGTCAAATCAGACGATATAGGTTCCCAACCATCACCTCTGTTTTCTGATTTCCATACTCTTTGCGATGCAAAATATAAACGTTTAGGATTATGAGAACTTACTAGTATTGGAGCATCCCAATTAAATCTTTCGTAGGTATCACCCTCTCTAGCTTGGGGTTGAATAAAAACAGTTTCTCTGGTTTTACTGTCTATTCTCCAAAGAGCTCCTTGTTGAAATTCTCCATAAGAAATATTTGGATTTCCTGGTTCTGTAGCAGTTTGGGCTCCGTCAGCCCCAAGAGTTTTCCACCAATCAGCACTTGCTATTCCGTCTGAACTTATGGTTCTTGATGGCCCTCCATGAGACCCATTATCTTGTGTGCCTCCATATACATTATAAAAAGGTTTTGCATCATCAACAGCTATTTTAAAATATTGAGTAATCGGTAAATTTCTAACATATTTCCAACTTTCAGTTCCATCAAAACTTTCATATAGCCCCCCGTCTGTTCCTATCAAAAGATAATTAGGATCTGATTTTTTAAAAACGAGTGCATGGCTATCACTATGCTGATTAGATCGACGCATTCTCTCAAAAGTCTTACCGTGATTCTTTGATTCTAGAGCACTATTATTCATAAAATATATTGTACCCTCATGATGAGGAGATGCAATTATTTCTTGATAATAGTGAGGACCAGTTCCACCTGCAACTGCGTCAGATTGTTTTACCCATGATTCTCCTCCATTAGATGTCATAAAAAAACCACCTTTTGTTCTATCTAGCTCTATGGCTGCATATACAACATCAGGGTTAAAAGGAGACATTGCCAATCCAATTTTACCCAGATTAGAATTAGGAATTCCACTTTTTAATGCTTTCCAAGTAAGACCTCCATCTATACTTTTATGTAAACCAGATCCCGGTCCTCCACCAAGATACCCCGCAACAGTTCTATGTCTTTGCCATGTTGCTGCATATAATATGTTAGGATTAGTAGGATTTATAAGTAAATCAGTAGCTCCAACCCATTCAGAATCTCCCAAAGTTCGTTGCCAGGTTTTACCACCATTTATACTTTTATAAATTCCTCGATCTCCTCCTTTACTCCATAATGGTCCTTGAGATGCTACCCAAATAATCTCTGAATTCTCTGGATGAACAATAATCTTAGATAAATGTTCAGAATTTTCTAAACCCATGTTCTTCCATGATTTTCCATCATTATGACTTACATATACACCATCACCAAATCCAGCATGACGTCCTCCAACGTTTTCCCCTGTACCTAACCAAATAGTACTTGGATTGTTAGGGTCTATAGTTATACAACCCGTAGAATAAACTTTTTGATTTTCAAAAATTGGTTTCCAAGTTGTTCCTGAGTTTTTAGTTTTCCAAACACCACCTGATCCTACAGCTACATACCAAATATTTTCATTGTTGGGATGGATAGCAATATCAGCAATTCTACCTGATGTCATCGCTGGACCTATGTTTCTGAATTTTAATCCTCCAAATAAATTAGGATTTGATTTTTGAGCAAAAGTATGAGAGTCAGTAATAAAAAAGAAAGTAAGTATAACGAGTAATGATACTAGTTTTTTCATAATAAAAATTTAAGTGAGTTAACTCTTACAAGATATAAAAAATAAAAAAAATACAAATGTAAATTTGTGGTATTATATAATTTAAAAATTTATTTTGTATTTGAGTATATTTACATATGAATAATGAATCAAAATCATTTCCTGAAAAATTATTTGAATGTTGGCATCCAGTTGGTTACAGTCATGAAATAAAAGAGGATAAACCCTTTGGAACAATTTTATTAGATGAACCTTTAGTCATATGGAGAACTTCAGATGGTAATCCTCATGCTATGCGTGATTTATGTATTCACAGAGGAACTGCCTTATCATTAGGTTGGATTAAGGATGATTGCCTAGTTTGCCCCTATCACGCATGGCAATATGATAGAAAAGGGTCTTGTGTTTTAATACCTCAAGCACAAGAAATTGAAATACCCAAAAAAGCATCAACTCCAAGATATCATTGCCAAGAAAAGTTTGGAATAATTTGGGTAGCCCTAGAAGATCCTAAGTTTAATTTACCTGTTATTCCTGAATTTGTAAATAGTAAATGGAAATTTGTAAATACAGGTCCTTTTAATTGGAAAAGTGATAGCTCTAGGCAAGTTGAAAATTTTACTGATTTTGGACATTTTCCTTGGGTTCACCCTGGTTTACTAGGGGACCCTAAGCGACCTGAAGTTCCAAATTGTCAGGTAACTATAAAAGATAGTGTTTTACATTATTCTATTACAAGACCAGAGGCTGCAAATAGTAATGATTTTCCAATTTTTGCAAATGAAGATGTTGTAAAGCCAGAACGAAAAAGCACATATGAACTTCATCTGCCCTATACGATAGTTCTTCGACTAGGCTGGGGTGGTGAAAAAGGGATGGTTTACTTTTTTACATCACAACCTATTTCAAACAATTCTTGCCGTGGGTTTTGTATTATTGGTAGAAATTACAATCTTGATGAACCTGATTCTATCTTGCAAGAATTTGAACAAGTAATTTTTGATCAAGATAAAAGAATTGTTGAATCTCAAAGACCCATTCAGGTACCCTTTGATTTATCGGAGGAACTTCACCTAAAATTTGACACAGTAGCTATGAATTATCGAAGAGCAATGAAAAAAAATAAATTGCATTATTAAAATAAGTCTCTGATTCAAATAAAAGAAAATTGTAATAAAAAAAAAGCTGCGAAATTAATTTCACAGCTTTTATATATTTATAAGTAATGATTACTTTTTTAATGTAACTTTAACTGCATTCATACCCTTCATACCTTTTTCCAATTCGAATGTTACTTTATCATTCTCAGCTATTTGATCAATGATTCCACTAACATGGGTGAAATATTTCTCTTGATTTTCTGTATCTATGATAAATCCAAATCCTTTTGAAGAATCAAAAAATGAAACTTTACCATTTCTAACAGGATCTACCTTATCAGCATCTGTCATTTTAGGAACACTAATTTCAATATTTTTGGCTTTGATTTTAACTTTTAATAACGGATCTGGAGGTGTGTCTGTTAAGTTGCCGTTATGATCTACGTATGCAAATTCGATACCTTTAGTACCATTTTCTTTAATTTCTGCTCTACGAGCTTCCATTTTTTTTCTTTTATCCTCACGTTTTTTTAAACGCTTTTTTTCTTTTTCACTCTTATTAAAAGTTTGTTGAGATTTTGCCATTAGTTATTTAAAAATGATTTTTTATTTTTTTCAAAGATATCTATTTACTTTATTAAAAAAAAATTATTTGTTTTGTCTAATTAAATTTGACAGTAGTAAAAGTATATTTTTGAAAAAACTTAATAAGTCAGTATAAAAATATTACTTATTAAAAATAAATTTAATGCATAAAGCACTATAGAATTCAATAACATCTGTTCTAATTTAGATTTTAGTTATGCGAATTTTTTTCTTTTTTAATCTAGTATTGTTTAAATCTCTCACTAATCTATCGGCTATAGAAATTGGTACAGCAACAAAAGCGCAATCACGTTTTAATTCTATTATCCCTAATTGATCTTTTGCTAGATTTCCTAATTTAAAAAACATTCCTGCAATATCTCCTTTAGAAATTTTATCCTTTCTTCCTCCAGAAATAAACAAAGTTTCCCAATAAGCAGGCTTTCTCTTTGCTTGTATGCTAATGTCTTCTATGGGTGGTGTTTCAATAAATTCAGGCAACTTCCCTTCCTTAGATTTTAAAACATATGCAATTCCTTTAGCAGAAACTCTTGCAGTTCTTCCATTTCTGTGCGTAAATTCTTCTTTAGATAGTGGAAGTTGATAATGAATAATGTATTTCATTTCTGGAATATCGATTCCTCTTGCTGCTAAATCTGTAGCTAATAAAATTTGATTTGTTCCATTTCTAAATTTAATTAAAGACCGTTCTCTATCTTTTTGTTCCATTCCACCATTAAAACAGCCATGATTTATATTTTTTCTTTCTAAAAATGAGCTGACACTTTGAATAACATCTTTTAAATTACAGAAAATAATTCCTTGATGATTCCCAATATGATTTAGCAAATGCAACAATGTATTTAACTTGTTTTTCTCTGGAAAAACAACTGTTTTAACTTGTAGTTTTGTAACTATATTATGTAAATAATTAACTATTTTAGGTTTATTAAGTTGAACAAAATCAGGAATCTCAACACCTTGTGTTGCAGAAGTTAAAATTCTTTTATTGATAGCTGGAAGTTCATTAATAATACCCCTCATCTCATACTCGAAACCTACTTCTAAAGATTTATCAAATTCATCTAGTATGATTGTTTTAATATGGTTTTTAGTGAATCGATTATTACTAAAGTGATCAGAAATTCTTCCTGGTGTGCCTATTAAAATTGCCGGTAAATGTTTAAGTTCTATTTTATCTTTAGCCATAGGTCTACCACCATAAACAGCATTTATCTTGAAGCCAGATCCCATAGATCTCATAACTTGTTCAATTTGAATAGCTAATTCTCTAGATGGCACTAGTATCAAAGCTTGAATCTCTTTAGATACAGGGTCTAAAGAATTTATAAGTGGTAAAGAAAAAGCAAGAGTTTTCCCTGTTCCTGTAGGAGATAACAAAATGATATTGTTGTAATCTTTTATAACCTCAATGGCTTCCAATTGCATCGGGTTTAACTCATAGATATTCAATTTTGCTAAAATAGCTTCCTGGTCTTTGATACTATTGGCCATAAAATTTACTTTCTTTCCTTTTTTAGTGTTTTTTCTAAATTTGAATGTCCATGATTAGTTTGTGCTAAATGATTTAAATGATTAGCCAAAACCTTTTCAATTAATTCCTCTTTAGTTAAATGATGAAAAATAGTTTTAACTTTAGATTTAAAATCGTCAGTAACTGTTCGATTTGGTTTTGTTTTAAAAATTTTCCTAGCCCACAATAGAGTATTATTTTCCTCAATACTGTTAGAGTCAGCTTTTTTAACCTCATTAAACTTAATTCCTAGCTCCTGTTCAAAATCAGCTATATCTACAACTTCTTCTTTTTGTAAGATAGTTAATGAAAGCCCCTTTGCTCCTGCTCTCGCTGTTCTTCCACTTCGATGAACGTAGGTTTCATAGGTGTCTGGTAAATGATAATTAACTACATAAGAAATGTCTTTTATATCTATTCCCCTGGCAGCTAAATCTGTGGCAACTAACACTTTAATATGACCTTCTCTAAACTGACCCATAACTCGATCTCTAATTCCTTGAGTTAAGCTTCCATGAATTGTGCCAGAAGAAAATTTATTTTTGGCTAAATTTTTACCTAACTTATTTACAGCTGCTTTAGTTTTACAAAAAATAATTCCTTGTTGTCCTTCCCTCGCATATAAAAAATGAAGTAAAATATCTAGTTTTTCTATGGGTTCTACAACAGAATACTCGTGTGTTATTCCTTGATGGCCAATACTAGACATATCAGCTTCTATAGTTTTTACATTTTTTGAGAGATAATTTTGGATCAATTGTTTGATTGTTCCTGGCATTGTGGCTGTGAACATCAAAATTCTTGAAGTTTTAGGAACTTCTTTAAAGATTTTTTCTACTTCAGAATGCAATGCACCAACCATTTCATCAGCTTCATCTAAAACTAAATATGAAGTAGTATTAACATTTATAGATTTACGATCTATTAAATCAAGTAAACGTCCAGGTGTAGCAACTACAATATGTACAGTTCTTTTTAATGCTTCTATTTGAGATTTGAGTGTTGCACCCCCAAAAAGCCCAATGACAGAAATTTCTGGATTAAATGAAGCGTATAAAGATAAGTTAGTTTGTATTTGCTGTCCAAGCTCTCTTGTAGGTACCAATACTATTACTTGAATAGTAGTATTCTCAGGTTTAATTAGCTGTAATAAAGGCAACCCAAAAGCTGCGGTTTTTCCTGTTCCTGTTTTAGCCAATGCAACTAAATCTTTCTTTCTTTCAAGAATAAATGGTATTACTTTCTTTTGAACTTCTGTAGGCTCAATAATCTCAATATCTCTCATACGAGATTGAAGTTCCTTTTGTATTCCTAAGTCAGAAAATTGATTTGGCATAAAATGTTTTTTTTTGCAAATGTACTCACACTTTAACAGCTAATTACACGAATTAAAATAATCTTATTAAATGTGTTTATATTTTTAATAAAATAAAGATGTAATTTTAATTATTATTATATTTTTACTAAAAAAAATTGAAATATAATTCACTGCTTTTATTTTTATTATTATTTTTTTTCACACAGTTTTCTTATACTCAAAATTCTGTAGCAAGAGAATGGAATGAAGAGCTTCTTGAGGCCATAAGAAATGATTATGCTAGACCAACTGTACATGCTAGAAATCTATTTCATAGTTCCCTAATCATGTACGATACTTGGGCAATTTTTAATGATAATGCTGAAACTGTATTTTTAGGGAAATCTTTTGGTGGCTATGAATGTACTTTCAATGGTATCTCAACCCCTTCGGAAATTGATAGTGCAATTCACGAAGTGATGAGTTATGCAATGTATAGACTTTTAACCCATAGATTTACGAACTCACCAAATGCAAATAGTACTCTAGAAAGCTTTACAGACCTATTTAGTTCATACGATTATGATGAAAATATTATAACTGTAGATTACAGCAATAATTCTTTTGCTGCATTAGGTAATTATATTGCACAAGAAATAATAAATTTTGGATTACAAGATGGTTCAAATGAACAGAATGATTATGAAAATCAATATTATATTCCTCAAAATGATCCATTAGTATTAGATTTATATGAGGATAATTCTGCTATTAACCCAAATAAATGGCAACCCTTAGCTTTTGACGTATATATAGACCAAAGTGGAAATGTTTATCCACTAGAAACTCCAAGTTTTTTAACTCCTGAATGGGGTCAAGTAAGTCCTTTTTCATTAAAATCTGAAGATTTAGAAATTCTAAATAATGGATTTGATAGCTATGTTTATAATGATCCTGGTTTTCCAGAGTTAATTCAAAATTCTTCATCTAACGGAATAGATGATCCTTACAAATGGAATTTTACATTAGTTATTTCTTGGTCTGCACACTTAGACCCAAATGATGATATTATCATTGATATATCACCAGCAACTTTAGGGAATATTGATATTTCTGACTACCCAACAACTTTTCAAGAGTATGTGAGTTTTTATAATTTCAATGAAGGTGGAGCTATAAATAATGGACATGTAACAAACCCAATATCAGGGAACCCCTACACACCACAATTTGTTAAACGTGGAGATTATGCAAGGGTATTAGCAGAATTTTGGGCAGATGGCCCAGATTCTGAAACACCTCCTGGACATTGGTTTACTATCATGAATTATGTAAGTGACCATCCACAAACTATCAAGAAGTTTGGTGGTCAGGGATCTATTATAAGTGATTTAGAATGGGATGTGAAATCTTATTTAGTATTAGGTGGAGCTATGCATGATTCTGCAATCAATATTTGGGGTATTAAGGGCTATTATGATTACACGAGACCAATATCTGCTATTCGTTATATGGCTTCAAAAGGTCAAAGTACAGACAATAGTTTATCTAACTTTGACCCACACGGTTTGCCATTAATTTCGGGGTTAATTGAAGTCATAGAAATAGGAGATCCATTGGCTTTAGAGGACGATTCTAATATAGGATTAATCAAAGTAAAATCTTGGAAAGGGCCTGAATATATTTCAGATCCTGAAACTGACACAGCAGGCGTAGATTGGATATTGGGAACACATTGGTGGCCCTACCAAAGACCTACATTTGTTACTCCACCTTTTGCAGGATATCTATCTGGTCATTCAACATTTTCAAGAGCTGCTGCAGTATCATTGACAAAAATCACAGGAAGTAAATTTTTCCCTGGCGGACTAGGTACTTTTGACGTAATAGAAAACGAGTTTTTAGTTTTTGAAGAAGGCCCAACTGAATCATTTATATTAGAATGGGCAACCTATCAAGATGCATCAGATCAAACAAGTTTATCTAGAATTTGGGGTGGAATTCATCCTCCAATAGATGATATAAAGGGAAGAATTATAGGGGAAAAGATTGGTGAAGAATCATTTAATTTGGCACAACAGTACTTTACTGGCACCTTAGGTATTTCATCTGCATCGGTTAATAAAATAAACACAGTAGTTTATCCAATTCCTGTTGAAAATACACTACATATCAAAACACAATTTTTAGAAGAAATTAAATTAGAGGTGTATTCACTTTCTGGTAAGCTTATTTTTTCTTCCAAAAAAATTAATCATAACGGGGTCTTAGATCTAAATTTAGAGCATTTGGCTCAAGGTGTATACATTCTCAAGGGAGTATCTAGTGGAGATACTTTAATCTTTCAAAGAAAAATAATTAAATAATTTTTTTTTAAAAATCTACTACAATACCAATACTAGGAATAGAAGTACTCGTATCCTGGTTTATTTGTGATAAACTAATTGGAGAATTTAAATTACCATCCATATCTCTTGAGAGACCGTATTCATTAGGTCTTGGTATGCTTTGGCCAAGAACATTTTGAATTTCAAAAAAGACATTTAAACTGAATTGATTGTAATTCCACTTTTTATCTACTCGAATGTCTAATTGACTAAAAGTTTCTAATTTCTCTTCTCCTAGACGTGAATAATCTAAAATAATTTCTGGATAAGAGACTAGCGTTGCCTCAAGATTTGTTGGTACATATGGGGTTTTACCTGCAAAACGATATCTAGAACTAATTTCCCAATTATTTTTCAATTTATATCCACCTACAAAAGAAACTAAATGTCTACTATCCCAAACAGAGGGTATATATGCAGTGGTATCAAAACCTGTAAATTCGCTAAAGAAATAAGTATACGAGAAAATACTATAAAAATTATTCAATAGTTTTTGCTGGTATTGAAATTCTAGACCATAACTTCTACCTTTTCCTACAGTTTCAACATCTTCATTTCCTAATACTTCAAAATCTGCTCCTTTATTTGCCAAAGACACTTCATCTAATACTGATACAGGATAATCTGAATAACGTTTGTAAAAACCTTCTAAAGATATACTTGCTGCAGGGTTTAAATAATGCTGTAAACCTATTACATAATGATCACTTTGTGTATAGTCACTATCTTGGTTTGTGAGATTACCACCTGAATCTCTAAAACCTAAAATTGTGTAAGGAGTTATTTTATAATATCGTCCTGCAGTTGCACTTATACGCCAATCTTCTTTAAATTCATAGGATAATGAAAGTCTTGGAGAAAAATTTGAAACCAAATTACTTGAGGTTGTAAAACTATCATCATCCATCCTAAATCCTAGAGAAACATCTACTTTATCATTAAAAAATGAACGTGTGGCATTCGCAAAAAGACCATATTTTATAAAGTCTATCTCTGTAGTGTAGAAAATTGCATCAGCAATGTTGGCTGTATTATTTGAGTAAAAAGAGTGTTGTGTATTAAAACCACCTGTAATTTTCCAATCATTTATAAATTTGGTGAGTTGATATCTAAGTTTAGACTCTGACTCTACAGCATCATTTCTAAAGATAATTCCAGTTTCATTTTCTGGATCTAGGTAGCTAGTGAATGTATTCTTTAATCGATTATTACTCACAGTAGTTTCCATATAACCAGAACCATCTTTAAATCTTTTCCTCCAGGTAACTCCTATTGCATTTGTTTTTTGTTGTATAAAGGGTGCTTGTTCTAAAACTGCTTGTGCTTCTTCATCATAGTCTTCTGGAGCTTCTACACTAAAATCATCTACTGAGCCTAACCCTATAAAATACAAATCATTATAATTATCTATTTGATGTGTTAGTTTATATTGATAATCCCAATAATCTGGTCTAATGGGTAAGCCTATTAGTTTAAATAAAGCTTGTAAATAACTTCTTCTTACAGATAATAAAAAACTGGTCTTACTTTCTTTCTTTTTGTTTTTAAATAATGGACCTTCAAACGTAAATGCAGCATCAGTTGCACTTACCCTAATATTGGTATTGAATCGCTCTTTATTTCCATCACGTTGTTTAAATTGAAGAACACCTGATAATGGATTATCATATTGAGCACCAAAAGCAGATGTAGACAAGGTAACATCGTTTATAAATGAAACATTTAATAAACCAACTGGTCCCCCTGCACTTCCTTGTGTAGCAAAATGGTTAATGTTTGGAACTTCTACCCCATCTAAATAATACACGGTCTCGTTAGGTGCGCCTCCACGTATAATTAAATCATTTCTAAAACCTCCTACTGATGGAGAAACGCCAGGTAATGATTGAGCTACTTGTACAACATCATTATTTCCTCCGGGATATGTAGCTATTTCCACAGCAGACAAAGACTGAGTAGATAAAGGAGTTTCTTTAGGCCTACTGATTTTATTTTTATTTGACACTACTACTTCCTCCAAGGATTCGGAAGATTCAATTAAAATGAAATTAAACGATCGATTCCCTTTTGATTTGATAATAATATTAAATTTTGTTTGTGAATCAAAACCAACAAAACTAGCCGTTAAATTGTAGGATCCTGGAATAACATTAGTAATTAGAAAAGTACCATCTTCTTCAGAAATACTTCCCTGGTTAGTATTTAAATACACCGAGGCAGCAAATATTGGAGCACCTTTCTCATCAACCACTTTTCCTCGAATACTAGTTTTTACCTGAGCAGAAGAAGCTACTGAAATTAGTACAGTAATAAAAAGAAATTGAATAAATTTTATCTTGGCATTCATGAAAAATAATTGAATAATTTATGCAGCAAAAATACCATTTTTATGATGCTGGAAACTGATTTATTATTTTTTGTCTAGATTTAAAGTAGAATTTATTAAAATTTTAACATCATGACGAACTACTTAAGAAAACCATCGGGTCTATTTTGGATCATTAGCAGTACGGCTCTTATTTGGAATATAATGGGGGTATTTAATTATTTAACTCAGGCATTTATGACCAATGATGTATTGGCCTCTCTACCTAAAGACCAGCAACTTTTATATCAGGATGTTCCTGCATGGGTAACAGCAGCATTTGCTACTGCAGTATTTTCTGGAACCCTAGGAGCTTTATTATTGTTGTTAAAGAAAAAAATTGCCTCAACTTTCTTTATCCTATCATTTGCAGGAATTATGGTACAGATGACCTATGGTCTGTTTATAAGTGAAAATACAGATAGTTATGGACCACTAGGCTTATTAATGCCTATAATGATTATTGCTGTTGGAGGATATTTAATATGGTATTCAAAAAAGGCAACTGAGCACAGATGGTTATCTTAACTAAAAGCTAGTTTCTGTAAATTTGATGTTCAGATCTTTTTCTAATTCATGAACTCGTTGAAGCTCATTTGAAAGAATTAATGCTAAAGAAATTCCTTTTTTTCCTGCTCTAGCAGTTCTCCCGCTTCTGTGGGTATAATAATCTAATTGATCTGGTAATTGATGATGAATTACAAATGCTAAATCTCTTACATCTATCCCTCTTGCAGATACATCTGTAGAGATTAAATATTGTAAACTTTCATTTTTAAAGGCACGCATTACTTTGTCTCGCTCTTTTTGCTGCATATCACCTTCTAGAGCTCCAATAGAAAAACCTTCCTCTTGCAAAATTTTGTTTAGATTTTGAGTTCCTGCCTTTGTTCTACAAAAAATAATTCCTCGAGCCTCTTGTCTTAATTCTAAGAAACGAATAATGGTCTTTGCTTTTTCCTTGATGGTTGTTTTTACAAATTGATGGCTAATATTTGAATTCACCATAGAGTTTCTATCGATTTCTACACGTGGTGCATTCGAATTCATGTAGGTTTTTATAATTCTTTGAATTTCTTCAGGCATAGTCGCCGAAAACAGCCAAGTATTTCTTTGGCCTGAGGTATATTTTAAAATTCTATTTAAATCTTGTTTAAAGCCCATACTCAACATTTCATCTGCTTCATCTAACACCAGCGTTTTAATTTCTTTTAAATTAATATTTCCTCGCTCTATCAAATCTATCAAACGTCCAGGAGTAGCAACAATTATATGGGTAGTTCTTTCTAAATTATGTATTTGTTTTTCTATCTTTTCACCACCATAAACAGCTTCTAAAAACACTTTATGGTCATAATATTTAGTATACTTAAAAAGTTGTTTTTTTATTTGCTGAACCAATTCTCGTGTAGGTGATAAAATAAGTGCTTGAACAGCAGTATTGTTAGGATCTATCTGTTGAACTATTGGCAAGCCAAAAGCAGCGGTCTTCCCTGTTCCTGTTTGTGCTAACCCAACAAAATCTGTTCTTTTCCCCAATAATATAGGGATGGTTTTCTCTTGAATTTCAGAGGGTGTATGTATTCCTAATTCTTTGATCGATTGTATGAAAGGTTTTTTTAAACCTAAGGTAGCAAATGTGCTCATAATTGAATTAAATTTCAGAAAAAAGCAAAGGTACAGTTATTTGGGAGCTAACATCATTAAAATTTGATCAGTTATTCGAGTAGGTTTAAAGGTTTTTGCATTTACCAAACAAAAGGTAGTTTTGGCTTTAACAATAGGCTTGTTGTTTTTGTAAAATTCTACATGACGAATAGAACGTATGCCTCCAGTTTCCCCAACCCAAGTTTTAGCCACAATTGAATCTTCGAGTAGAGCTTGGCCTATATAATCTATTTCATGTCTAATCACTACCCATACATAAGCTGAAGTATCTTCATCTTGTTTCAGTTGTGTCCAATGCAAGTTTGCAATGTTTTGAATCCACCGAAGGTACACCACGTTATTTACATGGTTCAGTTCATCTATATCAGATGCTATAACTGTATACGTAGTTTGAAAGACACTCATAAGACAAACTTAAAAGAAAATTATGAATATGTTAATTAATCCATAAATATATTTACAATTATATTAAACAGTCTTATTATGTAGATATTTGCAAATCTTTATGACGGAAACCACCAACAGTTTAGGAACTCAAAAAATAAGTAAACTTCTTATAAAGCAAGCTATACCTGCTTCTATTGGTATTTTGGTGATGTCATTAAATATGATTGTAGATACCATTTTTGTAGGACAATGGATTGGTTCTATGGCTATAGCAGCCATTACAGTAGTTTTACCAATTGTTTTCTTGATATCGTCTATAGGGATGGGAATAGGTATTGGAGGTAGTTCAATTATTTCTAGAGCTTTTGGTGCAAAAGATATAAATAAAGCCTACTTAACTTTTGGAAATCAAATTTCCTTAACACTAGTGCTCTCTATTTTCTTTGTAAGCGTAGGGATTCTATTCTACAAACCCCTCCTATTATTATTTGGCGCCAATGGAGCAATTTTAGATCCTGCAACAGCCTATTTTAATGTAGTCTTATATGGAGTTCCGTTTTTAGCCTTTGCCATGATGGGTAACCCTGTGATTAGAGCAGAAGGAAAACCTAAATTTGCAATGTATGCAATGATTTTACCTGCTATTTCAAACATTCTTTTAGATGTTATCTTTATAAAATTTTTAAATTTAGGCATGTTTGGTGCTGGTTTAGCGACCTCTATCTCTTATGCTGTTTGCGGTTTATTTATTTTTAGCTTCTTTCTTTCTAAAAAAAGTGAGCTCATTATCAAACCTAGTTACTTTTTATTAAAACTAGCCATTGTCAAAGAAATTATTCAATTAGGAGGTGTTACTGTTGCTAGACAAGGAACCATTAGTGTATTAATGATAGTTTTAAATGCCACTTTATTTACCTATGGTGGTGAAAATGCGATTGCTGTGTATGGTATTATTAATAGAGTGATGATGTTTGCTTTATTTCCTGTATTAGGAGTAACACAAGGTTTCTTACCCATAGCTGGGTATAACTATGGTGCTAAAAATAGTGAGAGAGTAAAAGAAGTGATAAAAAAAGCTATACTCTATGGCAGTATGGTAGCTACACTAATTTTTTTAGCAATTATTACTTTTCCAGAGGCAATTGCTAGGCTTTTTACCTCAGATGTAGCATTAATTGAAGAAACACCCAAAGCTTTGTTGTATGTATTTTTGGCAACTCCTGTAATTACTGCACAACTTATTGGTTCTGCTTACTTTCAGGCCGCTGGAAAAGCCTTACCTGCGCTGGTGCTAACCTTGTTGAAACAAGGGATATTCTTAATTCCCTTGGTATATTTATTGCCTAAATTTTTTGGCTTAAATGGAGTTTGGTTTTCTTTTCCAATTGCAGATGTTTTGGCTACACTTGTTACCATGATCTTTTTGCGTATTGAAGTACGTAAACATCTTAAATAAATTTTTACCTAAAACATCCCTAAAAATGGGGGGCTATAAATTTCACTACTTGTAGGGATTGAATTACATTAGAAAATTCTTCATATTTATAACTATTATTTATCTTAAAAAATAGAAGACATAATACAAATAGAAAAACAATAAATACGATGAAAAATAAATTTAAAAGAACGATAGCCATTTATTTAGCAGTTCTTATGGTAAGTTCAAGTGCATATCCATGTACTGGAATTACGCTAAAATCTAAAGATGGAGGAGTTGTTGTTTCTCGCACTGTTGAATGGGCGTTAAACGATGCACAACATAATAAAGTTTTAGTAGTTCCTAGAAACAAACAATTTGTTGGTCAAACCCCTGAAGGATATAACGGAAAGCAATGGAAAGGAAATTATGGTTTTGTAACTCTCACAGCTTACGGCCAGCCCTATGGCCCTGACGGTTTAAATGAAGAAGGACTTTATGTTGGCGTATATTATCTTCCTGACTTTGCAGAATATGCCATTTATGATCCTACAAAAGCAAAAAATTCTATGAGTGTCGGAGATTTAATGCAATGGATGCTGTCATCATTTAAAACAGTAGATGAAATTATTAAGAATTTAAAAAATGTTATTGTTGTAAATGTTGAGAATAAAGAATTTGGAGGAGCGGCACTCCCCTTTCATTTTAAAATTGTTGATCCAAGTGGTAATAGTAAAATAATTGAAATCGTAAACAATGGTGAAGTAAAGGTGTATGACCCGTATATTGGTGTAATCACAAATTCGCCAACTTATGATTGGCATATAACTAATCAAAGAAATTATCTGGGTCTTTCAACAAATCCAAATAACCAAATGAGTTTTGATGGCAACAACTTAAAGCCCTTAGGTGGTGGATCTGGTTTAATTGGCTTACCAGGAGATTTTACTCCACCCTCAAGGTTTGTTAGAGCTGCTGCATTAACTGCTTCTTGTCGTCCTTTAGAAACAAGCCTTGATGCTGTTTTTGAATCGTTTAGAATATTAGATAACTTCAATGTTCCATTAGGCGCTCACATACCAAAAGAACATTTACCAACAGACATTGTTAGTGCAACACAAGTTACCTCTGCATCTGATTTACAAAACAAAGTGTACTATTACCATACTATGTGGAACCGACAGGTAAGAAAAATTGACTTGAAAGCTATTGATTTTGCTAGAGTACAAGAGCAAATAATTGATGATGATGAATTGAAAGTAAATACTGTTAAAGATGTAACACCAAAATAAATCGTAAAAAAAACTCAAACAAATACCTACATTATTTATCATCTATTGCTAGTACTCGACTACATTCAAAAATCTTATCATGTTTTCTATTTGGTTTTTATGTGCTAAACCATGCAACAAAACATATATAAACACGTTGCTTAAAAATATATAAAAAATATCTAATAAAATAAAAGGTTATCTTATATTGGTGATTGGAATATGTTGCTTAATTCATTTACTATATAAATTTTTTAAAAAAACATGGCATTACCATGTATACATTAAATGTCTACAAAAAGCTATCTTACAAAGCAACTTTGCGAATGATATCAATGACAAAATAAGTATGTATTAAATATGAAATATATAACGGTATTACTTCTTCTTTTAGGCTTTTGTTTTTCTAGTTTTGCTCAGCAAACCATTAATGCGTCTATTACACATGATGGAATTCAACGAAACTATATATTATATATTCCAGAGCTATACGATGGCAGTTCAGATGTACCTTTAGTCATTAATTTTCATGGATTTGGGAGTAATGCAAATCAACAAATGTTTTACGGTGATTTTCGTGATATTGCAGATACAGAAGGATTTCTTTTGGTACATCCTGAAGGGACTACATTTATTGGAAATCAGTTCTGGAATGTTGGGTTTCCTGGGCTTTCAAGCACAATAGATGATGTTGGTTTTACCGAAGCTTTAATTGATGAATTGGCAGCTTCATATGCCATAGATTTAGATAGAGTTTATGCAACAGGAATGTCTAATGGTGGTTTTATGAGTTTTTTATTAGCTTGTCAATTGAGTGAAAAAGTTGCGGCTGTGGCTTCCGTAACTGGTTCTATGACCCAAGATACTTTTAATGACTGTAATGCTCAACGTCCCACACCGGTTTTGCAAATTCATGGTACTGAAGATGATGTTGTTCTTTATAATGGAAATACTTTGTCAATACCCATAGCAGATGTAATTTCATACTGGGTAGATTATAATAATTGTGAAATAACCCCAACAACTACAACGTTTCCAGATCTAGACACTTCAGATGGAAGTACAGTAGAACATAGTGTATATCAAGATGGTGATAATGGGATTACTACAGAGCATATGAAAGTTATTGGAGGTGGCCATACTTGGCCAGGCTCAATTCTAAATACTACGGGAACAAACCAAGATATTGATGCCTCAATGGAAATCTGGTTGTTCTTTTCAAGATTTGATATCAATGGGCCATTATCTACTGATGACTTTGAAAACAACCAAGTGACTATCTATCCAAACCCAACCCAATCTAAAATTAATTTGTCATTAAATTATACTAAGGAAGTTGATTATGAGTTATTTTCTCCTCTAGGAAAACAATTAATGACTGGGACAATTACATCAAGTAACCAAGAAATTGACATATCACATTTACCATCGAATATTTACTTTTTAAAAGTAGGTAATCAGTTCCACAAAGTTTTAAAATCAAATTAAATTCTAGCATGAAAAAAATAGGTGTTTTTATTATCTATTTATTTGTTTTAGGTTGTAACTCAGATGATGAGCCTACTATTGAAAATAAATGTAATGTCTTATCTGAGATTATTTCTTCTCAAGAATTTAGTACAGTTTCTACCTCAAATTATGCAATAACTAAAGTTGAAATTAACGAAGATTGTATAGAAATTACTTTTGGCTCTAGTGGTTGTGGAACAGAATTATGGGAGGAACATTTATTTAGTGTAGATTCTTTTTACACTATTTTTCCATTACAAAGGGATTTAAAAATGGAATTAATAAACCAAGATCTCTGTGAAGCCAATTTTATTAAAACGGTTTCATTTGACCTAATACCTTTGCAATTAGAGGGACAAGATCTATTACCATTGAATATTTATGGTTGGAATGAGCAGGTTATTTACGAATATTAAAAATTTACTAAAAGACCCTTTCTAGAAAAAGCAATAAAAAAATATATAAATTAAACTATTTTGACTTTATAGAGTCAAAAAATAAAAACAATAGAAAAATGAAAAATTTACCCCTACTACTTATCTCGCTAACTTTTATTTTATTATCATGTAACAATGAAGATGAAATTACACAACCCCAAGAAACTCAAGGATACAACATGTTACTTATTGGTAACAGTTTTTTTAAACCCTACGCAAACAATCTCAATGAAGTAGCTCTAGATGCTGGTTTTGAAGAACATAATGCAACTCTTATTTTTAGAGGTGGTGATAATGGAAGACCTATCAATT
>OJFL01000256.1_pt1 | contig 29822 bp, 28 predicted proteins | sample 1594131 | NCBI WGS metagenome assembly OJFL01 (sample SAMN05416782, study PRJEB24817) | seawater metagenome | isolation source: Sea water | place: Canada:Atlantic | collected 2013-07 | reverse complement strand
TAGGTGGCGCCATTACGCCGCAAGTGTAATGGCTCCATAGCGGTGCAAATTAACACTAGCAAAAGCGCTTTTTGTGAAATGGAAGTCGAGTAAGCCCCCTTGGACATAGGTAGGCGAAAAACCTAGCTGCTTTATCGATTGGAGAATTTGAAGAGGTGACAAGCCTCTAGAAGGAAAAGTGCTTACTCCAACCGTATCAGTCTGGTTAGCTGCTTCCGTAATTTCCGTTGTAGTTGGAATTGAATGTCGTTCGCTGAGGGCAGAGGAATGCAGCATTGACCAGATTCCAATAGTCGCACAAGCGGCAATCGCAGTATCTTGCTGTTGCCATGCTATACCTTCAACTTCAAGTACTAGGTTGGCAATATTACACCTGTACATTCTAGCTGGCTCAATGATACGGGGAGGGGTTAGCTTATCCTCGTACCATTTAAGAACAGTCCGTCCAAATTGCGCTTCAGGTATAGGTCTGAGAATGGTGAAACCTAGATAAGAGCTTTTCAGGGCCTCGATTGCATCAGGATCACCGCATAAAGCTTTACTGAATAATCCGTGATCAACCTCTTCATTTTGAAAAAAATGAACACGCCTACAAGTATTTCCATAACCTCTGGTACTTTTACTGTAAAACGCGGAATACTCTTCTAGGTAATCCCTATCAAAATAATTTTGTTCTACGATAATCTTACAAGCACCCAACTCCTTCAAATATCGACCAATATAGATTGCTTGGTCATATATCAGCTTGAGCGCTGAGCGCTGTGTTTGAATTTCTATGATGGGATTTTGAACTGAGTCATAGTCCAAAAAAATTAATGGCTTAGCTTCGTTCAAACTACTTCCCTGTTCGAAATGTATAGCTTACTAATATACCATATCAGCCAGATGCAATTGGCCTGTATGATTGAACCCAACAAGAACTTGCTGAGATACCTGACCTTGAGAATGAGCAACAACAGATAAATCAGCAGAATAGTCAATTCTCGTATCTAGTTCACCATCCAGTCGATTGTTATCGTCATTAACAGTTAACCATATATTAACTTTTTGCTCTTGTTTATCCACAAAATTCCCCTTATGCCTTTTTCAATTTTTGAAACCTACTACATGCCCAAAAATTGGCTGCGAAGTATACAATCCTTTTACATATAGTTCTAGCACATTACACACAAATGTGTACAGTAATATTACTATTTTGGATTAGCAGTGCCCCAATAAATCGAATTGAGGCCATACTGAATAGGATTCGTTACAATGCCTGTAGAGCCACTCTGAGAGCGTCATTAGCTTGCATGATTTCACCGTAACGGCCATCAATATAGACGATACTAGCGCCCTTAACGCTCACATTGTCCACCGTGAAATACGAACCTTCCCCTTTAAGGTCTAACACCTTGATAGCAGAACGAAGATCACCAAACATTACGGGGGCTCATTGGCTCCTTCACCGCTCATCTGGTCGATGATTACAATGGGATGACCTAGCATCATAAAGGACTCATCACGGCTATAAGGAGAGCGGCCCCAATGAATCAGCAATGACTGACCATTACCGCCTACCACTTGCTCCAATGCCTCAAATACATCACCGTTCATGTACCATTTAGCCATGCGCTTATACTTTGTTGGTAGGGATTGCTTAAGGGATACAAAGTACGAGCGGATAGCCGTAGCATTGGGCCCAAATGAGCAGTCACTACTTTTTTCCCACCTTCAATTGCAGTGCTTACATCCTGTCCCATTTCCGCATAATGCGCTTGTGGGACGCTCTGATTCATTTCCGCATTTTGCGCTTTTGAATCACCAATTAAACAAACTCAAATGGAAGCCTCAATGACCTCAGAAATCAGTCAGGTAGTTAATCGCTATGGCTCGCTGCCTTTGTGATAGACCAGATAGTAAGTTTGTTAACTCATCATCACTAAGAGATTCCTTTTGTCCCTTTGGCTTACCGTTTTTTCTTTCTTCCTTATCAAACTCAGCCCATGGATCTTCCGCTACGGTCGCTGGAGTGATGTGGTTAAATACTGAAGGCTCTTCTTGAGTCATTTCCGCATTGTGCGTTTTTGACTCACTACTTTGAGTAATTTCCGCATCATGCGTATTTTCCCCATCTCGAGGAATTTGAGCATGATGCGCCTTTTCCTCACCTTCACCCATTTCCGCGTAATGCGCTTTTGGGGCATCGTATTGGGGAGTTTGTACATCATGTACTTTTTCCCCGCCTTCGATTTCAGCGTTTTCTGTTTGAGGAATTTTAGAGTCACTACTTTTTTCCTCACCCTCCCCCATTTCCGCATAATGCGCTTTTGACTCACTTTTAATTTGAGTCATATTGCTCAATGAGCGTTTTGACTCACTAAGAATCCTACTAATAGTCTTTTGGGATACACCCGTTCTTAGTTGAATTTCACGTTGAGAAATACCCTCGTAATTTAAGCGTTTGACCTCAAAATCACGAGCCTCGGCAAGCTCCTTACGGATTTCCTCAGTAGCTCTCCTATAGGTTGCAGAAGAACAATTGACAGCCTTCATGATAGCTTCACTATCTAACGTGAACTTGTTCTTTGAGAAGCCTATACGGTCTACCTCTAGTAGCTTTTGGATTGCGTTTTGTATATCTGTACTCTTACGCTTTAGACCATGATTAGCATTGACCCCAGCAGCAGCCACAATAGCCTCAGCTATGGTGTCAAACTCAGTGAGTCTTACTGAGACATTATTGAGGTCTACGTGACAATCTATGTCTTCTTGCTCTGCTAACCACTTTAAAGCTGTTAACCTATGAAACCCATCAATAGGTACATATTCGTTAGTGCCTTTAATCAGGGCTACCCATGGTAGCTCCTTGAAAGCACCAGTTTCAGCGTATGAATGCGCTAGGTCTTCTACGTGGCTCATATCCTCACCTAATGACCTCAACTGAGTAGGTGCCTTAAGGTTGATTTTAGAGAGTGCAATGGTATTCATGTGTTGTGCTCCTTACTTAGATTATTTTCTGGGGAATTTTCTTGAAAGAGTTAAGGTACGAATCTAGGGAGGTCATAGAGAATGACCCTTTGATGATGACCACATTAATTACAACTCAATAGTCTGAGTTATAGGGAAGGCACAAGGGACCGTATTGTAAATAACTAATATTGATATTATTACTAGGTCTAACCTCGATGGTCCTTAGGGTATCGTTGAGTATATGACCATAGACAGTAGCCATATCAGTTAATTAACTATGGTGGTCCTAATGGCATCCAAGAAGTACTTACACAAAAGATATTAATCATTAATGGTCATATCCTGAGGAGGTTCCTTAAGGTATATCCTAATGTTCTTTCTTTAGGTTTCTTTCTTATAGTCAGGGAGAAAGAATGAACAGTTGTGAAGGTCGCTTTATCCCCTCATGTTTACCCTGATGTTCTGGTAGTCAGGGTGATCAGTATGGGGCCACAGGGAAGCAGAAGAGGGTCCGTTAAATAGTATCCCCTCAGACGTTCTAAAATGCGGTCTACGTTGCAATATCCATAGCAGTCCCAAAGATGTTCATGACCCTAAGAATATCATCAGGAAGGCCCTGAGAGGCTATTACACTCCCTTTCTACTGATGTTTAATATAGTCGCCCTTGAGACACCATACTGTTTACTCAAAACGACCTTGCTGACTCCCTGTGACAGCTTAGTGATGACCTCTTGCTCCTGCTCACTGGTTAACTTGGGTTTACGACCACCATAGTTACCACTAGCGGCCTTGCCATCGCTGGTACGGGAAATAATGAAGTTCCTTTCCAGTTCAGCAAACATCCCTAACAACTGGACCATAGCTTTACTGAGAGGGTCTTTTTTATTGCTAGTGTCTATCCCTTGCTCAATCGCAACAAAGCCAACTTGTTTATCTGTGAGGGTATCCAGACAGTTAAGTACCTGCGAGAGTGAACGTCCCAGTCTGTCCAATTTAGTAACTACCACAGTGTCACCACTACGCACATAATCAATGAGAGACGCTAGGGCTTGCTTATTGGACTCTTCTTTGCCGGAGTGTTTACCTTGGAAGATCTTTTCACAACCGTATTGAGTCAGACGTTCAACTTGTAACGTGAGGTCTTGCTGATTAGTGGAGACCCTAGCGAATCCTATCAGTGCCATTATGTAACCTTAGTGATATGTCAGAAACTCAAGAGATATTGACAGCCCAACTATCAAGTGTCAACAACTTTGATATTGATAATTAATGACACTGTTAGTTTTATGGTCTGAGTATTTGACACTTAGGTGGTATTACTGGGGTTTAGTCGGGTTATTGATGCGTCATGTAGCAGCCTTACTAAACTACACTTACCCGCTAGGATCATTTTTTGGGATGTATAGAGCGCGCAAACCTGAGTTGTTACAATGCTATCCATGCCATTGTAGCATCTGATTAAAGAGTGTTAATCTACTCAAAACTGAATGATTCACTTACAAGGATGTCATAATGCGCTTCGTTTCTTTATTGTTGATTTTGTTTGCTCAGGGTTGCGTTGTAAGGGTTGGTGACCACACCCCAAGGGTTCATACTTCTGTCAGTAGTCTTGCATCTGAAAACGCAACTACACTCAAAAGCTATGTCTTAGTTCCTAGTTCTAGTAGCACTTCAATCAACGACTTGCAGTTCAAAGAATACTCAAGCTACGTAAAAAAGTTACTCAATAAAAATGGCTATGAAGTGGCTCATGAGGATGAGACACCAGACTTAGTTATCTTTGTTGGTTATGGAATTGGAGAGCCTGAGCAGACCCAAAATACTTACAGTATGCCTATATTGGGAACGGCTCCAACAGGTGTTTACACTGTTAACGGCACCTCGATTAGTAATGGTGGAACAACTCAAGTGAATGGGACCGTCACACAGCAAAGGGCTTTAGCTGTTACCGGCTACTCTACTCACACTAACACAACAACTAACTATACTCGCCACCTAGAACTCTATGCTGTGGATGTTTCTGTTTACCAAACAACCAATGAAATATTACCCGTTTGGCAATCGACAGTTGTTAGTAGAGGACGGAATGGCGACTTGCGTTATGTATTCCCTTATCTCGTCGCGGCCCTAGATAAATATGTTGGAGTTGATAGTGGCTCTGTTGTGGAAGTGACTATCAGACAAGATAACCTTGTTAAGCGGTATGTTGAAGGTTTGGAATCAGAAGTTCCTATCAACTAACGTGTAAAAATCAATCAAAAGTAAACCACGTTTTTTTCAAAAAGCATGGGACGCCGCAATCGTATGGGAAGGGTATTACCTCGGCCCCTCCCCCCTGTACTCATAGGAGATCCTGAGGTGTTCTATGAGAAGACTTTAGGACGCAGTAAGGCATTGGCTTATGTCTACGTTACGTGATCGTAGCGAGCCATACAGAGCTTATTTGATTGAGGTAAAGATAAGGGGTAGCTATTGGGAAGCTGATGGAATATCTTAGAAAAAGATTAAGGGAAAAGTGTGAAACCAACCGTGACACAAAACGTACCACAGTTGGTTTCGATAGGCTTCTAAGTCATTGATTTATAATGACCCTGAAGGCGGGGCGATTCTTACATCATGCCGCCCATACCGCCCATGCCGCCCATATCAGGCATTGCAGGAGCTGCTTCGTCTTTAGGTAGTTCAGCCACCATTGCTTCGGTAGTGATCATTAGTGAAGCAATTGACGATGCAAACTGAAGTGCAGAGCGCGTTACTTTAGTTGGGTCAAGAATACCCATCTCTAGCATGTCGCCGTACGTGTCGTTGCCCGCATTATAACCATAGTTTCCGTCGCCATTTTTCACTTCGTTAACTACCACAGATGCTTCTGCACCGGCGTTGCTAGCGATTTGACGTAAAGGCGCTTCCATTGCACGTAGTGCAAGCTTAATACCTACAGTTTGGTCTTCGTTTTCGCCAGTTAGGCTAGCAAGCTTAGCTGCTGCACGAACTAGCGCAACACCACCACCAGGTACTACACCTTCTTCAACCGCGGCGCGAGTTGCATGAAGTGCATCTTCAACGCGGTCTTTCTTCTCTTTCATTTCTACTTCGGTAGCTGCACCAACTTTAATTACTGCAACACCGCCAGAAAGCTTAGCTAAACGCTCTTGAAGCTTTTCTTTGTCGTAGTCTGAAGAAGAATCTTCAATTTGACCTTTAATTTGAGCACAACGGCCTTCAATCGCTTCTTCATCGCCGTTACCATCAACAATAGTAGTATTGTCTTTGTTGATAACAACGCGCTTAGCAGTACCAAGGTCTTCTAGCTCTACTTTTTCAAGGTCTAGACCAATCTCTTCAGAGATAACCGTACCACCAGTAAGCATAGCGATGTCTTGAAGCATTGCTTTACGACGGTCACCAAAGCCAGGTGCTTTAACAGCAGCAACTTTAACAATACCGCGCATGTTGTTAACTACTAGTGTAGCTAGGGCTTCGCCTTCAACATCTTCAGCAATGATCATCAGTGGCTTACCTGCTTTTGCTACGCCTTCAAGGGTAGGAAGCAACTCACGGATGTTAGAAATTTTCTTATCAACCAATAGGATGAAAGGGCTGTCTAGCTCAACAGTGCCGTTTTCTTGGTTGTTAATGAAGTAAGGAGATAGGTAACCGCGGTCGAACTGCATACCTTCAACAACGTCAAGTTCGTTTTGAAGTGCTTGACCTTCTTCAACGGTAATTACGCCTTCTTTACCTACTTTTTCCATTGCTTGAGCAATGATGTCGCCCACTTCTGAATCAGAGTTTGCAGAGATAGTACCAACCTGAGCAATTGACTTGCTGTCAGCACAATCAGTAGATAGGGCTTTAAGCTCTTCAACCGCAGCAATAACTGCTTTGTCGATACCACGCTTAAGATCCATTGGGTTCATGCCTGCAGCAACAGACTTGTGACCTTCAGTGATAATAGCTTGTGCTAAAACAGTTGCAGTAGTTGTACCGTCACCCGCTTCGTCATTCGCTTTAGACGCAACTTCTTTAACCATCTGCGCGCCCATGTTCTCAAACTTGTCTTCAAGTTCGATTTCTTTGGCTACAGATACACCATCTTTAGTGATGGTAGGAGCGCCGAAAGACTTATCTAGCACTACGTTACGGCCTTTAGGACCTAGTGTAACTTTCACTGCGTTTGCTAGCGTGTTTACGCCTTTAAGCATTTTTGTACGAGCGTCGTTACCAAAACGTACTTCTTTAGCTGCCATGATTAAATTCCTCTCTTAATTCGTTTAACGTTAGTTGTCATTACTCAACAATCGCAAGAATGTCGCTTTCGCTTAGGATCAGAACTTCTTCACCATCCAGCTTTTCAGTTTTAACGCCGTAGCCTTCGCTAAAAATAACGGTGTCGCCAACTTTAACGTCTAGCGCTTTAACATCGCCATTTTCTAGGATGCGGCCGTTACCTACAGCGATAATCTCGCCACGTGTAGATTTTTCTGCTGCTGAACCAGTCAGAACGATACCGCCTGCAGATTTGCTTTCTTGCTCTGCGCGTTTAAGGATTACGCGGTCGTGTAAAGGACGAATTGCCATTTTCAAGTCTCCTGAAAATTTCACTATTCAAGTTAATGATTGTCGACACACAATTATTTGTATGTCGTATGCTTGGGTTGCTCGTTACCGAGCAGTTAAAATCGTGTCTGCGAGGATAAATGGGGGAGTAGCCATGCAAGTTCAAGGGTTTTTGAGCAAAAAAATGTAAAAAAATTGATTTTAATGCTCAAAGCTTGCACTTAAGGCCAAAAGTACACATTACTTAAGGCGTTTGTCTGGGTCATTTTGGGTTTTGTCTGAAAATTCACCTTCAAACACATCGCCATTATCTGAGCTGCCCGGTTGACCAGACTGTTGCTGATTAAATGGGTTTTCAAACGGGTTATACTGGGCACCGCCAGCTTGTTGATTAAAGCCGCCCGCTTGAGTCACTACCCGCAGTTTCATATGTTTACTTAGCTGCGAAGCAATAAGGTGGCGAGAACCTGGCAAGGCAAACATAAAGCCAAGAACGTCAGTGATTAGGCCTGGGGTAACCAATAAAATACCTGCAACTACCAGCATTAGGCCTTCTACCATCTCTTTACCTGGCAGTTCGTTGCGCTGCATTTTGGCCTGTGCGGTTTGTAATGTTGCTATACCTTCGCGCTTAACAAAATAAGCACCAATGAATGCGGTTAATATCACTAGCCCAATAGTATTCCAGCCACCAATTATCCCGCCCACCTGAACTAATAGGGCAATCTCTACTATGGGTAATATGGCAAACAATAAAAATAAAAACCGCACAACATTTCCTCTTTCATCTAGTCATAGAATAGTATTGGGGTAAAGACCATAATAACAAGCGAAGGTGCAACGCTTTGGGTTAAGTGGCAAACTCAAGCGACCGACGGTAGCTGTGTTAAACTGGGTTTGTGAAAGAATAGCGTATACATCTCGGTCTTACTTTTTATAGGCCAATAGCTTTAGGATAAAGAAAGTCGTTATATGAAGTACATCACCCGTTTATTTTCTTTTGTCGCATGTTGTCTATTTTTAGCATCGCTTGCGCTGCCTGGCTATTCGCAAACTAATACACAAATTACGGCACAAACTTCGCCTCAAACCTCCGCTCCGCCTTCAAATCAGAGCCTGGGTGGGTTCGACGATGTGTTCAGCAACCAAGAAGAATTCTTAAAAGTAGACCAAGCCTTTGTATTCGACTTCAATCAGGCAGACGACACCTTAAGCCTTTCCTTTACCATTGCCGATGGCTATTACCTTTATAAAAAGCAATTCAAGTTAGTGGCTAAGCAAGCCGCCATTGGGGAACCTCATTATCCCAAAGGCGTGATCATTGAAGATGAATACTTTGGCGAATCGGAAGTATTTTATGATGAAGTCACGATAACGGTTCCTATTACACAAGCCACCAACGACGGTATAGTAAAAATACGCTACCAAGGCTGCGCCGATGCGGGCCTTTGTTACGCACCGAATATTAAAACCGTCTATTTGAATGCCCTTGCCAGCAACGCTAACGCCAGCGTCTTGAGCAACAGCGCTGATCCCATGTCGACAGATGAACAGAGTCTCTCGCAAACGAACCCGAGTAGCTCTCAAGCGTCTCAATATTCTCTGGCCGATAAGCTCATTAACAAAGAAAACCTAGCCCTCACCTTGGTGCTATTCTTTGCATTAGGCATAGGCCTTGCTTTTACCCCCTGCGTGTTCCCTATGTACCCCATTGTGTCGGGTATTGTGATTGGCCAAGGTAAACAGGCAAAAGCCAGCAACGCATTTTGGCTCACGTTTACCTACGTACAAGGCATGGCCATTACCTATTCTATATTAGGCTTAATTGTGGCGTCGGCGGGTATGCAGTTTCAGGCTGCACTTCAACATCCGCTCATTCTAGGCATTTTTATTGGCATTTTTGTTCTGCTGGCGTTAGCCATGTTTGGCCGATACGAGCTTCAACTTCCTGCAAAATGGCAAACCCGCTTAACTAATTTAAGTAACAACCAAACGCCTGGCAGCATGGCGGGTGTATTCGCTATGGGTGCGTTATCGGGGCTAATTGCCTCGCCATGCACTACGGCGCCATTAACCGGCATTTTATTGTTTATTGCACAAAGCGGCGACTTAACCCTTGGTTTTGTTTCCCTGTATGTGCTGAGCATAGGCATGGGCGTTCCCCTTATAATATTTGGAGTCACCGGTTCTAAATTGCTACCTAAAGCGGGTCAGTGGATGAACGTGGTGAAAGTATCGTTTGGATTTATGATGCTGTCGGTGGCCATCGTATTTGTAGAGCGTTTGTGGCCCAAAGCATGGTCTAGCGAATACATTAACTTGCTGTGGGCAGCCCTAGGTTTAGGGGCATTTGGTTATTATTTTGTGGTAAACGAAGCGAGCCAAAAAGGCATTTTGAAGTACGTGCGAACGTTGGTTATTGCGGCAGGTTTGTTCGCCAGTGCGCTGCTAGCCTATAACACCCTTACTTCATCTGAAGACACTGCCACGCAGCACAGCCAGCTGGCTCATCCAACATTTATTGTCGTTGAGAATTTAGATGATTTACGCCAACAAATTGCGACAGCCAATTCACAAGGCAAAACGGTGATGGTGGACTTGTACGCCGATTGGTGTGTGGCCTGTAAAGAGTTTGAAATATACACCTTCCCTGATCCTAATGTTATTAATGCGCTTAATAATACCGTGTGGATGCAAATAGATTTAACCGATACCTCTGCCAATAATACGGCCTTTCAGGATGAATTTTCTATTCTTGGGCTGCCAACTATTTTATTTTTCGATGAGAGCGGTAATGAGCTAACGCAGTCTCGGGTAACCGGATTTATGAAAGCGCCAGCCTTTGCTGAACATGTTGAAAATACGTTTTAACATTATGATTGGTGAGTGATTACTCTTCGCCGTAATTCAAGGGTGAGCTATGCCCCAAATGCCTCAGTTTTCACTCGCGCTTTTGTTCATTCTTACCTTGTGCGTGCCATCTAAAACGCTATTGGCGCAAGAGACCGTGAAGCAAAACCTGACAACCCAGGCGCTTGGTTGCTACGATGCTAATCGATTTTGTATTAGTATTTCGCCGCCCACAAATGGCAACTATGAAGTTTATGCCCAGCGAAAGATACCGCTGCCTCTTGTGCTTACGTTATCAGCCAGTGGGCTTGCGTCTACTTTACCAACCAGTGGGCTTACGCCCGGGTCGACATCCAGCGTATTTTTTAAACGACGATGACCCTATTTTAATGGGGGTAGTAAAAAGCCCGCGACGGTTTTGGCACTCAATGAAAGTAAGCTGGACTTCAGGAGTGCTGAATGCTGTGCACAATGATGAAGTGATTTATTTGCCGCCGCTGCGCCCAGCTAGTAATTACCCCGTAGTACAAGGTTTTGGTGGGGGCTGTTATGCATTAGATTTTGCGGCGCCGGTTGGCACTCCCGTGTTCGCCGCTCGCGATGGTGTGGTAATAGATACGAAAGATGATGGCCAATTAGGCGGCGCTTCTAAACGGTTTGCTAAGCACGCGAATTTTGTCGCTATTTTGCATGACGATGGCACCACAGGCGAATATTATCATTTGAAATATAAAGGTGTGGTGGTAACAAGAGAGCAAAAGGTGAAAGCTGGAGAGCTCATTGGTTATTCTGGTAATACAGGGTTTTCATCACTACCCCATTTGCACTTCGCCGTGTACACAGCCAAGTACGAAGGAAAGTACATGTCGGTGCCATTTGCGTTAAAAAATGAGCCGAATTGAACTCCACTAGTTACATAAGCAGCACATAAAAGTCACATTAGCATTACATGATCACTTTCTTATACACCGCCACACTCCTGTGATAAAGCATAGACCGGGAAGAGAACTTTGCGTCGAAAACACCTGATTAGACCAGTATTTTGCTGCGAAATCTTTCACTACCTCTATAATCAACGTCTAAATGAATAAACAACCGGATTAATTGTCTTTTTTTCGTGCAACTGTCATAAAATTTTGCTGAAATAGCAAATACACTGACTTTTTACCGAAGATAGCAGCAAATTTAATGAATATTTTGTTACTGAACGGCCCTAACCTAAATATGTTAGGACAACGTGAACCCGATAAGTATGGCACACAAACGTTACAGGACATCGTTGATGATCTGAGCGCGCAGGCAAAATCGTCTGATGCCACCCTTACCCATTTTCAGTCGAACGCAGAACATGCGCTTATCGACCGTATTCATCAGTCTATGGGCAATATCGACGCAATCATCATTAACCCCGCTGCTTTCACACATACAAGCGTTGCACTTCGCGATGCATTGTTAAGTGTCAATATCCCGTTTATTGAAGTACACCTGTCGAATGTTCATGCCCGTGAATCATTTCGACATCACTCATATTTCTCAGATGTTGCGGCAGGCGTCATTGTTGGCCTTGGTACCATTGGTTATTCACTAGCCCTGACCGCCGCCATCAATTTACCGCAATCAAAAAATTAACGTAGAGACTGAACATGGATATTAGAAAAATCAAAAAACTCATCGAATTAGTGGAAGAGTCTGGCATTGCCGAACTTGAGATCACTGAAGGCGAAGAGTCTGTTCGAATTCATCGCGGCCCAACTGGCGTTCAAGCGCCAATGAACTATAGCTTTGCTGCACCAGCTCCGGCTCCAGCACCTGTTGCGGCGGCTGAACCTGCGCAAGCAGCGGCACCTGCAGCGCCAGAAGGCCATGTGGTTAAATCACCAATGGTAGGAACCTTCTATCGCGCATCTTCACCTACAGCAAAACCGTTTGCTGAAGTAGGTCAAACCGTAAATGCTGGCGACACACTTTGTATTATTGAAGCAATGAAGATGATGAACCAAATTGAATCAGACAAATCTGGTGTGGTTAAAGCAATACTGGTAGATAACCAAGACCCAGTAGAGTTTGATCAACCCATGTTCATCATTGAATAAGCAGGCTTCGTACTATGCTAGATAAAGTACTCATTGCAAACCGTGGTGAAATTGCCCTTCGTATTTTGCGTGCCTGTAAAGAACTTGGCATCAAAACCGTTGCGGTACACTCCACGGCAGACAAAAACTTAAAGCACGTGTTGCTAGCAGACGAGTCGATTTGTATCGGTAAAGCCTCAGCAACCGAAAGCTACTTGAATATTCCTCGCATTATTGCGGCGGCAGAAGTCACAAATTCTATTGCTATTCACCCAGGGTACGGCTTTTTAGCAGAAAACGCCGACTTTGCTGAAGCAGTTGAAAAGAGTGGCTTTATCTTCATTGGCCCAACGGCAGACACCATTAACCTGATGGGTGATAAAGTGTCAGCAATTAGTGCTATGAAGAAAGCTGGCGTTCCATGTGTACCTGGTTCAGATGGCCCACTTACTGGCGACAATGATAAGAATAAAACCATTGCTAAACGCATTGGTTACCCAATTATTGTTAAAGCAGCAGGCGGCGGCGGTGGTCGTGGTATGCGCGTGGTTCGCAGTGAAGCGGAACTCATTAGTGCCATTGAAACTACGCAAGCTGAAGCGGGCGCGGCATTTGGCAACGCTACTGTGTACATGGAGAAATTCTTAGAAAATCCACGTCACGTAGAAATTCAGATTTTAGCCGATGGTCAAGGCAATGCTATTCACCTTGGTGAGCGTGATTGTTCTATGCAGCGTCGCCACCAAAAAGTGGTAGAAGAAGCACCAGCACCTGGTATTTCTGAGCAAATGCGTAACAAGATTGGCGATCGTTGTCGTCGTGCTTGTGTCGAAATTGGTTATCGCGGCGCAGGTACGTTCGAGTTCTTATACGAAAACGGCGAGTTCTATTTCATTGAAATGAATACCCGTATTCAGGTTGAACACCCAGTATCTGAAATGATTACCGGCGTTGACCTAATTAAAGAACAACTGCGTATTGCAGCCGGTCAGCCTCTGTCTATCGACCAATCGCAAATTCAAATTCGTGGCCATGCTATTGAATGTCGAATTAACGCAGAAGATCCTAAAACCTTTATCCCAAGTCCAGGTACGATTGATATTTTCCACTCGCCGGGCGGTTTAGGTATTCGTTGGGAATCTCATATTTATGCTGGCTACACGGTACCGCCTTTCTACGATTCCATGATTGGTAAGTTGATTACCTTTGGTGAAAGTCGTGACGAAGCCATTGCCAGAATGCGTCATGCGTTAGATGAGCTAGTTATCGAGGGAATTAAAACCAATATTCCTCTACAACGCTCTATTATGGCTGATGAAAACTTCTTTGCCGGTGGTACCAATATTCACTACCTTGAGAAGAAACTAGGCATAGCCTAACCGCATCAAAATTCAGTGCCGTGTTTTCCACGGCACTGCTTTTATCTCCTTTTTTTACTTCTGGTACACCCCTTCTTTTTCTACAACATATTTCCAAACGACTTAAATTACTCGCGCCTATCAGTATCATTTTGCTATGCGCTCTACTGCCCATGCTTAAGCAATTACTAGCTCATATAGTTCATTCTGTTTTTACGATTAGGACAATCAAGTTTTAAGGTTTTTCAAATGAACGGGGCGGGCATATACTTAACTCAGTTTCCTAGCCCTCCCTGCTATTGAAACTTTAGTTGTGTTTTATGTGTTTACCCTCATTGGAGTCCACCTCCAGTTTTTAGCCGGTGTCATTCACCGGCTTTTTTTTTCAGTTTTTTCCATCACAAATAGTTACCCTAGTCGCACTTTTTTTCGTATAAGCTGGTTAGGCTTAATTAACTTATTGATGAATTGGACTCGACTGAAATGAAAAGGGTAGATAACGCAGCTGTATTTGTTGTTCTCTTATTTTCCGTATGCGCCAATGCCTTTGCCGAGCGCTTAAGCTTTTCACAGAAGCTTGACATGCAATTTCGTTTTGACGAACGCTCAGACCGAGATCATAGAAATCAGTATAGAGTGCGATATTACCCTTCTGTTTCCCTGTCCTCTGACGATGCGTGGTCGTTAAATAGTTTTGTGGTTACCGGAGAATCTTTTGCATCAAGCCATAATACCTTTGATAGTGATACGTCAGATTACCTTTACGCTAGGCGTTTATATTTACGCTATGAATTTTCTGATGGAAAAATGGAGGCGGGGATCATCCCCACCTATAAGGGCCGAGTTTCTTCGTCAGGGCTATCTAAAGATGGATGGATTAAAGGCATGCGCAGTGTTTATGCCTTGCAAGAGGACAGCGAAATAGAATTGGTTATTGGCGAACTTGACGATACCAACGCCAACAGCGCATTTGATAGTTTCCACCAACTCAATTATGTTGAATTAGAATACTCGGCAAAAATGGGGCAAACCCATAGCTACGAAGTGAGTATCGAGCGTATGACTGACAACAACTTTATTCGGGGTGAATATCGCTTTCAATACACGCCATCTCACACCTTGTTCATTGAAACTATTCAGCAGCTGTCATCTTCAAGCTCAAAGTTTGTTATTGGCCTGAGCGGAAGAACGAGCGTGGGAAATTACCCTTTGTCTTATTTTTCTCACTATTCTTATGTAAGTGAAGGCTTTGGCCCTAGGGGTGAGCTGACTGAAGATTTTTTGGGGACGGGTCATGGCGCTTCAGCTGAAATAAGCGGAGATATTACTCTTATTGATGACACAGAGTGGTTTATACGTGCCGATGTGGTAGACAGCGTTAGTCGGTTGCTTGCAGGTATAAAGGTGTCATTTGAGCAATAAAAAAGGCCCATCAAAATGATGGGCCAAACAGCAAGAACGCGTACGCACTTTGACAGTGCACTTTTTAATACGGTGGTTCCCCACGCGAAAGTTCAGCGCTGAATGGTTACGTTTATTTAATGATTACAACTGCTTGTGCGTACTGCCATTTACTAAAAAAACTGAGTGAAGTATGGTAGTGTCTACTAACTCAAACGCTAAGAAATAAAAGTTTTTCAATCTTTACCACTTAGGTAAAAAGGTTTACAAGGTGCCCAAACGTTACGAAGAACTAAAATCTCAACTCCCTGTTTCACGCCTGTCTATCGACGTATTGCTTGCTCTGCGCGTGCTTTACGACAAGCCCGAAAACGACGTGGAGTTATGCCAACAAATTGCTGAGCTTTCTCGCGAGCCTGGCAAGCTAGAACTAGGTTATCGTTCTGAATGGGAAGCCTATGTTTTGCGTGAATTAGTGTTAGATTTAAAGCAGCATACGCAGCGTAGTCCTGCTTCTTTTATCGATTCGGTATTAAGTCGCATGGAGAACCTTAAAGATACCAACCCTGACTATATAGCCTATAAGCAACAAGTTTCAGAAGCCATGTCTACGGATGACAGCATCGCACCGTTATTCCCCACGCCATGGCGCCAGCAACTTATGATGCTGCTATTGCCTGTCACTACCGTGAAGCCATTGAAACCAGCAGAATAGCCAGCACAATAGAAGGTTACTTATTTGCACTCTGAGGTTTATATTGAGACGGGCAGTACCCTCTTTCTACACCCGCTGGGCGTAACGTTTTGTGTTTGGTTTTACGCCCTGACACCCTTGCACGCCAATTTTTGAAGGTTTTGTGCTTTAAATTCTGGCGCATCAGTTTAATAACCTCTTTCTCAGGTAAGCCATACAAGTCTTCGATTGCCTCAAAAGGGGTTCTATCTTCCCACGCCATTTCAATGACTCGAGATTGCTCAACCTCAGTAAGACGCCCTTCAGTATGACGTTCTAAGGGATAGAGCTCTGATGGATAATCTTTTGACGAGGGCTCTTTTGAGAGATGACCATTTGAAAGCTTATCTAGAGAAAGATGGCCTTTTTCAAAGTTACGCTCTTCTGTGTACTGCTCTTGTGTAAGTTGCTCTTCGGTATCTCGCATAGTTCGGGCTCTTGTTATTTAACACTACTACTACGCCAATATAGAAAAAATGTTCACCTTACTAGCCTTACCTAACCTTACATTTATTTAATTGTTTCAGCCGACATCGTTAGAATGATATCAAGCAATGCAGCGGCCGCTTTTGCGTCGGAAAGCGCACGGTGATGCTGCTCCATTTTAATGTCGAAATGTCGGGTGAGGTTAGCCAATGAATATGAGGGTAGCCCAGGGTTTACCTTGCGCATTTCTCTCACCGTACACAGCTTGGGTCGTTTAAAAGGAAGCTCTAATCGTGCAAATTCCTGTTTAATGAAGCCATAATCGAAGTTAACGTTATGGGCCACAAATACCGCGTCGTCGGTAAAGCTAGCAATACGTTCAGCCACCTCAACAAATAATGGCGCATCAACCACCATATCATCAGAAATACCAGTAAGACGTGTGATGGTAGCCGGAATTCGTCGCTGGGGGTTAATTAGAGTTTGATAGGTATCGACCACCTCGCCCGCAACAATTTTCACCATGCCAATTTCAGTAATTCGATTGTAGCTGTTGTTGCCCCCAGTGGTTTCAATATCAACCACAACATACGGCTGATTAGGGTCGCGATGCCAATTTACCGTAGTAACAGCAACCTCAAACCCTGCACGTTGCAACCTCTGAATAGACACCAACTGATTGCGTCTTAACTGATCGCCTGGCGCTTTCACTTCTTCAAAGCGTAACTTTTCATCAAAAATCATGATGTCAGGGAAGCCGTCGCTTAACGAGGCAAAATCTTCGCTCATCATTCGAAGCAGGTTAACAATGGCGCTAAGCTCGCCGTGTTTGATTAGGGCATCGATAGGTTCAAGCAAATGGCTGCTCCACATGAATAAGCTATTCACCTTGCCATAGTGGGCTGTCGCCATTTTATGCACGTGGTGGCGAAACTTATCTTTGCTATTTAACCTTTCAAATAAGGCTTCAATACTGCTGCCAAAACGAGCGTAGAAGTTGTTTTGCTTAAGCGATAGAGGCCGTCTATCAAACTCAGTGACCAGGGTATCTTCTTCATATAGCTGTGCCCAAAAGGTTAGCCCAAACAAGCTGCGCCATAATCTGTTCTCGGTGCGCCAACCGGCAATACCTAAGCGTTTATAATGGGCTAACACGCCACGCTCTACCTGTTGATTTTGGCTAACATCAATATCAATAGTGCGGCTTGCATTTCTTAACATATCGGTTACCGCACTGGTGCGCTTTTTGTGGTATTTCCTCGCATAGAAATCTTCAGCAAAGGCCAGCAGCGTATCGGAAGGTGGTGAGTCGATAATGTGTTCTAGTACTTCTTTAACACTATCGGTGTTGCCATCTTTATAGCTTTCTCTTATCCATTTCTCTTTCGCTTTGTCGCTTTGGGCTTGGTATAGCAAAAGAAGGGCCTGCTCTCGGTGCTCGCCTAGTAATTTTAACGCTAGTGCATAAAGAAACTGATCACGATAAAACATGGCTGATACGCCATCGCTATTGGGGAACGTCTCATGGGCTAATGCATTTGCTTGCGCTAAAGAAAGAAAAGGGAGCTTTTCTAAATGGCTGGCATAAAACCAGGCTGCTTCAGCATCTGCTTTACTGTCGAAACGGGTAATATCTGATACCGAATCGCCGCGTGTACGCATAACGCCTAAGTCGCGCATAGAAAATTGATTCAGCCTGCCTTTGGTATTGCCAAAATAAAGGAATAATAAAAATTTTAGCGGTGCATCAAACAAACACACTAAGTAAGTATGCTCATTTAGCCCTTCAGGCCAGCCATGCTGATTAATGCAGGCTTCTAAGCGCGATACAAGCACGGGCTTGGTCAATGATGCCAAACCTTGAGTGGCACCGTATTCACTTAACAACCTTAAAATAGCGTCTTTAGTCAGTACGCCTGCAATATCTTGCAGCGAAGCATGGTGCAAATCGCCGAACCACTTAGCTTCAATCAGCTCGTCAATTTGCTGTTGAGGGTTAGCTATTTCTGCATAAGAAAACTGCGACCTGTCAATTACCGCATATTTACGATTAGCCGCACGCACAATGATGCATTGTTTGTCAGCATCTAGCTGGTTAAAGCTTTCTATAAAACCATGAGCGTCATCACTTAACAACGCAGCATTCGCCCCTTTAAAGAACGCTAAGAACTCAAAAAAGTGGGCTAAGTAATATCGTGGTGGCAAATCTTTTCGCATTATAAAACCAAACTATTGCATACACTAATTAGTGTATATTTATACAGCCCTATTGTTCAACCTTTTCCCTTTTTATTTCATGCGTGGGTGCACGGGCTTTTGCGTAGTGGCTTGGTAAGTCACAATGCTTAATTGGCAGTCAATCCAGTTTTCTACTTTACTCGTAATAACTATCACAACGTAATTCACATACGAGGAAATCATGAGCTTAACGCGATCGATGGCGTTCTCTTGCCCATATTGCATGGCAGCCAATGATGTAGAAATTGATGAGGTTAATGATGTGGGTCAGGTGCAGGTACTTGATTGCCAAGTATGTTGCCAACCTATAGAACTTGGTGTTTATCAGCAAGGCGAAGACTTAAATATTATTGCGGAGCAGGAAAATGGCTGATAGTGGTACCCATTTTTCGTTGCAGGATATCAATGCTTTGCCGCAACGATATCGCGCCAACTTTGTGAATAGTCTATCTGGCTTTAAATCTTCCTCACTGTTAGGCACCACCGATGGCCGAGTTAACAACTTAGCGATTATTAGTTCTGTGGTTCATGTAGGGGCTAACCCACCATTGCTGGGTATTATTATGCGCCCACACACTGCACAGCGAGATTCTCTGACTAATATTAAGCAGCAAGGTATGTTCACTTTAAATCATGTTCATACAAGTTGGACTGACAAAGCACATCAAACATCTGCGCGGTATGATAATGGTGTGAGTGAGTTCGATGAGGTTGGACTAACGCCTTGGTTTAGCCAGAACTTCAGCGCGCCTTATGTTAAAGAAAGCGCGATAAAGATGGGGCTTAAAGTAGAACAGCATTTTACGTTGTGTAATCAAACGGAAATGATTATAGGTGAAATCCAAGAGGTCTTTATTGCGGGCAGCAGCACTACAGGAGATGACATTGCAAAAAGTGCTATTGCCGAAGATGGGTATATAGATCTTGAATCACTACAAACCTCATGTATCTCGGGTCTGGACACTTATCATAGTACGCAAAAGATAGCCCAATATGCTTACGCAAAACCCGATGTGCCTTTAACACAGGCGAGCGTAACTAAAAAATAATTCATGTTTTGCCAGTGGCGCGCAAACTAATGTTGCGTTGATGCTATAGGACATTGATTTTGCTAGCTGTTCAGGTGAAACTCGTTAATCTAGATCAACAAATATTTATTGCTTTGTGTTAGATCCAAACGCCACGGGTTATAGTATAATTATTAACATTCAAAACCTGCCTTGCGGCAGGTTTTTGCGTTTTAGGCGCTGAGTAAAAAAGAATCATTATCGTTATTATCTCAATTGGAGAGAATTATGAAGTCTGTAAACCGTCGTGACTTTCTGAAATTGTCAGGTACATCTTTGATAGGCCTAACGTTAGGAAGCGTTGCGTTACGTGCGAATGCGCAAGAACAACTACAAGCAGATGATCCAAGCGCGAAAGCATTAAACTACACTGCGGCGTCTACTGTAGACGGTGCTAAATGTAACAACTGCATGTACATTCAAGGTGCCGACGGCGAACAACACCGCCCTTGCGCCATCTTCCCTAACAAATTGGTTAACGCCAATGGTTGGTGTAGTGCATGGGTTAAACGCCCAGGCTAGTAACTCGAATTATCAAAAAAGCCCCAGTCTCGCTCACGTGTGCTGGGGCTTTTTTATGCATTTGAGATAAGGGTCTATAACGAGTTACAGCCCCTTCACAGCGTCTAACAATGCGGGGTTATGTAGTCGGCTCGGTAACAAACCAGGCTTTATATAGGCCCCATGCTTTGCTTGAAATATACTGCCAATGCGTAGCACTTTTTCATCGTCCCATTGCTTGCCAATAAAGCTAATTCCCACCGGAAGGTTTTTCACTTCTCCTGCCGGTACAGTAAGATGCGGATAACCTGCAATGGCCGCTAAATACCCAATTCCAATAAACCCCATTGGGGAATGATCGCCATACACGCCATCAATCAGAAAAGCCGGGCTATTTGAGGGTGCCACAAGTACATCAACTTTATGTTGTGCCATTAGGGCATCAATACCCTTGTCTCTCGCAGTTTCTCTTACCAAGGCTAGAGCCGAAGCGTATTCTGGGCTATTAATGTCATCTGTATTCACTGCTTTTTCGAATATATCTTGATTAAAGAGCGCAAGTTCTCGAGAGCTTGCTTGATTGTAAGTAATAAGTTCCGACAAACTGCGCACAGGAATGTCCGCTGGACTGCCTTCTAAGTATTCGTTTAATGTGTAATGAAACTCGCTAAGTAACACTTGATAAGAGTCGGCCCAAAAACTTTCAGGTTGTTTGAAGTCGCTAATTTCCACCAGCTCAGCGCCTGCGGCAGTTAGGCTATTTAAGGCTTTTTCATAAGTAGAAAGCACATGAGGGTTATCCCCTTGACGGTAACGCACAACGCCTACGCGCACGCCTTTTAAATCGGTCGCCAACATACTTTGCTGCGGTGCATTAAGCATGTGTTTGCTAGCCTCTAGCGTTGCGCTATCTTTTGTATCTACACCTGCCATGATTGATGCCATTAACCATGCATCGTTAACGTTTGCGGTCATAGGACCTGCGGTATCTTGGGTATATGAGATAGGGACAATGTGCGTACGAGATAACAGCCCAACTGTGGGTTTAAATCCTACAATACCGTTCATTGAAGAAGGACAAATAATAGAACCATTGGTTTCAGTGCCCACGGCTAACGACGCTAAACGCAATGCCATAGCAGCACCTGAACCCGACGAAGAACCACAAGCACTACGAGATAACATATGCGGGTTTCGGGTTAACCCACCTACGGCGCTCCAACCACTAATAGAAGATTCAGACCGAAAGTTAGCCCATTCAGAGAGGTTAGTTTTACCTAACACAATGGCGCCCGCGGCTTTAAGGCGAGCTACAATGGGGGCATCTCGCTTTGTGTCATTATCAACAAGTGCCATCGCGCCTGCGGTAGTAGGTAGCTCACTGGTTTCAATATTGTCTTTCAGTAACACTGGAATACCAAACAGCGGCCCTTTACGCATTCTATTTTTACGTGCTAAATCAGCCGCTCTGGCTTCTTCAATGGCATTGGGGTTAAGTGCCAAAATACTATTTACATCACCATCAAGCTTTTCGATTCTAGCGAGATAGCCTTTTACTAACGCCTCGGATGACAACTCACCTGCTGCTATAGCCTGCGCTTGTTCTAGTGCAGATTTATCTAACCAAGCCTCAACAGCTACTGAAAAAGCCCTGTCGTCTGAACGCTCAACAGATGCATTTTTTGTGTTCGGCTTAGATGGTGCACACGCGGTGCAAAGTAAAATAACGGCAGCGTAAAGTAGCGTAGCCTTCATGTGGTTTGTCCCCAAGTTTCTAAGATATCTACATTTTAGTTTTAAATATCTTAGTAGTGGATTGAAACGATTATACATACGAATGCTAGCATATGACGAATACAAAATACTGTGGTAACTATTGACATTGGAATGAGCCTACCCTAAGTTTCTTTCCAGAAATAGACAAGGAAGTGGGCTAGCCGCTCACGGCCAGAGGGCCCTCAGGCCCGCCCCTGGTAGGAAGAATTTCCGCTCTGATTACCAATGAAAGAGGGCAAAGAGAGTGGCTGTACCTTTTACAGCGATTCGGTGAGTCACGGCTTATAAAAGCTATCAAAGATCTGCCAGGTAACAGGAAACCCTATCCCTTAAAGTAGCCCGAGTTCTTGGGGTTCAGCTCCCAAAGCCCTGTGATCTCCCCAACCTTAAGGCAAACCTCAGAGCCGATAGAGAGGTGCGATTAGGTCTTCGATCTATTCGGGGCCTGTTGGCGTCTCTTGGGAATATTCAAAACCAGAAAAGTGATGAGGCGAAATAGGGAAAATGCAAGAGGCGGACATTCGGTTGCTGTTTGATTGCGGAAATCTGAAGTCAGTAATGATCACCAGAGCGCCCCTGGTTGAAGGCTGGTGCTGCAATTTTCGCGAAAGGGTGGCGGCTGTGAGGTGCTCGACTTTCAAAGAGTAAGTCTGCGAACTTTTAAGACTCTGGATGCGACATTTCTGGCTGCAAGCCGGATTGGGTAGGCAATCGATCAACCAAGGACTTCATTATGGCGATGCTCGAAAGAGTCAGTATTACGCCTATGGCTCTCGATACCGACAAGGGTTCTCAGGAGGTTTCTTGGGTTCCGGTCAGTCGCTCAAAGCCAGTGCCAAAGGTGCCACACATATTCTTCGATGACGGAGAGCCTTGGCTCGCGGCCAATGCTTATGCACTCCACAAGTTAGACTCCGTTGTAGGAAACGATATCAAAACAGTGGCCTCAAACATGAGTCACCTAAAAGCCTACGCTTGCTGGCTAGAAGATCATGGGGTGGATTGGCGACACTTTCCGAAGAGAAAGAAAGATCGTTGTCTTTTCCAGTACCGAGGATTTCTCATTGAACAGCGGAAGGCCGGATTGGTTAGCTCCAGCACCGCCACATCGAGAATGGGCGCGATCATTCAATTCTACCGCTGGGCCCAGGTTTATGGCTGGGTTGACCGTAAGTCCATGTGGGAGGATCAGTCTAAAACGATCCAGTTCTATACCTCTGTCGGCTTCTCTCGGACGATGTCTGTGACTTCAAGCGAGTTGGCCATTCCGAATCGAAGGCGGGTTGGTGCGGCATTGGAGGATGGGCTGACCCCTCTAACGGATGAGAATCGAGCGGCGCTACTTACTTTTCTTTTCGAGCGTGGGAAAGTAGAGCTTTACCTGATGACCATGATTGGCTTCTTTACTGGGGCTCGGAGTGAGACCATTCGCACCCTGCGTCTATCAAGCATCGATAACGCCCTGGATGATCCGACAATTCCCTCAATGAAGCGCATTGCGGTGGGGCCTGGAACAGGTGTTGAAACCAAGTACGATGTGAGTGGTGCGCTGCTCTTTCCTGCCGAGCTTGTTCGTCAGCTTGAGCGATATGCTTATTCAGCGCGACGCCTTGGTCGACAGGCGAGGGCCTCCGAAGAAGATCGAACCTTGCTGTTTCTGTCTGAGCGAGGAAACGCCTACTCCGAGACGTCCTTTACAAAACTAATCAGCTACCTGCGTGAAAAGCTGGCTGAGGCAGGGCTTGATCAATTTAGGGATTTTAAATTTCACCAAACACGAGCCACTTTTGGCACCCAGTTAATGCGACTCGCAATGAGCGCCCTTCCGAGCCAGGTCGATGCCATCGTTTTTGTTAGGGATGCCATGCTCCACAAGGATGAGGCGACAACTTGGAAATATGTGAAGTTCATCGAAAAAGAGCCTGTAAAGGAGGCGCTGTCGGACGAATTTTTCAATTTGTATGTCGGCAAAGTTGGCAACGTCGAAACATTAATCGATAAGGTTACATTCAATGACGACGCCTGATTTGTTGATCCAGTATCTAGATAAGGAGAATGCGCCCCGATATGGTTCAAGGTCAGATTTAACACGGTTCCTTTATCGGGGCGGCGCGAGCTTGAGAGCGGATTTGGCGTTCAAAAAAATTGCCGTGGGAGCGCTAGGGGCGATTCGAACAGAGAGGTTGGAGCTTTTACAAGCTGTTAAAGAAGAGCTTGAGAATAGACTTTACGCTGGCCGATCGGAGAAGTCGGTGCCTCATTACCTTGCTACGTTCGTGGGATTTATGAGATTCCTGGATGAGGGCCAGCACTCGTTCAGTCTTGCAAAGCTGGAATTCAACTTCCTGGAGTACGCCGAGTATTTGTTCATTAAGTCTAGGAAGAAGGGTTCGAAGTTGAGCCCGAAGTCAGCCTACATAAAGGCTGCGACGCTGTCGTCGATTTTTGGTTCCATTCTTTCCATACCGGAAACCGTCCGCCTCATTAATAGGACTCGCCTTCGTGCCGTCAAGGAAGCGCCAAAAGCGGTCAGTCGGATTGCTGAGAAGAAAAACTTGGAGGCTACCTTCAAGCAGGGGAATTTCCTGGTCGATATCGCGGAAGGATTGTCTAAGGAAGCTGTTTATGGGCCCCTGCCCCTAGAGATCCCAATCCGAGCCGGTCTGGTTGAGGGCAATGAGGTGTTGCTCCATGCGGGATTGCAAGAGCTTGAGTTGGCAGCTACTCCCAAGCCTGGCTGGGCATATCAGAAAAAGGTCCTCTATCGGGAAGCGTTAAAGCGACGAGAGGCGGTCAGTGATATTTCTCCCCGGAGGGGCGGAGCGAAAAGGTGGCACCTGGTGAACCTGCGAGTCCAGGCAGAGTTTCTGATTTTCCTTGCTCAGACAGGCATGAATTTGACTCAGGCTAGAGAGTTGGGGCGCGGAGCCTTGAAGTATAAGCCGCTCGGCGATAGCTGGCAGGTAAGGTGTTACAAGAACAGGAGAGGAGGTGAGGTAAGCTTTCGAATTTACAAGTCTTACAAGCCCTTTCTTGAGCGATTTCGAGCCTTTGTGAACCATTTCTTTCCTGATTCTCCAAACTTTTTCCCTCAGTTTGATAATTATGGCAAGGGAGAGAGTGTGTCGAGAACGGGGCTTACTCACTTTGTGGCGTTTCGGCAGTTATTTGAAGCACATGGACTTGCTTGGGTTACACCACGAGAACTGAGAAACACCAGGGTGAATTGGCTTTTGCGCCGCTCAGGAGACCCTGAATTAACGGCAGATATGGCTCAGCATACTCGGGAGGTGTTAAAGGACCAATACGAGCGACCTAGTCAGCAGCGAGCTATGGTTGAGGTTGCCCGGTTTTGGAGCAAGCACGACCCTATCAAGCAAAAGGATCTCAAGGCGTCGGTGATTTCCAGCAGTTGCAATGGTGACCCAGAATCGGTGGCCGATAGACCTGGGGGGATAGTTGAACCTAACTGTGTCAATCCATCTGGTTGCCTGTGGTGCAAGCATCATCGCGATGTAGATAGTGAAGACTATATCTGGTCCATTTCCTCCTTTCGGCATCTCAAGACGATTGAGGCAAGCATGACGCTGAGTCGTGAAGAGGTGCCCTCTGACGTCGTAGTTGATCGGTTATCCGAAAAATTGTCGTGGTTTAAGAACTCTAGTTCCAGGCGTGCTGGCTGGGTGTCAGAAGCGCAGGAGCGGATTGAAGAGGGTGATTACCACCCTAATTGGGCCCCAATTATTGAGCTTCTGGAGCAGTAATGAACGCTGACACTTTGCGCTTTATGTCGCCATCCACGTTGGTTACGGTCGACTCGCCGTTGTATCGACCGCCATGCTTTCCGCCACCCAGAGATTGGGCGGTATCGGTCGACAGCGAAGGTGCCCCGCTGTCCCTATATGGTGATGATTTCTGGGACTTTCGGGCGTTCGAGCGCTCTGCGACCTTCAATTTTAAAAAGGACGGGATTTCTGATGAGAATGTCTTTCTTGTCAAGCAGGTTGTGCTCTTGGTGCTTTATCATCCGCGACTTTTTCCTGGGCGAATTAGGAGTTGTGTTTACTCGTTTGGAGCCCTGACAAAGATTGCAAGCGTCTGCGATAGTAAGGGAGTGCTGATCTCGGACGTTGAGAGGTTTCCGGCGATTCATCAGGAGATTGCTGATGCTCTTCAGTGCGCCAGTTTTAAGGTTTACGTCAACTTTCTACATAGATTGAGATTGCAATCAGATGTTCTTGGCTTTGAGGTATTCGGAGGGAGAGGTTTGGCGCTCCTGGCGTCGCAGATAAAAGGTCATGAGAAGGTTCAAACTCCATATATTCCACCCAGAATATGGGCGTACCAGGTTAAGAGGTTGAATGAGTGCCTGGACGATTTTTTCGAGCATGAGCAAGCGCTGGGAAGCGCATTCAGCTGGTTATCAGAAGCGTATACGTATAACGCCTCTTGCGTAAAGGATGTTAAATACCATTCACCCTTTTATGAGCCGCACGTTTACAAAAAAAGAGTGCTGTTTGCAGGAGGGTTTGAAGGATTTTCTGTGGAGTATGGACTTTCAGGGCTTTTCGAGAAATGGCTGGGCGTACCGCCTCTCATCTACAGGAGTACCCGCTTTACGGCCTATCTCAATATGGTTAAAGAGGCGGCTCTATTTTACATCATGAGCTTCTCCCTTCAGCGCCTGAATGAGGTGAACTCGCTCAGGTCTGATTGCTTTCTCATCGAGCGTGACGAGAGGTTGGGGGATATCGCAATGTTGGTTGGGGAAACCACGAAAACTGATCCTGATGATGATGCTCGATGGGTTGTGCCCAGCACCGTTAAGAAGGCTGTTGATGCGGCGAGCACCATTGCTAAATGGAGGCTGAAGTATTTCCCAGGGGGTGAGTCTGCGCCTGAATGGGATAGTTCTTCTGTGCCGCTCGCGTTGGCCGGAACGGAGCCGTGGCTTCCAGTAAAGGGTAACAACCGAAACTCCAAGAACGAACTTATAGGGCAATTAAGGCTGGGTCCCTTCATTGATCGCTATCCGCTTTTTTTCGATCCAGAAGAGATGGCAGTGACAGAAGAGGATTGGAAAATTGCGGTGTCTATGACCCCGAATATTGGCAATAGAGAAGGATTTGGCATCGGGCTTCAATGGCCTTTAGCGGCGCATCAGTTGCGACGCACCACCAACGTCAATATGTTCGCCTCCAACATGGTTTCTGATCAAAGCTTACAGTGGCTCATGAAGCATGTGAGTCAAAAAATGACGCTTTACTATGGCCGCAATTTCACTAATTTGAGACTCAACTCGGATGCTGAAACTTCCGTCATAGTCGAGTCCTACAAGGCAATTTACCGGCAGATTGCAAGTGTGGTGGAAGATAGCTTTGAGAATGTGCGCCCTCATTCTAAGCAGATGATCCCGATTAAGGTTGTCAATCTTGTAGAAGCTGGGGAGGAAAAACAGCTTACGAAGTTAATAGCCAAAGGCGATATTGGTTGTCGGCGCACACTGGCCGGATTCTGCATGAAGGCTGGGGTCTGTGAGTATGGTGGTATTGAGTCAATGGCGCAGTGTGCTGGGGCTGATGGCGGAGGCATCTGCACAGATGCGATTTTTAAGCGTGAAAATGGGCCAGCCTTGAGACGACTAAAGGCTGCTCACGAAAAGAAAATCGAGTCGCTGACCTCCGAGAGTCCACGTTTCAACGCTTTGAAAAAAGAAATCTATGCGATAGAGGTGTATCTCAGTGTCGTCAACGGTTAAGAAATCGGCAGAGCAAGAGTTCAGGGATGCATTTGATCGGCTGAAAAAAGGTAAGACAATCCGCCTTCCTTTGGGGGCAGCTGTTACCCAAAACAACGTTGCGAGAGAAGCGGGACGAGATCCCTCAGCTTTGAAAAAGGACAGGTACCCTTTGCTGATACTTGAGGTTCAAGCCTACATAACTTCTAAGTCGGAGCAAAAGAGGAGCAGCAAGCGTACTACAGACAACAGGGCAAGAACCGATAAGCAGAAGATCGCAGACTATCGCAAGCAGATTGATCGCCTGAGTTCTATTGTGGCGGCGCAGAATTCGACTATCGAAGAGCTTCTGGATGAGATTGAGCGGTTGAAGGCCGGGAGGGTGTCACGCTTTTAGCCCTCCGGTTACACGTAATATTCCGGTAAGCTCATGATATTCAATGACGCATAGCAGGTTACGCTTTTCCGATTTGCTACCCAAATGATGCTACCACAATTTGGCCGCTCGGGTCGCAAAGCGAACATTCAGGGCCGAGTCCGAGGGGTTCAATTTGAGGCTACGGTGTGTCACACGCATCGGGGTAAGTCCATTGAGGCTGAGGGGCATGTCGTGCTTAAAGGGGTAATTCTCGGATTCAGTCGGGGTTGTGAACATGTCAGAACCGATAGAGCGCCCTTTGGACGCGCTATCCGGAGGCCCGAAGCAAAGGGTCTGGATTACCATGACCGTTGTCGAGGAAACGCAATTGGTCCTTCCCGATGAACCGACCTTAGCCCTGGATCTTGGCCGCTAGGTCGAGGGGTTCGATCTTATCCGGGAACTGAGTCGCCGGGGGCAAAACCATTGCCATAGCTATCGACGATCTCGCCAACGCCTGTCGCTGTGCCAACCACATTGTAGTGATGAGGGAAGGTTGTATTTATGCTGAGATCAGCCCCAAGATGTGGTGACAAGGGAGCTTATTGAATCGGTCAACTGAAGCCGCCGTGATCTCTTTCCCGATCCAGTAACTGGCACTCCCGCTCGTATTCTTAAACCCACACTCGTATTGCGGTCTCTAATCCAAAACGCCGCGTCCGATTCATTCTCAGTGATACTCAGGGCCTATGAACTACCCATAAACTGGCTCTCTTGCATCTGGGACAGACCAAGGTTTTGATAGGCGTTCGAGAACCAACAGCCCGTGACTGCAACTTACCTTCCGCGATTTATGTGATGAGTTAGCAAATGAGCTCGGTCGTCCAGGGTCGAAAACAGAATCGCAAAACAGATCCCGACAGCGGTCCCTATGAGGGTATCTACTACCCGCTCCTGCACCATCGCCATGCCAGCAAGGTCTGGTGCCGCCAGATAGCTCATAAACAGAGCCATGGGCGTAACCAGAACCTGGCCCAGTCCATAATTCGATCCGATGATGGTCTCGGTAGCGAACGACAGTAACGCCACCAGCCCAATAATGGTCCACACAGAGGGCTGGCTTAGCAGCACCAAAGCCACAAGGAGAGCGCCGAGTACGTTGCCTATGGTGCGCTGTAGGGCTCGGCTCATACTGATATGCAAATGGCTACCCTGTAACACGGCGACAGCGCCCATGGCCGCCCAACCGGCGTGCTGACCGCCAAACGCATAAGCAACATAAGCCGCCACGGCAGAGCCCAACACCATGCGCGCGACGGCGATCAACTTGTGACTGGCGGGCCGGCTTTTGAACCAATCCTGTGCCGCCGGTGTATCGTGGCGGAACACGTCGGTGATCATCACCACTAGCCAGGCAAGAGCAGCGGCCACTGCGGTCGCAGTCGTACGTTCGAGGACAGAGGCAAAGGTATCCACTTGGCCCATTGAAACGCTGGCGGCGAATATGAAGATCAATGCACCTGGCGGACCGAAATCACCAACGGTGACGATGTAAAACAGCGTACCGCACAACAGCGCCAGAATGGCCAGCTGACCAACCATGGGCAACTCCAGCCAGGCCACCAGGGACATCACAAAAACGGTTGCGGTTTGGCAGAGCAAACAAAGGAAAACCGTAAAGCCCCGGCGTTCCGGGGCCGCAAAACGGCCAAACAAAGCCACCAATGTACCCAGCGAAGCAAATCCTGTCTCTTATACACATCTCCGAGCCCACGAGACAGGCAGAAATCTC
>OJFL01000253.1_pt1 | contig 30215 bp, 22 predicted proteins | sample 1594131 | NCBI WGS metagenome assembly OJFL01 (sample SAMN05416782, study PRJEB24817) | seawater metagenome | isolation source: Sea water | place: Canada:Atlantic | collected 2013-07 | reverse complement strand
AAATTTCTAACATAGCAGTTTGGTTGGCACCTCCACCAATCCAACTTCCGGCCAGTGTAGAAAGACCTCGCCAAACGGCATCAAAATCTGCTCCACCTACGGTTTCTGGAGATACTAGAGAAATTAATAAGATGGCAATAGGTCCACCGATAATAATACCCATAGTACCCGTAAAAAACATAATTAATGCTTTAGAGCCTAAATTAAAAATAGCTTTTAAATCTATACTTAATGTCATTAATACTAGTGCAGCAGGTAGTAAAAATCTACTGGTAATATAGTATAATTGAGAACTTCCTTTTACAACTTCTCCACTAGCGTTAGTGGTTTCCCAAGCTGGCGCAATAGCACCAATAGTGGTAAATATGGCTGGTATAAAATAGGCCATAAATAATCCAGGTACTACTTTATAAAATTGATACCAAAAGCCACTAGTTTTAGATTCTGTGTAAAATACAAACCCCAATGAAATCATTAGAATTCCAAATACGATTGCATCATTGGTGAAAAGTGGTTGTCCCATAATTTTATTTTAGCTAAAGTACTAAAATAGGAGCATAAAAAAAGCGAAGTTTTTCAACTTCGCTTTTAGTATTAAAACTTCTGCACTTGTTTAAAAGGAGATATACGAATAGTTTCTAATGTTGTCTTATACACCTTCCAATCTGTCTCAAAAAAAGCATTAGTTTGGCTTATAGCTTCCTTTAATGCCTTTTTGTATTGGCTGATTAATTGCTTTTCAGTAGTTGTTAAATGACCAAACCTACTCCCTACATATCTTCTTGCAGAGGAGTAACGTCTACTTACGGTTACTTCTGGATTTCTAGTAATTCCTTGGCGTTTGTCTACACTTCCTATAAATACAGCAATAAGCTTATCTATTTTTGTGATAATGTCTTTAGATGCCTTAATTTGATCTTTGTAACTCTTTTTGTCCTCTTTCGTAAGATTTTTCTTAAATGCACTAGCCGTATTTTTACTTTCTACTAATTGTTTTACTACATCAGCCATTAATTGCTGATCTTTTTCCATTTCTTTACTAGTATTGTAGATTTCTGTAATGGCTTCTTTAGACATCTCCAATCTAGGATCAAACTCAACTTTTATACTGCTTTCTGAAGTTTGATCTCCAAAAGACATTTTTAAATTATAGATGCCAGGTTTTACAGAAACACCCCTAGGCTCATTGGTTCTTTTTCTGATTTTTCTTGAGGGTCTATCTGCACCTTTTTCGTTTGTATACCAATAAATTCTATGAATACCGTTCTCTTTTGGTGCTTTTTGATGTAAGGTTCTAATTAAACGGGAGCCTTCAAAAATTTCTAATTTTATAGAATCAAATTTTACTTCAGAAGCCAACTCTTTTTTAACAACAGGTGCTTCCATTTTTTTAGTTCCTTTTCGTTTCTTTTTTCTTACAGTCTCCTTTTCTTTCTTATTTTCTTTAGCGGCTGCTGTTGGTCTGTTTATGTAATATGAAATCATGGCTCCAGAACGTTTGTTTTCGCCATTAAATAAAGCATCTCCACCAAATCGACTCCCTGTGGGTTGTTGATAGGCTGCTTGATATGCTGTAGGGGGTGTGAATAACTGAAGTTTCTTATTTAGCACATTTCCATTGGCCAAGGCACGTAAAGGTCTTATGTCATCTAAAACCCATGCCGCTCTTCCAAACGTACCTATTACTAAATCATGTTCTCTAGGTTGTATTACTAAATCTTTAGTAGAAACTGTAGGGAAACCAGCAGTCCATTTAGCCCATTTGTTACCTGCGTTAAGAGAGATATATAAACCATCGTCAGTTCCTAGGAATAGTAAGTTCGCATTGATAGGATCTTCAACAATACTTAGAGCATAGCTTTTTACATCATTTCCATCAACAATACGAGACCATGTAGTTCCATAATCTTTTGTTCTGTAGGCATAAGGTGTGTAGTTAAAACGCCTGTAATCGTTGGCAATTAACAAAGCTTCTCCTTTGTTTTTATTGGAAGCTTTAATTTGTGCTATCCAACTTCCTTTTGGTAATCCTGGGATATTAGCACTAACATCCGTCCAAGTTGAGCCACCATTTTTTGTTACATGAACTCTACCATCATCAGAACCAGCCCAAAGCATATTTTGTTCAACTTCTGAGGGTTCTATGACTAGTATTGTAGTATGGTTTTCTGCACCTGTTGCATCCATAGTTAATCCGCCACTTTCACCTTGCTTTTGTTTTTCTTTATCATTAGTAGTTAAATCATCAGAGATAATCGTCCAAGTAAGTCCTTTGTCTGTAGATTTATGAACAAATTGGCTTCCAAAATATAAAGTACTATGATCAAATGGGTCCATATTAATGGCGGCATTCCAATTAAAACGTAATGTTACATTAGGGTCTGGATGAGTAGGTTTTACAGAATAATTATTTCCTGTGATGTAGTCATATCTAACAACAGAACCCTGCTGACTCATAGACCAACCGTATCGTGAATCATCTTTATCTGGAACCACATCAAAGCCATCTCCAAAACTAATTTCTTGCCAATATGAATTTCTAATTCCTTGGGCTTTCCAAACGTATGCAGGACCTCTCCAAGAACCATTGTCTTGCATTCCCCCATAAACATTGTAAGGATACTCATTGTCTACATTAATATGATAAAATTGAGCAACAGGTAAATTACCAATAAAACGCCAAGTAGCCCCTTTATCTTTAGTGATGTTCATACCTCCATCATTTCCATCAATCATAAAAGATCCATCCTTAGGATGAATCCACCATGCATGATGATCAGGGTGCACCCCATTTGAAACTCCATAGGCAGGCATTAATTCTTTAAAGTTTTTCCCACCATCATCAGAAACATTCACATAAGTAAATACAGTATAAATTCTGTTTTCATTTTGAGGATCCACATAAATTTCCGAATAATAAAAAGGTCTATTCCCGATACCCGGTTTATCATTTATTTTTTTCCACTTAAATCCACCATCTTCACTTTTATAGAGTGCATTCTTTTTAGCTTCTACCAAAGCGTAAACAACATTTGGATTGCTTCTTGAAATAGCAACTCCAATTCTTCCTAACTCCCCTTTTGGAAACCCTTCTTTTTCGGTTATTTCTTTCCAAGTATCACCTCCATCATGAGTAATATACAACCCACTGCCTTCGCCACCAGATTTAAAAAACCAAGGATCGCGTTTGTGTTCCCACATAGCAGCAATTAATTTGTTTGGATTTGAAGGATCCATCACCAAATCTGCAACACCAGTTTTAATGTTATTGTATAGTATCTGTTTCCATGTTTTTCCACCATCTGTGGTTTTATAGACACCTCTTTCTTTATGTTCTCCCCAGGGAGATCCTATAGCCCCAACATATACCGTATTTGGATTTGTTGGATCGATGATAATTCTATGAATGTGACGGGTTTTTTGAAGTCCCATGGGCATCCAGTTTTTTCCACCATCTAAAGATTTATAAATACCATAACCACCATTTAAACTATTTCTTGGATTTCCTTCTCCAGTTCCTGCCCAAATAACACTTGGATTAGATTGCTGAATGGCAACTGCACCAATGGAAGCAGTTATTTCTTTGTCAAAAATCGGATCCCATTTAATGCCTCCAGAAGTAGATTTCCATAGGCCTCCAGAAGCTGTTCCCACGTACATAATATCTGGATTTGAATTCACAACATCAATAGATGTTACTCGACCACTCATACCTCCAGGACCAATATTTCTTGGGGTCATATTTTTAACCAAATCCATTGAGAATTCTTGGGAGAATAAAGAAAATGAGATTATTGTAAATAGTATGGTAAAGATTTGTTTCATGAGTAGTGGTTTAATTGATGTATAATTAATTAAAGATACGAGTTCTCACTTTTAAAAAATCTTAAAGAAATGTTAATGGAATTTTTCTAATTAAGAAAAAATAGATAGCTTTTTATATTAATATGTTAGTATTTAAATTTTACACCCACAATTTTTTATCTTAGCTATTTGATAAAACAAAACATTATGTTGAGAGATAAAATTTTAATTTTTTTTCTGTTCTTAGGAGTAGCTTCTTTAGCAACAAATAACAGGCCATTCTGGGGGCAAACGGGTCATAGAGTGGTTGGAGAAATAGCTAATAATCATTTAACAAAGAAAGCAAAAAGAAATATCGAAAAATTATTAAAAGGAGAGGGTTTAGCAACGATATCTACTTTTGCAGATGAAATCAAATCTGATAATTCATTCAGAAAATATAGTTCCTGGCATTATGTCAATTTTAAAGTTGGAGAAACCTACGAAATATCAGAGAAAAACCCAAAAGGAGACCTAGTTCAAGGAATTAAAATATGCCAGCAAATAATCTTAGATCCCAAATCTAATAATGAAGATAAAATATTTCACTTGAAACTATTAGTTCACCTAATAGGAGATTTACATCAGCCTTTACATACTGGAAGAGCAGAAGATAGAGGAGGAAATATGATAAAAGTCAAGTGGTTTAGAGGGAAAACAAACCTACATTCTGTTTGGGATACAAAAATGATTGAGTCTTATAATATGACTTATACTGAGTTGTCAACGAATTTAGATTATTTTTCAAAAAATCAAAAAAAAGCTATTCAAAAAGGGACAGTTATAGATTGGGTTAATGAGTCCAGAGAACTTTCAATGAAGGTATATGACTCCGCGAAAATTGATCAAAATTTAAGCTACAAATATATGTATGACCATTTTTCAACAGTAAAAATTCAATTAAGAAAAGGTGGTCTTCGATTAGCAAAAGTATTAAACGAGTTATTTGGATAAACTTCAGAAGGAATTCATATATAGTTTCTAATTTTATTCTGAAACTTTTAGTCGAGCTACTGCTTTCACTGAGATGTCTGCATATTTTTCACTCTTATATTTTAAATATCCAGTTATAGCGATCATTGCAGCATTGTCTGTAGTGTACTCAAATTTTGGAACATAAGTAGTCCAGCCCCAGTGTTTTTGGGCCAGTTGTAATCTTTTTCTAATCTCAGAATTTGCAGAAACCCCTCCGGCAATAGCTATATGTTTAATACCTGTTAGTTTTACTGTATTCTTTAATTTTTCAATTAAAATTTCAACAATGGTGTGCTGAATGGAAGCGCAGATGTCAAATAAATTTTCTTCAATAAAGTTTGGGTTTTCTTTTAGATTTTTTTGAATAAAATAAAGTATTCCTGTTTTTAAACCACTAAAACTAAAATCTAAATCACCCACTTTTGGTTTTGTAAATGAAAACTTTTTAGGATTTCCTTGTTGTGCATATTTATCAACTAATGGACCCCCTGGATACGGTAAGCCTAATATTTTTGCAGATTTGTCAAAAGCTTCACCAACAGCGTCGTCTATAGTTTCACCTAAAATTTCAAATGTAAAATGATCAGACACTTTTACAATTTGCGTATGACCTCCACTAATGGTCAGACAAACAAATGGAAAAGGAGGAAAGTCAGTATCTTTCTCTTCTATAAAATGAGCTAGAATATGTGCTTGCATATGATTTACATCTATCAATGGGATGTCTAAACCTAAAGCTAATGATTTTGCAAATGAAGTACCAACTAGCAAAGACCCCATTAGACCCGGTCCTTTAGTAAAAGAAATGGCATGTAAGTCTTCTTTAGTGATACCAGCTTGTTCAATGGCTTGTTGAACAACAGGGACTATATTTTGTTGATGAGCTCTTGAGGCTAATTCAGGAACAACACCTCCATATTTTGCATGTATTTCTTGATTGGCTACAATATTACTTAGGACTATACCATCGCAAATAACAGAAGCACTCGTGTCATCACAAGAGGATTCTATTCCTAATATGTATATTTTTTTAGTAGTCATTTAATGATGAGAACAAAACTAACTATTATAAATAGTATATTTCTTTTTATATGAGAAATTTATTAGTTTATTAATTTTATCGTTCTTTGTATAGAAAGGCTTTATTTTTACGTTATTAAGTAAAGTTTTTAAACATTTAATACTACTGAAATCAAAAAAACTGGAAAAATACTGCTCAAGTTGTTGAAGTACCTTGCAATATTCTTGGTATTTCTTGTTATAATTTTTTCAATTCCATCTGTACAGACAAAACTAGCCAGAATTGTAACAGATAACTTAAACAAAGATTTTGGAACTAATTTAGAGATAAAAAAAGTAGATCTTTCCTTACTTGGATCTGTTTATTTGAAAGGTATAGAGATAAAAGATCATCATCAAGATACTTTAATCTTTGTAGAAAGATTGAGGTCATCTCTTTTGGATGTTAAAAGAATTTTAGAAAATAACATTCAATTAAAAAGCACATCTCTAAAAGGTGTTTATGTGAATGTAAAAAAATATGAAGATGAACAAAGTGATAACTTAACGGTTTTTGTCGATAAATTTGAAACTGATAACCCTAAAGACCCAAAGTCTAACCCTTTTAAGTTAAGCTCTTCAAATATTTATTTTGAAGATATAAATTATAAACAAATAAATGAAAACAAGGAAGTTCCTTTAGATTTTGCTGCCTATCATGGTGGTGGAAGTCTTCAAGACCTTTCCATTATTGGGCCTAATGTTGCCATAAAAATAAGAGGACTTTATTTTATAGACAATAGGGGGCTTGAAATAACTAATCTCACTACAGACTTTACCTACAGTAAGACTCAAATGAAGTTTTACAATACTACTATTCAAACAAAATCTTCAACAATAAAAACAGAAATAGATTTTAATTATGATAGAAAAAACTTAAGTAAGTTCAATGAATTAGTTTATATAAACGCAGATTTTAAGAATAGTTTTTTGTCAACTACAGATTTAAACAAGCTTTATAAAGAGATTAAAGGAAATGATATCTTAAGGTTTGAAACCTCTCTAAGAGGTTCTTTGAATAATTTTTCTTTAGAAAACTTTAAACTTAACTCGGACAATGGAATTAGAATTTTGGGTGATATGAACTTAATAAATGCTGTACAACAAGCAGAGTTTTATTTATCTTCTAATTTAGAAGAATTCTCCTTAGACTATTTTAAGTTAAAAAACTTACTACCCAATCTTTTGGAAAATAATCTTCCTAAAGAATTAATAAAATTAGGTGAGTTCTCAATCTCAGGATATACAAAAATTACACCTAGTGCTATAGAGGCAGCCCTAAAGGTGAATTCTGAAATAGGAAGTATAGTTTCAGATTTGGAGTTGAATAATTTCAAAAGTATGGATGAGGCTATTTACAAGGGTGAGATTGTTTTAGATAGGTTTGATTTAGGTGATTTTTTTGAAGATAGTTCATTTGGAAGCGTTTCTTTTGAAGGCGAAGTGGATGGTCTTGGATTCAGAACAGGAAATAGAAACACAAAACTAGTTGGAGAGATTTATGAAATAAAATTCAATGAGTACAATTATAAAAATATTAGTATTAATGGATTGTATCAAGATAATTTATTTAATGGAAAGTTAGCTTCTAATGATGTTAACCTGAAAGGTACTTTCGAGGGTTTAGCAGATTTATCTGAGGTGATAAATAAGTTCGATTTTAAAGCCACGATCAACTACGCAAATTTAAGAGCATTAAATCTTTTTAAAAGAGATAGTATTTCAGAACTTAAGGGGTTAATAGATTTAGATTTGAAAGGAAATAAGTTGGAGAATATTGTAGGAATTGCAAATTTTAAAAATATTATTTATACAAATGAAAGAAGTATTTATCCATTCAAGCAGTTTTTGATTTTTTCAAAAATAAAAGAAAATATTAGACAAATTAGAATAGATTCTGAGGATATTATTAAAGGAGAATTAATTGGAAACTTTAAGTTTGAAGAATTGTTATCTCTTGCACAAAATGCATTAGGAAGTATGTATTCAAATTACACACCTTTTGAAGTTTCCTTAGATCAGTTTTTAAATTTTGATTTTGTTATATATAACCAAATTGTTGATGTGTTCTTTCCTGAAATTTCAATAGCGGCTAACACTAAAATTAAGGGAACGATAAAGGCCAATAAAAACCAATTGAAATTAAAAGTTAATTCCCCCAAAATTACTGCTTATGGAACAACAATAGACTCTTTATTTTTAGATACAGATAATAAAAGAAATTTTTATGATTCCTCTTTAAGAGCAGCGAGTATAAAAACCCCACACTATACATTATCAAAATTATTACTTTTTAACAAAGCCGTGAATGATACATTATTTTTTAAATCTAATTTTAAGGGAGGTGACTCAGAGAAAGAGAAATTTAATTTAGATTTTTATTACACCATAAATAAAGACAAAAAATCTGTTCTTGGTATTGAAAAATCAACATTTAATTATATGGATAATATTTGGAATTTAAATCCTGAAAACAATCCTAACAATAAACTTACTTTTGATCTCAAGTCTAATGAATATGTTTTTTCACCCTTCACATTAAAATCTAAAGAGCAGGAAATTAATTTTAAAGGAATTTTAAGAGACTCTATCTACAAAGAAATTGATGTTGATTTTACAAATGTGTATTTAAAAAGTTTTTTACCAGAAATTGATAGTTTAAAGTTACGAGGACAATTAGATGGTACTATAAATATTTCTCAAATAGATGGGATTTATGGCCCTAAAGGGAATTTGTCAGTTAAAAATTTTAAAATTAATAATTTCTATCAAGGTGACTTAAAATTAAATATTGAAGGTGAAAGTTCTTATAAAAAATATGATGTTAATTTTTCTTTAGATAGGGAAAAAGTAAAAAGTATCTCTGCATTAGGTTCTTTAGATTTTACAGAAACAAGACCTAAAATTGATGTAACTGTTAATTTAGAAGAATTTCAACTAGACGCTTTTAGTCCTCTAGGGGAGAATGTTTTATCTAAAATAAGAGGTGTTACTTCTGGTAATTTTACCTTAAAAGGTTTTTTAAGGAATCCGGATATGGATGGTGATTTGGTTTTAGAAAATGCAGGATTACAATTTCCATACTTAAATACAGATTATGATTTTGATGGTAATGCAAGTATTGGTTTGAATGGGCAATCTTTTGAGTTTAAGAATATAAATTTAATTGATACTAAGCATCAAACTACTGGATTTTTAGAGGGTACAATAACACACCAAAATTTTGATTTATGGTCATTAGATATAGATGTAGATACACCCAATTTATTAATTTTAGATACTGAAAACTCTGAAGAAGCATTGTATTATGGCACTGGGTTTATAAAAGGAAACGCAAGTATAACAGGTCTTACAAATAATTTAACTATTGATGTAAATGCGAAAACAATGCCTAACACCAACTTTGTAATTCCTTTGAAAGATATTGCCTCTATAGATACTTACCGATTAATACATTTTAAATCTGAAAAAACATTAGAAGAATTACAAGAGAAACTTGCCATTGATGCCATTGAAGGGGTTTCTCTAAATATTGATTTAGAGGTTACCAAAGATGCAAAGGCACAGATTGTTATCGATGAAGTAAATGGTAGTGAACTTAGTGGTCGTGGTTTGGGAGATCTAAAAATAGAAATTAACACCAATGGTAAATTTGCTATGTTTGGAGATTATACAATAGATAATGGTGTTTACAACTTTAAATATGGAGGAATAATTAATAAGCCTTTTGTAATTTTAAAAGGAGGAACCATCTCTTGGAGTGGAAATCCATATGAAGCAAACTTAAATGTTACAGCGGTTTACACAACTAATGCAAACCCTGCAGTTTTACTAGAAAATTTTAATACAAACAGAAAAATACCTGTAGATTTGATTACTAATATTTCAGGAAGCCTATTTAATTCAAAACAAGATTTTGATATTGAAATTCAGAACTCAAACTCAACAATTGCCTCAGAATTAGATTTTGTATTAAACGACAACGATGTGAATTCAAAAATGCGTCAGTTTTTAACCTTATTGGCAGCTGGAACTTTTGCAAATCCAAATGGTGGAAACATTAATGGAACTGAGTTATTAACTGGAACTACATCCAATGCGGTAGGTTCTATTCTCTCAGATATCATTAGTAGTAATAAAGTTAGATTAGATTTAGGTTATTCCTCTGGAGGTGTTCAAAACCCTCAAGACGACCTAATTAATGATGATCAATTTGATGTTTCAGTAACAACTCAAATAAGTAAAAATGTTATTGTAAACGGTAAAGTAGGTGTGCCAGTTAGTGCTCAAACACAATCAAGTGTCGTGGGTGAAGTAAAAGTTGAGGTTTTGTTGAATGATACTGGGAATTTCAGAAGTGTTATTTTTAACAGACAAAATGAAATTCAGTATTCTTCCCAAGAGGAGGGCTATACCCAAGGAATAGGTCTTTCTTATCAGGTGAACTTTAACTCTTTATCAGATTTATTAAAAAAGATTGGTTTAAAAAAGAAGAGAAAGGGAAACAAAAAAGTGATTCAAACGAAAGACTCCATTAATTCGTCTCATCAAACACTTTTAAACTTCAAGGGAAATAATTAATTAAAATAATTTCGCTTAATTTAGTAAGCTATTTACAACTTAAAAAACATAATATTTATTGCTGTTTTTGCGATAAACTAATCGAAATCGTTTTCGTTTTTTTATTACTCTAAGTAACTATTAATAAGTATTTTTACAATGAAATTATGAAAAAAATCAACAAATTAGCTGTTATGACATCTGGGGGAGATTCTCCTGGAATGAATGCTGCAATTCGATCAGTAGTAAGGACTTGTGCCTACTATAAAATAGAATGTATTGGGATTTATAGAGGGTATCAAGGGATGATTGAAGGAGATTTTACTTCACTTACAGCACGGAGTGTTAATAATATCATTAATAAGGGAGGTACAATTTTAAAATCTGCCAGATCTGAAGAGTTTAGGACTTCTGAAGGAAGAAAAAAAGCTCATAAAAATTTAATTAAACAAAATATTGATGGGCTTGTTGTTATAGGTGGAGATGGATCTTTCACTGGTGGAGTTATCTTTAATAAAGAATATAATTTTCCTGTGATAGGAATACCAGGAACTATTGATAACGATATTTTTGGAACTTCACATACCTTAGGTTACGATACAGCATTAAATACTGCAGTTGAGGCTATTGATAAAATTAGAGATACTGCCTCTTCACACAATAGATTGTTTTTTGTGGAAGTAATGGGTAGAGATGCTGGGTTTATAGCTTTAAATGCAGGAGTTGGTGCCGGTGCAGAGGAAATATTAATTCCAGAAGAAAATCTTGGTTTAGATAGATTGTTAGAATCTTTAATTAAAAGTAGAAAGTCTGGAAAATCATCAAGTATTGTTGTTGTAGCTGAAGGAGATAAGTCAGGGAGAAACGTTTTTGAATTGGCTAAGTATGTTGAAGATAATATGCCAGAATATGATGTAAGAGTTTCTGTTTTAGGTCACATGCAAAGAGGAGGTTCCCCTTCATGTTTTGATAGGGTTTTGGCAAGTAGACTTGGTGTAAAAGCAGTAGAAGTATTGATAGATAATAAAACCAATCTTATGGTTGGTCTCAAAGATAATAAAGTTATAACAACAGATTTAGAAGAAGCAATAACTGGAGGTCATTCTATAAATAATGAACTCCTAAGGGTATCTGACATCATGTCAACATAATTACAAACAATTAAATAAAAAAAATGATTAAAATAGGAATTAACGGTTTTGGTAGAATAGGAAGATTAGCATTTAGATCAGCAATCAAAAGATCTAATATTCAAATTGTAGGAATTAATGATTTACTTGATGTAGAATATCTTGCATACATGCTAAAATACGATTCTGTTCACGGACAGTTTGATGGAGATGTAGAAGTAAAAGACGGTAAGTTACTAGTTAATGGGAATTTAATTAGAATTACAGCTGAAAGAGATCCAGCGAATTTAAAATGGGATGAGGTAGGAGCTGAATATGTAATTGAGTCTACTGGTTTCTTTTTAACTGAGGATACCGCCGGTAAACACCTAGAAGCTGGTGCTAAAAAAGTAGTATTATCTGCGCCATCAAAAGATCACACACCCATGTTTGTAATGGGAGTTAACAATACAGAATTAAAAGCTGATCAGAAGATTTTTTCTAATGCTTCGTGTACGACCAATTGTTTAGCTCCAATAACAAAAGTATTAAATGATAATTTTGGTATAGTTGAAGGTCTAATGACTACAGTTCATGCAGCTACTGCTACTCAAAAAACCGTAGATGGTCCTTCTGTGAAAGATTGGAGAGGTGGTCGTTCATCTATTCATAATATCATTCCATCATCTACAGGGGCAGCAAAAGCAGTAGGTAAAGTAATACCATCAATGGATGGGAAATTAACTGGAATGGCTTTTAGAGTCCCTACTATGGATGTTTCTGTTGTAGACTTAACTGTAAAATTAGAGAAACCAGCTTCTTATGAAGATATTTGTTTAGCAATGAAATCGGCTTCAGAAAGTGGTCCAATGAAAGGTGTTTTAGGATATACAGAAGACCTAGTTGTTTCGCAAGATTTTGTAGGAGAAACCAGAACCTCTGTATTCGATGCAGGAGCTGGAATTGCTTTAAATGATAATTTTGTAAAAGTTGTTTCTTGGTATGACAATGAAATAGGATATTCAACAAAAATTGTAGATTTAATTGAATATGCAGCTACTTTGTAAAAAGTAATAAATACAATAAATACCTGAAAGGCTGTCTTTAATTTAGACAGTCTTTTTTATTTAACGGCAATCATACTAATTTCTACATTTACATATTTGGGAAGGTTGGCAACCTCAACAGTTTCTCTTGCAGGAGCAGTATCCTCATCAAAATACTTTCCATAAATACTATTAATTTCAGAAAAATTGGCCATATCTGAAATGAAAATTGAGGTTTTAATTACATGTTCAAAAGTCATTTCAGCTGCAGCCAAGACAGCTTTCATATTCTCCATAACTAAAGTAGTTTCCTCTTCAATAGTTGTAATATTTAGCTTGCCAGTTGATGGATTAATTGCAATTTGCCCTGAGGTATACAAGGTGTTTCCTGATAAAATGGCCTGATTATATGGCCCAATTGGTGCTGGTGCTTTTGAGGTTTTAATTATTTTTTTCATAAATAAATTGTTTTAAAATAATACCCTTTCTGGTGGTTTATTTTGTTCGTATTTTAAGTCATTTAATATACCACTCTTAACCCCAATAAAGAAAACATAGGATTGGTTGTTTCCAAATGGAACCCAATTAAACGTCATTTTCCAGCTATCTAAATCTCTAGAGAAATTCATTCTAGTAAATGAAAATCCTCCACTTGCAATATCATATCCAGAGGAAAAACCAACTTTCCATTTTGGAGTTAATTCAAAATCTCCGCCAAACATTAATGAGTGTGATTGAATACCAGCATTACCTGTTCCAGTGTTAGTGTACGCTGCAGAATAAGCAAAGTTTAAATTCCAAGGTATCGTAGATTTATATAGTTCTGTAATTTCATCTTCATTATTTTGACTACTTGAGGAGTTTGATGCAAGGCTATTGGCAGGATTTAAATTTTTTCCAAGAACATCAGGGGTTATTTGATTACCATTTCCAGAATTTTCATTTCCTTCTCCACTGAGGTCTCTACTTGAAAGACTGTAGTTAGCTGTTAGACTTGCTCTAGTTAATCTGAACAACCCTTTTACATACTTATTTATTCTCAGACCACCTTCGTTAACTTGATAAGGGTCCAAAGTAGCATTTAAATTAACAGCTAACTTATCTTTTAATAGTCTTGTTCCTGCAGAAGCATTAACAGGAGACCAACGTAAACTATCTGCAGCAATATTATAGGATGAGCTAAAATTTAAATTATTTAGGATGGTTATTTTCCTGTCTTCTTCGTCACTATCAGGGTCTTCAGGAGCTAATTTTCCTTCAATAACATTATTTAATGTTATCCCTATAGAATTACTTAAACCTGTACCTGGTTTTCCATAGATACTTGTCCCATTATCAAATGGAGAATAGGTTTCAAACGCTGTTCCCTCTAAATTACTTTGAACAGTTTCGTTATATTTTTCTGCAAAATCAGGTCTATATGAAAATGAAACAGAGGGCCTTATGGTATGTCTTATGGCTTTTAAACGTCCTTTTTTAAAATTAAAGGTACCGTAAATATTAGTTGACAGACTTAAGCTAGAGCTGTACTCTCTAAAGTTACTAAAGCCATTTAGAGTATCAGATACAACAGTTCCAAAAGATCCATCTGTGTTTTGCACAGAAGGATCGTAGTCTTTATTAACTTTTTTAAAACTCCAAACCTCACGATAGTTGATACTTGGAGATAAGGTGAAATAATTTAGCAGGGTAATATTGGTACTTGCATCCGCTCTATGTTGAACTCCGGCATTTGCGGTTTCAAACATCTTGGCAGTAAAAAATTCGTCTTCTGATGTATTGATTCTATATTCTCCTTGCATATTATAGGTTAATCCTATTTTTTGAAGCGGATTTTTTTTAATACCCCCTTTACCAGCAAATGGATAGATTCTACTCATAGATACTTGAAGAGAGGGAAGGGCCATAGTAACTGTTCCTGTATTTGTATTCTGAGAATGAGTAGCATTGGCACTCATATTAAATGGAGTACCAGTAAATGTTTTTTGATAGGAAATAGAGGAGCTAAACGTATTTGTTAAAAAGTTTGAATTATTAAATTCATTCAGTGATTGTCTAAAATATTGACTACTTCCTAAATTAACTGAAGCCCCAAAATTTGAATTTGGACTTGATTTTGGATCTTGTCTATGGCTCCATCTAATATTAAAATTTGTTGCTTGAGAATAATCGTCAAATCCTCTGGTACTTCTAATTAATTTTTCAAAACTTAAATTGAAACCTCCAGAGAATTTATAACGGAGATAATATTGAGAACGCGCTCTAAACCCCCAACTACCATTAGAATAGACATCGCCTAATAATTCAAGATCTACATAGTCATTAACCGCAAAATAATATCCTCCATTTTGTATTCCAATTCCTCTATTGGAAGTAGTTGTTTGGATGGCTGGAAAAATAAATCCTGAACTTCTATTTTTTCCCATTGGGAAATAAGCAAAAGGAAGAAAAACAGGGGTAGGTACATCTGCAATAACAAGATTACTTAAACCTGCTACAATTTTTTTATTTGGAACTACTTTTGCTTTTTTTACACCAATATAGTAATCTGGATTATCTTTATCTGAAGTAGTAAATCTAATATTACGCATATAAATAGTAGAATCATTCACACGCTTTGCTTTTTCACCTAAAACATACATACCAGGCTCCTGTCTGGTTTTAATACCATAAATAATAGCTTTTTTTGTTTTGAAGTTATATAGCATAGAATCTTGTTCTGATTCTTGCCCACCTTGTTTAAATACGGGTTTTTGGGTATATCCTATACTATCTTTTATTCCTTTGGCAAATAAGGTGTTTTTTATGTAATCTATAATAATGATTCCAGCTTTTAAATCAATATCAGTGTAAACTACATGTGCCTCATTGTATAGAGTAACTGTTTTATCTTTTGCATTTTGTGTGGTATAATCTTTAGCAACATGTGTAATTAAGTCTGTAATAACTTCTTTAGGTTTTATGGTATCAAGTTGAATACTGTCTTGTTTTTTTAAAAGTGAAGTGTCATTTTTTATTATTTGTTTTTCTGATGATATTACTTTTTGAGAACTACCATTTTTAACTATTGGAATTGGTTTTACCTCGGGCTTAATATCCTGAGATTTTATTTTTGTTAGAGAACAAAATAAGAGTAAAAATAAAAGTATGTAAGACAGATTTGATTGCAATATTTAATATGCTATTTTTGTATATGAGTAAAAATATGCTTCAATAACTGAAGCACCAAATTTGAAAAGCCAAAATTAGTTAAATTTTGAACAAAGAACTTATATACATCAGCAAATTTGATTCCATGAGATATTTGGTGTTCTTTTTTGTTTTATACTTTCTTTTTTCTAATCCATTTGAATCTATTTCTCAAAATGATAAATTTATAGTTGTTTTAGATGCTGGGCACGGAGGTAATGATCCTGGCAATATTGGAAATGGGTATCGAGAAAAAAATATAGCGTTAAAAGTTGTTAAAGAAATACAGCTAGAGTTAAAAAAAATAGAGGGTATAAAAGTTATTCTGACAAGGGATAAAGATATCTTAATTAATTTGTGGAAAAGAGGTGAAATTGCTAATAAAGCAAAAGCAAATTTATTTGTTTCTGTTCATTGTGATTCTCACACGTCTAATGCATACGGTGCAGGTACTTTTGTTTTAGGGCTTCATGCAAATAAAAGAAATTTTGAAGTAGCTAAGCGTGAAAATGCTGTAATTTCTCTTGAAAAAAATTTCAAAGAAAGATATGATGGTTTTGATCCTAATTCTCAAGAATCTGTTTTAGGATTAACTCTTTTACAAGAAGAGAATCTTGATAAAAGTTTTTCTTTGGCAGCAGACATTCAACAAAATTTTTCTCAGAATTTAAAAAGGAAGAATAGAGGTGTTAAACAAGCGGGCTTTGTGGTTTTACATCAAACCTATATGCCTAGTGTTTTAATTGAATTAGGATTTCTTACAAATAAAAATGAAGGAAAATTTTTAAATTCCAAAGCAGGTCAGCAGAAAATGGCTAAAGAAATAGCTAAGTCAATTACAAAATATTACCATCAATTAAAGGCGAATACAGTTGTTGTTAATCAATATGAAAATAGTGATGAATCAATAATAATCACTCCCTCTTCTAGCGAAACTAAAATAAAAACGGAAGTAATTTTTAAAATTCAAATTTCTTCTAGTAAAAATAAAATTAAAGTTAAATCATATAACTTTAGGGGATTAAAAAATATTCAGAGAGTTAAGGTTGGGTCTTATTATAAATATTATTACGGAATCACATCTGATTATAAAGAAGTGAAAAATGCTTTATTAAAAGCAAAGAAAAAAGGATTTTCAGATGCCTATATTGCTGTCTTTGAGAATGGTGAAAAAACATCTCTCTCAAAGGTTTTGAAATAACTATTTTTACTGCTAACTAACAGAAAATAATAGTATTATTGTATACAATAATATTATTATTGTAAATAAAATTAAATAAAATGTCTAAAGAGTTAAAAACAGGTATTGCTGTAGTTCTAATTTTATGTTTGGGCTACTGGGGCTTTAATTTTCTTAAAGGTCAAAACTTATTAGAACCTACTTCAAGAGTTTTCTACATAGAATATGACAATATACAAGGATTAAACAAAGCAAGTACAGTTAGTATTAATGGTTTGCAGGTTGGAAAGGTGTCAGAAATTAATTTTAATACAGATAGTATCAAAAGAGGCAAATTAGTAGTAAAAATAGCTTTAGATAATGATTTTCAATTTTCAAAAAACAGTATTGCTAAGATTTACTCAACAAGTATTATTGGTGGCGAGTCTTTGGCAATTATTCCAAGTTATGTCGGAGATATAGCTGTATCAGGAGATTATTTAAAAGGTGAGGTGGAATCAGATATATTTACCTCTGTAGGTGAAACATTAAATCCATTAAAAGCAAAAGTTGAACGGGTAATAATTGGAGCAGATTCATTATTAATAGCCTTAAATGATGTTTTAGATTTGAAATCTAGAGATAGCTTTAAGAAAACTATTCTTGGAGCAGAAACTACTGTGAGTTCTTTAAATGAGACTTTGAGTTCATTTAATACTATGATAGATTCTACGAAATTAGATATAGGCGTAGCTCTGGAGAACACTAAGAAAATTACAGCGAATTTTGTGAAAGTTTCTGATACTTTGTCTAAAGTAAATTTTGGACAGACCGTAAAAACTCTTCAAACAACTCTTGAGAATATTAATGGATTACTTTCTGGTATAGAGAAAGGAAAAGGGTCATTAGGTAAATTAGCTACAGATGATACCATGTATAATAATTTATCTGAGGCTTCAGAAGAGTTGGCAGCTTTACTAAAAGAAATGAAGCTAAATCCTAAAAGATTTGTTCACTTTTCTTTATTTGGTAAAAAAGCGAAACCATATATTGAGGAAAATACTAAGGAAAATACTTCCAACTAACCCAAAAATGTATAGCGATACCAGATCATTAAACTTATTTCTTTTATGAATTACATACCAAATATATCTTTTGCAATAGCACTGTTAATTGGAATTGGATTTTTTGTCAGGAACGTTCTTAAACTAGTTAGGAATATTAACCTTGGTAAAGAGCTAGACAGGTCTGATCGTAAAACCCAGCGCTGGAAAAATATGGCAAGAATTGCTTTAGGGCAGTCTAAAATGGTTAGTAGACCAATTGCAGGATTTCTTCATATTATTGTTTATGTGGGTTTTATAATTATTAATATCGAAGTTTTAGAAATTATAATTGACGGATTGTTTGGCACTCACAGGATTTTTCAACCCCTTCTTGGAAATTCTATATATGGTTTTTTAATTGGAACATTTGAAATTTTTGCATTTCTTGTTTTAGTAGCCGTAATTATATTTTGGTTGAGAAGAAATATTGTTCAAATAAATAGGTTCATGAGTAAGGAGATGAAAGGTTGGCCCAAAAGTGATGGAAACCTTATTCTATACTTCGAAATTGTATTAATGTCTTTATTTATTTTAATGAATGCAACAGATCATTCATTTCAAGAGGCAGGTTTTGGAAATCCTATAAGTCAATTTGTAGCGCCTTGGTTTTCAGAGTACCCACTCGAAACTCTTTCAAGTATAGAGCATATTGCCTGGTGGGCTCATATCATTGGTATTTTAATTTTTTTAAATTATTTATATTATTCAAAACATTTACACATTTTATTAGCTTTCCCAAATACATTTTATGCAAATCTTCAACCTAAAGGTCAATTTAATAATCTATCATCAGTAACCAAAGAAGTTAGAATGATGATGGACCCTGATGCAGATCCGTATGCCATGCCAGAGGAAGGTGCAGAGGAGGAAGTACCTGAAAAATTTGGAGCTAGCGATGTTACCGATTTAAATTGGGTGCAGTTACTTAATGCTTACACTTGCACAGAGTGTGGTAGATGTACCTCTTCCTGTCCAGCTAATATGACAGGTAAAGAATTATCTCCAAGGGGTATTATGATGAAAACTAGAGATCGTTTAGAGGAAGTTGGTAGAAATATAGACAGTAATAAAGGTGTTTTTAAAGATGACGGTAAACAATTACTCAATGATTATATTACACCCGAGGAGTTGTGGGCATGCACAAGTTGTAATGCTTGCGTAGAGGAATGTCCAATAGATATAGATCCATTGTCTATTATTATGGATATGAGAAGGTTTTTAGTTATGGAACAGTCTGCTGCTCCACAAGAATTGAATATGATGATGACTAATATTGAAAATAACGGTGCTCCTTGGCAGTACAATCAACAAGACAGATTAAACTGGAAAGACGAATAAAAGCAACAAATATGAATGTACCAACAATGGCTGAAATGCTATCTCAAGGGAAAAATCCGGAAGTTTTATTTTGGGTAGGTGCCGCAGGTAGCTACGATGATAGAGCAAAAAAAATCACCAAAGCTTTTGTTAAGTTATTAAACAAAGCAAATGTAGATTTTGCTGTTTTAGGAACTGAAGAAAGTTCAACGGGAGATGCTGCTAAAAGGGCGGGAAATGAATTTCTATTTCAAATGCAAGCCATTTCAAATATTGAAATATTAAATTCATATCAAGTCAAAACTATTGTTTGTACAGATCCACATTCATTTAATACATTAAAGAATGAATACCCAGAGTTGGGTGGGAATTATGAGGTGTACCATCATACACAATACATAAAAAAATTAGTACAAGAAGGCAGGTTAGAAATTAAAAAATCTTTAAAAGGTAAAAAAGTCACCTATCATGATCCTTGTTATTTAGGAAGAGGAAACGGTGTCTATGAATCTCCAAGAGACATCATAAGAAAATTAGGGGTGAATCTAAAAGAGATGAAACAACATAAAAACAGAGCTTTATGTTGTGGTGCTGGAGGAGCTCAAATGTTTAAAGATGCAGAAAAAGGAGATAAAGAAATTAATATTTTAAGAACTGAGCAAGCAATTGAAACCAATGCAGAAATAATTGCTACAGGTTGTCCGTATTGTAATACGATGATGACAGACGGAGTTAAGTTTCATGAGAAGGAGTCTCAAATTATAGTAAAAGATATTGCTGAATTAATTGCAGAAGCTGACAATTTATAATTTTTATTTCCAGAAGCCATAACTATTCATGAGTATAAAAAACTATATTAAGGCGGCAAGGTTGAGAACACTACCATTGTCTATTTCTGGTATTATTGTAGGAAGTTTTTTAGCTGTATCTTCTGGTTTTTTTGATTGGCATATTTTCATTCTTTCCATATTTACAACTATTGGATTTCAAGTTGTTTCAAATTTTGCAAATGATTATGGAGACGGTATTAAAGGAACAGATACCATAAGAATAGGTGAAGAGCGAATGGTGAGTTCTGGTAAGATTTCTCCTAAACAAATGAAATTGGCAATTATTTATACATCTATATTAACAATAATCATAGCTGTTATGTTAATCTATAAAGCCTTTGGTTCAAGTAACTTTGGGTATTCATTATTATTTTTCTGTTTAGGAATCATTTCAGTTATAGCTGCCGTAAAATATACTATTGGAGGATCTGCTTATGGATACAGTGGTTTTGGGGATCTCTTTGTATTTGTTTTTTTTGGATTATTAAGTGTATTGGGAAGTTATTTTCTATATACTAAACAAGTTCATTTCACTAATTTATTACCAGCTCTTTCTATTGGTTTATTAAGTACAGCAGTATTGAATCTGAACAATATGAGGGATTGTGAAAATGATAAAATTTCTAATAAAAATACCATAGTTGTTAAAATTGGGAGTAAAGCAGCCAAAAGATATCATTATAGTTTATTGTTTTTATCGCTTGTCTTTGCCATCATTTTTGTTATATCCAAATACACAAAAACAGTTCAATTTATATTTTTAATAGCCTATATTCCTTTAAGTATACATAGTATATATGTTTACAAGTCTGAGGATGCATCTAATTTAGATGGAGAACTAAAAAAAGTAGCTTTAAGTACTTTTTTATTTGCAATTCTTTTTGGCTTAGGACAAGTTTTATAATTTCACTATTTGAAAATTTAATTTATGAAAACAGTAAAAATCATCATCACGTTTTTAATTATTCTTACTGTATTATTTTTTGGGACCGGACTTATCATCAAAGAGATTAGTTATACTTCAAAGATTATCATAAATGAGCCATTAGAAAAAACTTTTACAACCTTTACAGATCTTTCAGCAATACCCAAGTGGAACCCTGAATATAACGAAATTGAAGTTGTAGAGTTAAAACCGGGAATTACCGGAAGTATTTACAATATTAAAGTACTTCATAACAATCAAACTACTATAATTAGAGAAAAAGTACTAGCATATGTTAAGAATGAGAAAATAACATTATTTATTGATAAAGATGGTGTTGTTGAAAGAGATGATTATACTTTCAGTAGCGATGGATCTCATACTGTAATAAATTTGAGTTCTAGTTACCAAGCTAAAAGTTATCTTTTAAGTTGTGTGTTGCCTTTTTTTAAATCAAAATTTAAAAAGATTGATGAGGTTTTCTTGAATAATTTAAAAACGTATGTTGAAAAATAAATATTTTGATAAAAGCAGTCTACCACAAATACATATTACATTTTAAAGTGCCAAGTGGAACTTCCAGAGGTATTTTAAAAACTAAAGAAACTTGGTTTTTACATCTTAATAAAGATGGTGAAACTGGAATAGGAGAGTGTGGTCTCTTTAGGGGTTTAAGTATAGATGATAGACCAGATTATGAGAAAAAACTCAAATGGGTATGTAATAATATAGGGTTAGGATTGGACATACTCCTTTCAAAAACAAATGATTTCCCTAGTATCCAAATTGGAATAGAACAAGCATTTTTATCACTTGAATCTTTATCACCTTTTAAATTATTTGTTTCTGACTTCACAGAATCTAATAAAGCTATAGCTATTAATGGTCTCATTTGGATGGGAGATCGTCAATTTATGAAGGCTCAAATTAAAGAAAAAATAGCACAAGGCTTTCGATGTTTAAAATTGAAAATTGGAGCTATTGATTTTGAATCAGAAATTGAACTTTTAGCATCAATTAGAAAAGAATTTTCAATTAAAGATATTGAATTAAGAGTAGATGCAAATGGAGCTTTTAAAAGTTCTGAAGCTTTAGAAAAGTTAAAGATACTTTCTTCATATAATTTACATTCAATTGAACAACCCATAAAACAAGGTCAATTTCAAGAAATGGCATCACTTTGTGAACAGTCGCCCTTACCAATAGCTCTAGATGAAGAATTAATAGGAGTATTTGATGTAACAAAAAAGAAAGAATTGCTACATATAATAAATCCTCAGTACATCATTTTAAAACCTAGTTTAATAGGCGGATTTAAGGGAAGTTTTGAGTGGTTAGATATTGCAAATGAATTTGATATAGGGTGGTGGGTTACTAGTGCCTTAGAGAGTAATATTGGTTTAAATGCTATAGCCCAATGGACTGCTACTTTAAAAAGTAGTATGCCTCAAGGCTTGGGAACAGGAAGTTTATTTACTAATAACTTTGATAGTCCTTTAGAGGTTAACAATGGAGGACTTTATTATAAAAAAAATAAAAACTGGAATTTTAATTTAATTTAATATGAATTTCTTACAAACTGGTTATAAGGGTAAAAATGAGTCATGGATGTATGTAATCATGTTTTTTGTTATTTTTTTAGGAAGCATGATAGGTCAAATTCCTATTACAATAAAAGCTTTTTTTGCTTCAGGTAAAGACATGCAGAAATTCGCGGAAAGTGGTCAAAATTCATTTGCCGATTTAGGAATTGATTCTAATTTGTATCTTTTTTTGATACTACTATCATTTATAATTCCATTATTATTTTTTATTCCATTGGTAAGAAGAATTCATAAGAAAAAGATTAGATGGATTGTAACTTCAAGAAAGAAAATAGATTGGAGTCGATTCTTTTTTGGAGTTTTCATTTGGGGATCTATCACTTTTCTTTTTTTAGGTTCTGATATTTTACTTTCACCTGAAAAATATGTTTGGAATTTTAAACCCATACCTTTTTTTACGCTGTGCTTCGTTGCTATTGTTTTTATACCCTTGCAAACAAGTCTTGAGGAATTATTATTTAGAGGTTATTATATGCAGGGCTTAGCCTTGTGGATAAAAAATAAATGGGCACCGTTAATCATTATGTCTGTTGTTTTTGGCTTGTTACATGGAATGAATCCTGAAATAGAAAAATTAGGATATATTGCTCTGGTATTTTACATTGGAACTGGTCTATTTTTTGGAGTAGTTTCGCTAATGGATGAAGGAATTGAGTTGGCCATGGGTATGCATGCAGTGAATAATATATTGGCAGCTTTGTTTGTTACAACAGATTGGACTGTTTTTCAAACAGAAGCCTTATATATTGATATTTCTGAGCCTTCACTTGGTGCAGAAATGTTCTTACCAGTATTTGTATTATACCCTGTTGTCTTTTTAATTTTTTCTAAAAAGTATGGATGGTCTAATTGGAAAGATAAAATTTTTGGAAAGCTTGAAAAACCCTCACTTATTGAAATCGAATAGCTTCCATACAAGTTTCCAAATTAATGGAAAAATATTTTCAAATTCTGGGGAACTTATTAAGTATTCTCAATCAATTTCAAAAGAAATAAATCAATTTTTGAGAGAGTGGTTCTCTACTGATTCTCATGTAGTAGTCAAAACTTCTGGTTCTACGGGAAATCCAAAAAATATTCATCTTCGGAAGGATTTTATGATAAATTCGGCTTTAGCTACAGGTCGTTATTTTCAGTTAGGAGAGAATACAAAAGCATTATGTTGCTTACCTATCAAATTTATTGCTGGAAAAATGATGTTGGTTAGAGCGCTAACACTTGGTTGGGATATAGATTTAATTGAATCTACAGCTAATCCATTACAAGAAATCACAAAAGAATATGACTTTTCTGCAATGGTACCTTTACAACTCAGAAATTCAATTTCAAAAATTAACCAAATAAAAACATTGATTGTTGGTGGAGGTGTGGTTTCTAGAGATTTAAAAAAAGCAATTCAGACTATAGATACAAACTGTTATGCTACCTATGGGATGACAGAGGCCATTACTCACATCGCTGTCAAGAAATTAAATAAATTTACCCAATCAGAACTAGAGTCAGAATCTGTATACAAAACGTTACCTGATGTCACTATTTCAAAAGATAAAAGAAGTTGTCTAGTTATACGTGCTCCAAAAATTTCTGATGAAAATATCATTACAAATGATGTTATAGAGCTTATTTCTAAATCTGAATTTAATTGGAAAGGTCGTTTAGATCATGTTATCAATTCAGGAGGAGTGAAATTACATCCAGAGGAAATTGAACAAAAATTATCAAATACAATATATTCACGATTTTTTGTAGCTGGAATTTTGGATGAAATATTAGGCGAAAAATGCATACTAGTTATTGAAGGGGAAAATTATCCAATAACAAAAAAACACTTTTCAAAGTTGTCTAGATTTGAAATTCCTAAAGCAATTTTCTTTATTCCAAAATTTATAGAGGCGGGATCTGGAAAAATACAACGTTTAAAAACTCTAGACTTGTTGTGATTATTTTGCTTTTACATTTCTAATGAGTGGTATACATTTTGCACATCATCATCTTCTTCTAGTTTCTCCAATAATTTATCAACATCAGCTTGTTGGCACTCTGTTAACTTTGTTGTAGAGGTTGGAATTCTTTCAAAACCTGAAGATATAATTTCTACATTTTCTTTTTCAAAGAAAGATTGAATGGCTCCAAATTGTTCAAAAGGTGCATAAATAACAATACCTTCTTCATCATCAAAAACTTCTTCTACATCAAAGTCTATGAGTTCTAATTCTAACTCTTCCATATCAATAGAAATATCCTCTTTTTTTACTGTAAAATTACAGGTATGATCAAACATGAAAACTACAGAACCTGAGGTTCCAAAATTCCCATCGCACTTGTTAAAAACAGCTCTAACATTAGCAACAGTCCTATTATTATTGTCGGTAGCAGTTTCAATTAATACGGCTATTCCGTGTGGAGCATAGCCTTCAAATAAAACTTCTTTAAAGTTGGCGGTATCCTTATCGGTAGCTTTTTTTATAGCACGTTCTACATTGTCTTTGGGCATATTTGCAGCCTTAGCATTCTGCATAACAGCCCTTAATCTAGAATTTGTGTCTGGGTTAGGTCCACCCTCTTTTACAGCCATCACTATATCCTTCCCAATTCTTGTAAATGTTTTGGCCATAGCAGACCAACGTTTCATTTTTCTTGCTTTTCTAAATTCGAATGCTCTTCCCATGATTAACTTTTTATTGAAGACTATATTTTTTTCTAATTAAACTTGAACAACACCTAAATTAAACTTCTTCTCTATAGGTGCGTGGTTTGCTGCTTCAATTCCCATTGAAACCCAAGTTCTAGTGTCTAATGGATTTATGACGGCATCAGTCCAAATTCTGGCAGCAGCATAATAAGGAGATATTTGATGGTCGTAGCGAGATTTTATTTTTTCAAATAATTTATCCTCATTTTCAGACGTAATTTTTTCACCTTTCTTTTTTAAAGAAGCTTTCTCAATTTGTAATAACACCTTGGCAGCGGAATTTCCACTCATTACAGCTAATTCTGCACTTGGCCAGGATGCAATTAATCTGGGGTCGTATGCTTTACCGCACATTGCATAATTTCCAGCTCCGTAAGAATTTCCAATAATGATGGTAAATTTTGGAACTACAGAATTGCTAACCGCATTTACCATCTTAGCACCATCTTTTATAATCCCGCCATGTTCAGATTTAGAACCTACCATAAAACCAGTAACATCTTGTAGAAATAATAAAGGAATTTTTTTCTGATTACAGTTGGCAATAAATCGGGTAGCTTTATCTGCAGAATCAGAGTAAATAACACCACCAAATTGCATTTCTCCCTTTTTTGTTTTTACTACTTTTCTTTGATTGGCAACAATACCAACTGCCCATCCATCTATTCTTGCATAAGCGGTAATAATTGTTTTTCCAAACCCTTCTTTATATTCATCAAATTCAGAATTATCAACAATACGTTTAATAATTTCTTTCATGTCATATTGATCAGTTCTAAGTTTTGGAAGGATTCCAAGAATCTCCTCTTCTTTTTCTGAAGGTTTAACCGGCCCTATTCTATTATATCCAGCAGTATCATGGTCACCAATTTTACCAAGAATATTTTTAATGGTGTCTAGAGCATCTTTATCATCTTTTGCTTTATAATCGGTTACTCCAGAGATTTCACAATGCGTTGTGGCACCGCCTAATATTTCATTGTCAATACTTTCACCAATGGCAGCCTTCACTAAATAACTTCCTGCTAAAAAAATACTACCAGTTTTATCTACAATCAATGCTTCATCGCTCATAATAGGTAAATAAGCACCACCTGCAACACAACTTCCCATAATAGCAGAAATTTGAGTAATTCCCATACTACTCATAATCGCATTATTTCTAAAAATTCGTCCAAAGTGTTCTTTGTCTGGAAATATTTCGTCTTGTAACGGCAAGTATACCCCAGCACTGTCTACCAAATAGATAATTGGAAGTTTATTTTCTATAGCTATTTCTTGAGCACGTAGATTTTTCTTGGCAGTTATAGGAAACCATGCACCTGCCTTAACAGTGGCATCGTTGGCTACAATAACACATTGTTTTTTTTGGATATATCCTATTTTTACAACCACACCTCCAGAAGGACACCCTCCATGATCTTTATACATGGTATCACCAGCAAAAGCACCAATTTCGATGCTTTTAGTATTAGAATCCAACAAATAATCAATACGTTCTCTGGCGGTCATTTTTCCCTTTTCGTGATGTTTGTTAATTTTTTCTAGACCACCACCTAGCTTCACTTTTATCAATCTTTTTTTAAGTTCACTTATTAAAAGCTTATTATGATCTTCATTTTTGTTGAAGTTGATATCCATGGAAATAGTATTTCTAGCGAATTTACAAAAGTTTGTCTTTTTTTTACAAAGATGCGTCGTAAAGTTTAATTAACAACCATGGACATATATTCCTTGGAATATAAAACATTTTTTCATAATTTTATGTAGTAGAAATATCTTGTACCCCTTTGTTAATGATTTAAAAGAATAAAATTATGGGAGATATATCCAAAGACATAAGTTCTAAATTTAAGAATAATAAAATTAAGGCTTTAATTAATATTAAATATACTGCCAACTGGATTAATAGTCATGAAAATGAATTTTTCAGACCCTACGGAATATCTCCACAACAATATAATATATTAAGAATTTTACGCGGTGCTGAAAAACCTATAAAGGTTCAAGTAATTAAGGAAAGAATGATTGATAGAGCACCAAATGCAACTCGTTTGATGGATAAGTTATGTGAGAAGAAACTGATCGAAAGAATTCGTTGTTTTGATGATAGAAGAGTTGTTTTTATAAGTATTAACAAAGAAGGTTTAAATCTTCTAGATACCATAGATGTTAATTCATATTTAGAGTTTTTAAATAATCTTACTGAAAAAGAAGCAACAACTTTAAGTAAATTATTGGATAAGTTGAGATAATTTAATAGAATCTTTTCTATTGTAGTTAAATTTCTTTTAAAAATTTTTGGTATCAATAAAAGTGATTATATTGCAAAAGTATTATGCATGCATAGTATTTAATAAAATTTTATGAAATATCCACACATTTTTGAGCCTTTAGATTTAGGTTTTACAACATTGAAAAATAGAATTTTAATGGGCTCTATGCATACGGGTTTAGAAGAAGAAAAAAATGGTCTTGAAAGAATATCAGCTTATTATGCAGAAAGAGCAAAAGGAGGCGTGGGTCTAATCATAACTGGAGGAATCTCTCCAAATATACAAGGATGGACGGGTCCTTTTTCAGCAAGAATGTCTTCAAAAAAACATGCAATTCATCATCAGAAAATTACCAAAGCTGTTCATGATGAAGGTGGTAAAATATGCATGCAGATATTACATGCTGGTCGATATGGTTACCATCCTTTTAATGTTGCTCCTTCAAAAATTAAATCTCCAATTACACCTTTTAAACCTTTCAAGTTATCAAAGTCTGGAATAGATAGAACAATACGAGATTTTGTGAATTGTGCTAAATATTCAAAAATTGCAGGATATGATGGTGTTGAGATTATGGGGTCAGAAGGATATCTAATCAATCAATTTATTGCAGCTCACACCAATAAAAGAAAAGATAAATGGGGAGGTTCATATGCCAATAGAATGAGATTACCAGTGACATTAGTAAAATCTGTTAGAGAAGCGGTTGGTGAAGATTTTATCATTATTTACCGGTTATCAATGTTAGACCTTATAGAAAAAGGTAGTACATGGGAAGAGGTTGTCCAATTAGCAAAAGAAATTGAAAAAGCAGGGGCTACTATCATTAATACTGGAATAGGTTGGCACGAGGCTAGAATTCCCACCATTGCTACTTCTGTACCAAGAGCAGCATTTACATGGGTTACTAAAAAAATGAAAGAGGAGGTATCTATTCCATTAGTTACTTCTAATAGAATAAATATGCCAGAGACAGCAGAAGAAATTTTAGCGAAAGGAGATGCAGATATGATTTCTATGGCACGTCCTTTTTTAGCTGATCCTAATTGGGTGAATAAAGCAGCTAATGAGAAGTCAGAAGAAATTAATACCTGTATCGCTTGTAATCAAGCCTGTCTAGATCATGTTTTTAAACGAAAAGTAGCTAGTTGTTTAGTAAATCCAAGAGCTTGTCATGAAACTGAATTTAATTATGACATGGCATCAGTTGCAAAAAAAATAGCAGTAGTTGGTGCTGGACCTGCTGGGCTTTCAGTAGCTTCAATAGCTGCTCAAAGAGGACATCATGTAACCCTTTTCGACTCAGAATCAGAAGTTGGAGGACAGTTCAATATGGCAAAACAAATTCCTGGAAAAGAAGAATTTCACGAAACCATTCGATACTATAAAAATCAGTTAGAGTTGCATAATGTAGATCTAATACTTAATAAAAGAGTATCTAGAAATGATTTAGAAAAATCAGATTTTGAAGAAATAATTATAGCTACAGGAATAACACCAAGAACACCAAATATTAAAGGAATAAACCATAGTAAAGTTGTAAGTTATTTAGATGTTTTGAAGCATAAAAAGCAGGTTGGTAAAAGAGTTGCTGTAATTGGAGCAGGAGGAATTGGTTTTGATGTATCTGAATTTCTTCTTCACCAGGGAGATTCTAGTTCATTAGATATAGATGCTTGGTTGGCAGAATGGGGAATTGATAAAGATATTGAGGCTAGAGGAGGTATAGCAGGAGTAAAACCCTCATTTCCGTCTGCAAAAAGAGAGATTTTTATGTTTAAAAGGAGTAAGGGGAAATTTGGAGCGAATCTAGGAAAAACAACGGGTTGGATTCATCGAGCTAATTTAAAAAAGCAAAACGTACAATTTATCAATGAAGTACAGTACACTAAAATAGATGACCAAGGTCTTCATTATACTAAAGGAGATCAATCAAAAATTTTAGAAGTAGACAATGTTATTATTTGTGCGGGACAAACTCCTCGCAAAGAATTATACACCGCTTTAGAATCATCAGGAAAAAATATTCATATTATAGGAGGTGCAGATATAGCAGACGAGTTAGACGCTAAAAGAGCTATAGATCAAGGATGTAGATTAGCCGCTTCACTATAGTTATTTGAAACTATTTTTTAATGATTAATTATACAAATTTCCAATAGAGTAAAATACTATTTGTTGAATAGTATAACTTCAAAAAAATGTCGACATTTGTTTTTATAACCAACTACTAAAGTTTTCATAAGTTTAGTAACCTAAATTAATAGCAATGGATAAAAATGGAGTATTAGCATGGGCCACAATCATTATGATAGTTGTAGGTTTAGCATTGATTGGCCTAGGAGCGTTTAGATATGACGATGTTGCCGGTTGGGGTTTTGCATCTGTAGGAATTGGTTTTTTTGCCATTGCCTGGGTATTCAATGCATTAAAAGGAAGAGTCTAGTTTTATTTAATTTTAAATTACCATTAAATGTCTGATGATAAAAAGGTTATTTTCTCCATGTCTGGAGTAAATAAAACCT
>OJFL01000252.1_pt1 | contig 30273 bp, 24 predicted proteins | sample 1594131 | NCBI WGS metagenome assembly OJFL01 (sample SAMN05416782, study PRJEB24817) | seawater metagenome | isolation source: Sea water | place: Canada:Atlantic | collected 2013-07 | reverse complement strand
GAGATTTCTGCCTGTCTCGTGGGCTCGGAGATGTGTATAAGAGACAGGTTCTAAGCTTGGGTGTCTCTATAAAACATCTCGACAAAACACCTAGAATGGGTGTCTTGCTTAAAACATTTTGCTTAAACACCATACAGTCATCAAATCACTTAATGTCATAAATATCATTAAAGTTAATAAAAAGTGACGTAAAGTAACAAACAGCACCTATTATTTTTATAGGGGTTCTGTAAGATGAAACTAGCATTCAAAGATTCTTCACTCGAAACGACAAAGAGCATCAACGAAACGCATACAACTAAAATTATTCAAGTTCTTCAAATTGCATAACAAGCGGCACCACTTATTAACAGGAGTTTTTTAAGAATGACTGATCGGAGTTCTCGTTACATAAGCAACCTTACTCGCGATACCTATGCGTTAATACTAGCAGGTGGTAAAGGCTCAAGACTCAACGAGCTCACAGCCTGGCGAGCAAAACCCGCACTCTATTTTGGCGGAAAATTTCGAATCATCGATTTCCCACTGTCAAACTGTGTTAATTCAGGTATCAAACGCATCGGTGTTGTTACCCAATACAAATCACACTCGCTTATTCGACACCTTGTTCGTGGCTGGGGCCACTTTAAGAGAGAATTAGGCGAGTCTGTTGAGATCTTGCCAGCCTCTCAGCGATTTTCAGACAACTGGTATGAAGGCACCGCAGACGCGGTTTTTCAAAATATCGACATCATTCGAGACGAAATACCAAAATACGTAATGATTTTATCCGGTGACCATATTTATCGCATGGACTACGGTGATATGCTGGCGAAACACGTTGAATCGGGTGCGAAAATGACGGTGTCCTGCATGGCAGTTCCCGTTGAAGAGGCAGCCGGTGCCTTCGGTGTCATGTCAGTAGATGAGTCTTACCGAATTATTGGTTTTGAAGAGAAGCCAGAGCACCCTACACCTCTGCCGCATGACGAAACACACTGCTTAGCGTCGATGGGCAATTATGTATTCGATACAGAGTTCTTATTCGAACAACTTCGAGTAGACTCTGAAAACATGGGCTCTCAACGAGACTTTGGTAAAGACATTATTCCCGCCATTATTGAAGAACACAAAGTTCAAGCCTTTCCATACGAAGCAACAGATGGGAATAATGCCTACTGGCGAGACGTGGGCACGCTTGATTCGTTCTGGGATGCCAACATGGAAATGGTTGCACCCGTGCCACAGCTTAATTTGTATGACAAAAAGTGGCCTATTTGGACGTACCAAGAGCAGTTGCCGCCAGCAAAGTTTGTCTGGGAAGATGATGATAGACGTGGTGAAGCCATTAACTCGGTTGTGTCTGGTGGCTGTATTATTTCAGGGTCTACCTTAAGAAACTCTATTTGTTTCTCTAACGTGCGCGTTCATTCCTATGGGCTTATTGAAGATGCCGTTATTTTGCCCGGCGTTGAAATTATGCGCGGCTGTAAGCTCAAGAAGGTTATCATAGACCGGGGATGCGTTATCCCTGAGGGCACGGTGATTGGTTACGACCACGATGAAGACAGAGCCAGAGGTTTCCGAGTATCGGAGAAGGGTGTGGTGCTGGTAACACGCGAAATGCTTGGCCAGCACACAGGTTCATATTAACCTAAGTCTGTAACGTTTTTAACAGTTCCACTCCCGTAAAGTGGTAGCAATAAATTTTGCTACCGCTTCGGGATGCTCTAGCGGGAACATGTGCCCCCCCTCCATTTCTGTGTGCTCTATAGCGTTATGCCGCATTAAACGTTCATACATCTCAGGTCGGCATACTTTACTTTTCTTCCCTGTTACTAAAATAGCAGGGCATCGAAGTTTCCCTTTATATTTACCTAAATTGTGTGGAACGTTTCTAAATAATGCGGCTTCTACATCAGCTTTAAATGTGAGTGAAATGCTGTCTGCATTTTTAGTTGTTACCGCATTAACATAGTCTCTCACGCACCGCTTATCCATATCTCTGAACAATGCCTTACCATGAAAATAAGACACCATGTCTGTTGAGGCTGGCCAGCGCGTATTTCGGGTTTGCGCTAATTTGGCTGGTGTGAGCTTATTAATAAGAGGGGTAAATTTAGCTACTCTGAAAAAGTGACTCATTGGGCCAACAACTAAAGGAGGATCGAAAAGAATTAAACCTCTAAATAGCTCTGGCTCTTCGCACGCAGCCATATAGGAAATAACAGCCCCAAAAGAATGCCCAACGGCAAATACCCCCCGGTCATCTTTATTTTCAGCTTTAATATGCTTTATCAACTCTTGAACTTGATTGCGCCAGTTTCCATTCACCGGCATCTTTGGGTCATGGCCAAAGCGTTCCACATGCAAGCGGTTAAAACTGCTAGGCAATGCAGAAAAAAGGGTATTATAACTCCCAGCGGGAAACCCATTAGCGTGGGCGAAATGAAAACTTAATTCTGCAGAAGACACCATGTCACTCCTGAACCTAAAGAAAAAGAAAAGGGGCTAAAAATCAGCCCCTTAGTGAGTATAGTTTTATAGTACTATAACCCCCTCGATTCTGCCATTTCCCAGTCTTTCACTATTTTAGTACTGGTCCATAAAAATACGCCTATCGACAGTGCATATGGAACAACAAGATAGATAAGAGCCTGTCTTAATGCTTCAGTTTCCCCTAAAGAAGGCACGAGAGACTGACTGATTATTCCTGTTAAAGTAGGACCGCCACCAAGTGCAATAATGTTGAGCACAAAGAAGAATAGCGCTGTTGACATAGCTCGAACATTTATCGGCGCGAGTGTCTGTGCCATTGCAAAACTTGGACCTAAGTAAGAGCCACTAGTAAACAACAGTAGCGCTATTAGCCCTACCGAAAGCCATAGGTCTTGAACCTGTAGTGAAACATAAAATGCGGGAACACCAATAATCAGCATAATCGCTGGCAGTAGCGCATACGCTTTTTTATTCTGCTTACCCCATCTATCGGCAATATAGCCACCAAGCCACACACCAAGAGCGTAGGCTGTGCCGTTGATGATGCCAAACACAATTAAAAGTTGGGTGATATCTAGCCCGGCAAAGGCACGCACATAGTAATCAATGATCCAGGTAGAAATGGCATAGTTGCCAAATGAACCAAACGAAATACCCAGTGCCATACCCCACCATGTAGGTATTTTTAGAAGCTGCTTCAGCGATTTCTTAACGCTTGGTTTGTTCACATCATTTACCTGTGAGGGCGCAGTAACTGAGCGAGAGGGCTCCTTCACGGTAAATTTCAAAACAAGCGCAAGTAAAACTCCTGGAATACCCACGCTATACATAACCGTACGCCAATCTGCTGAACCGCCCTGTAAAAAGAACGCTGATGCAAAAAATGCGAGCATGATGCCAAATGGTATGCCCAAGGAGTAAATCGCCAACGCGCCGGCTCTTTTTTCTTTGGGAAACAAGTCTGAAATTATACTGTGTGATGGCGGGCTTCCGCCTGCCTCGCCAATACCCACGCCAATACGTGCCACTGCCAGCTGAAAATAGTTGCTTGCCAAACCGGATGCCGCTGTAAAGCCGCTCCAAAGCGTTAGTGAGATGGCGATTATATTTACCCTATTATACCTATCGGCAAGCCATGCAATTGGGATCCCCATTACCGTATAGAGAAGCGCGAAATAAATGCCTTTCAGCCAGCCTAACTGAGCATCGTCTAGCCCCAAATCGGCTTTGATGAAAGGTGAAAGAATGCCTATGATCTGACGATCGATGAAATTAAATGCATAAACCAGTGTGAGAATAAACAGTACGTAGTTTCGATAACCTTTAGATGCACCCGCTTGGTCAGCTGGTATACCTTCAACGCTTGTGTGGGCCATAACAGTCCTTTTAAATGAAGATAGTGCAGTCTACGCATGAGGTAAATTATTTGGCAAGTAATTGTTACTTATTTGTAAACATAACGAAAATTTGTAAGTCAGGCTTTTTGTTCCCTATCGCTTGAGGTAGGATATTTACACATATACTCATCAGACCAGACAGGCAGTTATGACAGTAGATGAACTGTTGAATATCGAACCACTTGAACAAACCTCCGACAACACGTGGAAAATTGACGGGCTTGTTATACCGAAAACCTGGGGGCAAGGCAGAACTGCCTTTGGCGGAATTTCTGCAGGTATGCTCTACACCGCGGTTAAACAACAAATTAACGATGAAAGAGTATTACGCTCTTTCACTACCAACTTTGTTGGCCCGCTCATGCTCGATACTCCTTTTTCTATTGAAGTCACGCTATTGCGAGTGGGTAAAAATGTATCTCAATTCACCGCTCACGCTATTCAAGACGGTAAAAGCTGCGTTTTCTCTCAAGCGTGTTTCGGGATGGGCCGAAAGTCAGCTATTCAAGTTGAGAACAAAGACACCCACGATATGCCAGCGCCAAACAAAGCCAAGTTTATTCCGCAGATTCCAAAGATTACGCCCAAATTTTTGCGCTATTTCGACCTTGCTATTGAAGACGGCGGTATTCCATTTACCCGTAAGAAAACCAGTATTTACAACGGATTTATGAGGTTTAAGCAACCACCAGCGCAAATAACCGACGCACACATTATCACCATGATAGATGCCTGGCCGCCCACCTTACTTCAAATGATGAAGCTGCCTGCGCCTGCGAGCACAGTGAGCTGGAACTTAGAGTTTATTCATCCGCATAAGCCAGTTTCGCCTGAAGATTGGTTCGCTTACAAAGCGCATACCAGACATGCGGCTGATGGCTATGGCCATACCGAGGCAACAATTTGGGATAAAGACAACGAAGTTATCGCAATTAGCCGACAAACCGTGGCAGTTTTCGACTAGTTGCGCGGTTTATTGCAACGCTTCGAAGCTTCAATAAAGCATGAAAGCGTTGGGATTAAATAGGGATATAACTGAAATACACTGCAGATTGGTTATATCCAATGCATCTTCCAAATCATCCTTGTTGAGCGATAGTTGCTCATGTAACTCTGGCTTCAAGTTATGGTAACTTGGGTATATTTCGGGGTTTACATTGTCTAGCGACAGCACATAGGAAAGCTGCAAAATCCGATCGTTGTCTGTCGATGTGTCATCTTGGATGTTATGAATATTTGCAATAGGGGTAGCAATTGTTTCTGGGATCCCCCACTTTTGGATGAGCCGCGCTGACACCTGACTGTAGGTGTAGCCTAATACACCAAACTGAAGTTCTGCAGGCGTAACTTGCTCACTAAAATTCAAGCACCGCTGTGCAGCTTCGGGCAACGTAGACACTACCACCAACTCGCCGATATTATGCAACAAGCCAGCGACAAAAAAGCGCTCCGGCTCTTTGGTGTTTCTCATATCTGCGAAATATTTAGCAAGAAGCCCGCAAGACACGCTATGCTCCCAAAATTTATCTAAATCAATAATTTGAGCATCAACTTTGCTAAATGCTTGGCTAACACCATACGCTAGCGCTAGATCGTAGGTTGAACGCGTACCAACAACTTGAATAGCCTTGGTAATGGTTTCTATTCTATTTGGGAAGCGATATAACGCAGAATTGGCAACGCGCAACAGTTGTGCCGCTAACGATGGGTCAAAAGCGATAATTTCGCCTATGTCTTCAATGCTTGACGATTCATCATCCATACAGCGCTTTAGCCGTAATACGGAATCTGGCAATACGAATAAGTCTTCGGCTTTCGAAACTAATTCATCTAAATTCATCTGTGCACTCACTCCAATGCAGCTATGTCGGTGTTGTTCGAGTCGTCCTTCTCTCTTACTTCTAAAGGTATAGGCGCTTTTGTCTCAATGGTCAACCAATGTCGTATAAGCAAAAAGTATAATTTTTACTACTTTCAACAACTTAAAAATACCATACCAACTTAAATAAACGCGAAATGCAAAATATGTGGATACCTTTCACATACTTATCTGTTAACTAGTAACTAGGGCATGGCGTAGTATAACGTTGTCTTATTTGAATTGCTTTTACATCCGTGCAATTTATTCCTGTTTAATAATCAGAAATGTTAAAAAGTGTGAATAAATACAATTCGGCAGCAAAAATATATTCATCGATTGTAGTTTGATATTATCTCGGCTTTTAAATCGTTGGATAAAATCATTCTATGTTAAACGTCGTTATTATCGGCTATGTGTGGCCTGAGCCTAACTCGTCTGCCGCAGGTCAAAATATGCTTTCAATAATTAAGCAAAATCGACAAGCCGGTAATAAAGTAACGTTTCTTACTGCCGCCACAGACAGCGTGCACAAAGCAGATTTAGCGGCACTTGGGGTTAACAGCGAAGCCATTGCACTAAACTGCAGTTCGTTTAACACCCGCATTAGTGAACTCAAACCAGACGTGGTTATATTCGACCGATATATGACAGAAGAGCAGTTCTCTTGGCGAGTAAAAGAGATGTGTCCTAATGCGCTTAGAATATTAAATACAGAAGACCTGCACAGTTTGCGACAAGCGCGACACGACGCTGTAAAAAATACCGGCAATGCTGCTAACGGAAACCTAAACACAGAACTGGCACAGCGTGAAGTTGCGGCCATATTGCGTTCAGATCTTACGCTAATTATTTCTGAGTTCGAAAAAAACTTACTTGAAAACCATTATCGTGTGCCCAGCAAGCAACTTCGGCTGCACCCTCTTATTGTTGAAAATTATGACGAACAACCCGCAGGCTTTGCTAGTCGTCAGCATTTTGTGCATATTGGCAATTTTCGCCATGCCCCCAATTGGGATGCAGTGCTGCAATTAAAGCAGCATATTTGGCCAGCCATTCGCAAAAAGCTTCCTCGCGCAGAGCTTCACATTTATGGCGCATATCTACCCAAAAAAGCATCTCAATTACACAACCTTAGCCAAGGTTTTTTAGTCAAAGGATGGGCTGAAAGCGCTGATGAAGTCATGTCTAGCGCTAAAGTTTTATTAGCGCCCATTCGATTTGGAGCAGGCATTAAAGGAAAATTATTAGACGCCATGAAAGCAGGTACCCCAAGTGTTACAACCTGGGTCGGTGCAGAAGGCATATTAGATACAGAGAGCAAAATAGGTACAAAAAATCTTAAAGATAAAAATACACCAACATGGCCAGGTGCCCTGTGCTTGCCCATTGTCTCAGCCACTAGCACTCATGCTGACAACGGCGAGGGAATAAACGGGAAGATAAAAAGCAATGTGCAAAGCACGATAGACGATATCGCCCACAAAGCTACCCTGCTCTACCAAGATGAAAAAGCGTGGCAAGTGGAAAGCCAAAAAGCACAAGCTCTACTCAAACACTATATTACAAAGACACCCACGATAACGTTACCAAGCCAGATAGCTTGCCTCTGTAATGAGTTAGAAAATCATCGCAAATCACTATTTTTGCAGGGGTTAATGTGGCATCAAAGTCTCAATGCGACAAAGTACATGTCGCAATGGATTGAAGAAAAAAATAAGCAAACAAATAAATAGCCCTAACCCATATTCGAATTAAAGCGGCTGGCTTATCTAGGGCATCTGGAAAGAACAGGTTAAAACAAGCCTAGTGGAGTTAGCAAAAGTCGTAACGCTATTTCATACTCGTTTTGCTTAATAGGCTTTCAGCTTTTCGACAACGGCTTTTATTCCGTTTCCTCTAGATTCGCTCATATAGCGCTGAAGTTGGCATGCCTCTAGATAAGTATCGAAGTCAAAATCTCTACGCTGAGCTTGCTCCATACTATTTGCCTTTTCGAGCAACACCGCAAGCACACCACGAATCACTTTACTGGGAGAAAATGCAAAAAACCGAGCGCCGTTTTCACTTGTGGTTTCAACATAAGCTAGCCATACCGGGCTCTCGCACCCCTTTACCGATGTTGCATCCTGTTTTAACTGCGGCGGCATTGCTGGCAGCGCTTTACCAGCAAGCATCAAGGTGCGAGTAAAGTCTTCCCAACTTTTTGCACGTGAAAGCGTAAGGGCGAGTGGAAGAAGCTCAGAATGCGTTTTCGTCATTAACTCTCTCCAACATAAGCCATTTACTAAAGTATCTTCTAAGATTAAACGCTATAAAAGTGCGTTTAACTCTTCAGCCAACTCAGGCGCTGTCATTACTAAATTCTCTACATCGCTTTGAGTGGGAAACATCACTAATTCCACACCATTTTTTTCTAAGCCAGGGAGCCAGGTCGAAATAAATTCATCGAGGGGTGTGCTAACGCTTGTACCATCTAAACCATTTGTTGTAACAAATGCTGTGGCAAGGTCTGCATGTGGAAAGATAGGTAGCCGAATGACACCATCATCTTCTAGCATTACAAAGCCCTCTGTACCTTGTACTAAACACACTTCTTTCGCTTTGACTACATAGCTAATAACAAGCATTTGTCTTTCTTCTGCTGAAAGTTTCATTGCTTGCTCAATCACAGCGTCAGATAGTTTTTCACTTACGGTTTCTGGAAACACATTAATTCTCGTCTAAAAATTTCGGGGAAGTATACCTGCACCATTTAAGTGTGCAATGGCTATTCTCATTAACACCAAAGTGCAGCTTTGCTTTCCTCGTGATACCATTGGCATAGATATGATTTACGTGATTTTTAGCGCGTCGACCGCCAAAAAGTATACGAAAGCATCTCTTCACTACCATCAAAAGAACGAAGACGAGATATATGCACGATTTATTTTTGGCGCTTAAGCAAGACACCCACGATAAACACACTCAGTTAGAAAACACTGCTCCATTCTCTCTTTTTCACAGCTTGTCTAATTTCAACATCAATACCTACGCAAGTGTACTCAGCGTAATGACCATTTTTCATCGCATTACGGCACAGCATGTTTCAGCCACCGTTAGCGAGACACCCACGCTAACGCCAATTTTTGATATGTTAAACACGAAAAAGGTGGCCAATTCATTAAAGAGAGACACCCACGATATTAGTAAAGCAGCCAACTGCGATGGCAAAAACCCATCTGCAAATCAATCTGATACATTGCAGCACGCTTCTAAACTTACATTTACAAACACGAAGTCAGCCGCAATAGCAGCTTCCTACGTTTGGCTTGGTTCTTCTATGGGCGCGAATATCATTCTCAGACGATTGGCGAAGCATGATGAAAATATTCCTACCTCGTATTACGCCACTATGGCTGATTGCGCGAAAGCATGGGTGTCTTTCAAAAAAGAAGTTGAAGATAAGCTTCCGCAGCTTGGGCTCAACTCACAAGTAGGTATCGACACCATTGTTGATGATGCCAACGCATGGTTTTCGTTATTGATTGAGCTGGGTCAAGCGCATTGCAGTCAAAAAGCAGAAGTTCAATAGCAAACGTATAAATTATCTTAATTATTCCAGGTGTTTTTATAAGATATTATTCACTTCAGTAATGAGTAAGCGCAGGAAAGAGATTTAGCAACAACCGTCTGGTTGCACAATTGTGCGAAACAACTTCGTTTGTGAGTTCTGGCAGCAGTTTCTGATATCATAGCGCTATTGTTAAATCTGAATAAAAACATTTTATGAAAGTAGTCTCGTTTAATATTAATGGTATCCGTGCCCGTCTTCATCAGCTTCAAGCCCTTATAGACACTCACCAGCCTGACGTCATTGGCCTGCAAGAAATCAAAGTACACAATGAACAGTTCCCGGTTAAAGCGGTGGAAGAGATGGGTTATCACGTCTTTTTTCACGGTCAAAAAAGCCACTACGGCGTAGCATTTTTAGCTAAAAAAGCGCCAAGCTCTGTTGAGATGGGTTTTCCTACCGACGACGAAGATGCACAGCGTCGAATGATCATACTTAAAACGACAAATGATAATGGTGAGCCCGTTACCATCCTGAATGGATATTTTCCACAAGGCGAAAATCAAAAGCACGAAACAAAATACCCTGCCAAGCGAAAGTTTTATCAAGACCTTATGTCTTATTTAAATAAAAGTCACACCCCAGATGAAAACGTGATTGTTATGGGTGATGTAAATATTTCCCACACCGATTTAGACATCGGCATAGGCGAAGAAAACAAAAAGCGCTGGTTACGCACCGGCAAATGTAGCTTCTTGCCTGAAGAAAGAGAGTGGCTAAACACGCTTTTAGATTGGGGATTTGAAGATAGCTATCGGTCTCTTAACCCAGAAAAAAGTGATGAATTTTCGTGGTTCGACTATCGCTCTAAAGGCTTCAACGACAACCGCGGTTTAAGGATTGACTTAATACTTGCCACGCCATCGCTACACAGCAAATTAAGCGATGTGGGCATTGATTACGAGTTAAGAGGCATAGAAAAGCCCTCTGACCATGCGCCTATTTGGGCAACCTATAAATAACATAGCAGTATCGACGTACAACGCGAGCGGCGTAGTCGAGTGAAAACGTAGGAGAAACAGTGAGTACATTGCAAACCTTAGGTCTAGTGGTTTACGGGCTGTTCGTTTTAACATCGCTTAAAACAGTAGATCTTGGTCACTTTGCGAAAACCAAACATCAACAACATTTGGTGTTTGGCACTGCCGCGGCGCTCTTTGTACTTTGGCTGCTAAAAGCCGGTATATTCGAGGGATTAGACGTACACTTTCTGGGCCTCTCTGTACTCACTCTTATGTTAGGCTTTCGCTACGCCGTTATTTCATCCTTTATCGCGCTTATAGGGGCGCATTTTATTGGTTACGGCAGCTGGCAGAGCATTGGCATTAGCGGGCTACTTGGCAATGTGCTTCCTATCGCGGTAACGTATTTTTTCTTTATGCTCTCTTTCCATCGCATACCACGACAGCTTTTCGTTTATATTTTCGTGTGCGCATTTTTCCCTGCCGCAATCGGCATTGCGTTAAAAACATTCACATTAGGTGGGTATTATTTTATTGAAGGTGTGTATACATGGGATATTATTTTCTCGAATTACATCGTTCTTATTCCCCTACTGGTGTTTCCAGAGGCTCTTTTAAACGGTATGGCCATAACACTGCTTGTAATTTATCAGCCGACATGGGTCTATACGTTCCACGATAAGTTCTATCTCGACAATAAATAACTTAACATCGCCTTGTTAGATGTTCTCGTATAAATGTAATTGCGCCGCTAAAGTCTCAAAACAATTGCTATTGCACTCTGACTTCTGCCTTCGCTATTCAGCAAGCTTTGGCTGAACCTCAATATCAACCCTTTATTCACTACCTCTGAGCCTTTCAGTACAAATCGGTAGGCCAGAGTGCTAAAAACAAATTGATATTTATAACTAATTGTTAATAAGTGTTTAACTTATTTTCTTCTACACTAGAGCTATCAAAATTAGTTCTGGTTGTTATGTAGATATACCCTATGCAAATACAAACCTATTCATCTGATCAAAGAGAGACCTCTTTAGCCGCTGACGAGGTCACTCGTTCAATCCGTGACGACAAAAATGCCTCGTTGCTGGTTGCCTATACGAATGCACATCACAATCCAGCAGTGATTGCCGCCTCTCTCGCCGAGACAAAAGTCCCATTTTTAATCGCTTCGTCTTGTCTTGGCAGCTTAATATGTAATGACGTCCATGCCAAAGCCGATGCTGGGCTTTCTGTGTTATCCATCACTGATGAAGATGGCGCGTTTGGTGTTGGAAGCGCTGATTGCTCAGAAGTCAGTGCTTTTGACGCCGGCGCCAGTGCCCTTGAAAGTGCGCTTAAAAATGCAGGCAGGCCTTTTGAAAGTCCATCGCTTATATGGTGTGCGTTACCGCCCGGTGAAGAAGAGGATATCTTAAATGGCTTTACCAGCGTTGTCGGTGAGCAGGTGCCCATTTTTGGCGGGTCAGCGGCCGATAATACAGTAGAGGGCAATTGGTTTATTTGCACCCAACAGCACAGCGGTGCAAATTGCGTTGCAGTGGCTGTAATGTATCCTTCGTCACCGCTAGGACTAAGCTATAGCTCTGGATACAAGCCCACCAATACCGAGTTTATTGCCACAAAAGCGAATAACAGACACATATTAGAACTCAATGGCACTGCTGCGAGTGTAGCCTATAACGAGGCCACAAACGGGCTTATTAAAAACCAACTGTCTGGAGGTCAAATACTTGGACTTACCTCTACCGCACCATTAGGTCGGCCGGTTCAATTAGAAAATGGCGCATTGAATTACCTGCTGTGTCACCCAGATCAAGTGTGCGAAGACGGTGGCCTGAATGTATTTTCACAGGTGACCGAAGGCGAAGAACTGGTTCTAATGGAAGGCAGCATTGCCAGTTTAACCGCCCGTGCTGAACGCGTGATCAACAATGCGATAATGCTTCTACCGGATGATAGAGAGCCGGCAGGTGTTCTGCTAGTATATTGTGCTGGCTGTCGCCTAACTGTAGGTGACGAAATACACCCTATGCTCGAGTCACTCCAGAAGACCTTTGGGCATTTACCCATTTGCGGCACCTATACCTTTGGTGAGCAGGGGCGATTTTTAGACGGTACAAACAGGCATGGCAACTTGATGATATCAGCAGTAGTTTTTTCTAAATGGTAGTTTTTCTTAATGAGTAAGGATTACGAAAACGTTCTCGAAGACTTAGCCCTTGTCTATCGACTAAAAGAGCAAGCAGAGGCACATAAAAAAGAAAGCGATGCCTTATTAGCGGGTACCCGAGCGCTTCTCACCGCAAGAAACGAGCAAGAGCTGTACACCAAAATGTTTGGTATTTTTCGCAGTTTGTACAGCTACGACGTCTGCTTTGTTTTGGAAAACGATAGCAAAGGGAAAATGCGCTGTACAAACAGCACCCACCCGCAGCTTATAGGCACCCTTTGGGACGTTGATGATACACTGTCTAGGGCAATTAAAAGTTCACCGGTTGCCCTTTTCAACATTAAGCTTCAGCCTACATGGCAAGCGCACTTGCCCCTACTAGAAGCGCCAATCACATCTGCTCTGTACTGCCCTTTCAGAGTGCATCATCAACAGGCTGTAATGGTGTTTGGTCATCAAACGCTGGGGTTCTACACCCAAGAGTACGTTGACATGGCAAACCGCTACCGTACTTTTACGCAACAAATGTCGATGAGTGTTCAGGCCAAATTAATGGCTTTGGAAACAATTAAGCTAAAAGAAGAAAAAGCTCAGGTAGAGAAAAGCCTTATTTCTTCAGAGAAAATGGCCTCTCTCGGCCTTCTGGCAGCGGGCGTAGCACATGAAATTAATAATCCCATTGCGTTTGTTAATAGCAACATGATGTTCATTAAAGAGGTATTGCCCTCGCTCACTAACATGCAAGAGATAGTTGCCGAACTCGCAATGGCTAAGGATGACGAACAACGGGCCCACATTGCTGATAAAGCAAAGCAATGGGTTAGCGGGAATAAAATTGGCCCCATTGTTGATGAAATTGCTGATATTTGCGAAGAGTCGGCTGAAGGGCTCAATCGTGTCACAGAGATTATAACCAGCCTGCGTGCATTTTCTCATAGCTCTGATGTTTCGGATGACGACACTGTTAATATAAACCACTGTATCACCAATGGGTTACGCCTTGTTAACAGTGAAATGAAACACAAGGTCACGATTGAGACAGACTTGGCAGACGTTCCTCTCATTCAGGGCAAAACCGGTAAAATCAATCAGGTTTTAGTTAACTTATTTGTTAATGCGGCCCAAGCTATGGATGAAGGAGGTAAACTCACGGTGCGCTCGTATTGTGATGCCCAGAGCAATGGCTCACATGTTATTGTAAAAGTTAAGGACACAGGCAGCGGCATTGAAAAAAGCAATTTAGAGAAGCTTTTCGACCCCTTCTATACCACAAAACCAACGGGTAAAGGTACAGGACTCGGCCTTTATATCTCTTTTTCTATTATTGACTCTATGGGCGGTAAAATAGAGGTAGATAGCGAGGTGAACGTAGGCACTACCTTTACACTAACGCTTCCGGTAGCAAGTGATGAGAACCGCGCTAATTTAGATGACTAACAGCAAACAAAAAGCCGCGGTGTATAAATTAGCTTAAGTAAGCTTACACAGCGGCCTTTTCGTGGTTAGCGGGGTTAATGCTTAGTTATGTTGAACGTGGTTATCTTGAGCGTAATTATCTTGAACGTATTATCTTAAACGTGATTATGTTGCATATGTTGAACAACACCAAACCACACCGCAAATAGCACTATTACTTATCGAAAAGAATATCCATAACTTCTGCCAACTCGCCTTTTCCAGCGCGAATTTCTTCTTCAGACAAGCCTGCAATTTCATGCGGAAATACCAACCATTCATCACTTTCGTTAACATAATAGTCTGGTACGATATCTGTGGTGTTATTTTGCGGTTTGTACCAAGGGCACGCTATACGAATATCTTTCGGCATATTTAAACGCATAAGCTTGTTAATTTGCTTAATTAGCGCATCTACGCTGCGACCAGAGTCAAAAACATCGTCAACTATCAAAAGTTTATCGCCAGCATTAGCGTTTTCTACCAGGTAATGTAACCCGTGCACACGGATCTCTTTTGATTGCTGATTAATACCGTAATAAGACGATGTGCGCACCGCTATGTGGTCGGTAGAAGTGTCTTTGAACTCAAAGAATTCCTGCACTGCAATACCTATTGGTGCGCCACCTCGCCAAATTCCTATGATGAAGTCTGGACGGAAGCCGTCTTCATATACCTTAGCGGCCAAGCGAAAGGAGTCCTGAAGTAACGATTGCGAGGTGATAAAATTCTTGTTCATAACGTCTCACTGGGCGAAATTTAAAAGACCGCGAGTATAGTGAACTTCACACCAATTTGCACGGAAAACTCATTAAATCATGCTGTTTATCATTCGTTCTGCAGTGCCTGCGATGGCTGAATTTGCATCGCTTTATACGCAGGGTAAATACTCGCTGCAATGCACAGTAACATTGAAAACAAGGTAATACTCGCAATTTGCGAAATATCCATTTCAATTGGTAAACCGCTGCCGTCTGCAGCAAGAGCAAGAGGAGAATTAACCAGCTCGAGTATGTTATTTAACTGACTAGTAACGAGACACCCAAGTATTAATCCTATTCCCGCGCCTTTTACGCCATTAAACAAGCCGTTTAGTATGAAAATGAGCATAATTGTTTTTGGCGTCATTCCTTGGGTTTGCAATACCGCAATGTCCCCTTGTTTCTCAGACACCACCATCACCAGGGCAGATATAATGTTAAACGCGGCAACGGCAATAATGAGCAACAGCATTAGCATCATCATATTTTTTTCCATTTTTACTGCGTCAAACAAGGGCCCTTGTCTTTCTCGCCAGGTTTTGATGTGTGAGGCTCTTACACCAAGCTCTGCTTTTAGGGTATTTACGATGGCAAGGTAATTAAACGCGTCATTTAAAAACAGTCTCACCGACTCGCCCTTGGCTTTGGGGTCGCGCACGAGTCTATTTACATCATCAATATTCATATACAGCACTTTGTCGTCCATCTGCGAACCCATATCGAATATTCCCGAAACAGTCACCAAACGTTGACTAGGCATGCGACCAAACGGAGTGTAAACGCTGGCACCAGCTACCATGACTCGCATTCTGTCGCCCACTCTCACATCGAGTTTAAGTGCCAATGCGCGCCCTACTATTACTCTAAAGCTACCAGACTCTAAATCAGAGAAGCGCCCCTGCTCCATGTTATTCGCCACCATAGTGTGCTGTTTCATGCCCAGGGGCTGGATACCGTGTAGTTGAACTCCCCTCAAATCTTTGCGCGACTGAACAACGGCTTCGGTTTCTCTGTAGGCCATTACGGCAAGAACCTCTTGCATGGGTGTCTTGCTAAGATAGCTATTGATTAGATCTAGCAACGATGGGGTTGAAGTATCAAAAATTTCGCCCTCGTCTGCGACTGGTTGCATGGGTGTCTCTGTTATGGCCTCTTTGACGACTTGTGAACTATTTTGCGTGGGTGTCTCTGAAACGGGGGTTTCGCTTAACGTGGGTGTCTTTGTATTCGACTTTGTATTCGTTTTCGCGGATGTGTGGGCTTTGGTGATGGTTTCCTTGATATCTGACTTGGCATCAGAGGTAATTTCAATATGGGGAACAATGCCTAGAATGCGCTGCTTTAATTGGCCTTCAAGGCCGTTCATAACTGAAACAACAATAATTAGCGCCATTAAACCAAGGGCGATACCGGCTACCGAAAAGCGATTGATAAAAGATACAAAGCTAGTTTGATTCGCTTTTCTCGATTTGGCATAACGATAAGCTATAGATGCTGAAAGAAGATAGGACATAGCGCCTTGTATTTAGAATAAATAGTAAAATCTCTCTCGCCACTGAACACAACACAACTAACACGCAGCTTTTCAAGAAACAGCATAATCTTACTCACAAAACGGCAGAGATTGTCTAAGCTAACAAATGTTCGAGCTTTTTACAGTGCGTATTACCATGTTAAATCAAAAAGCAAGATGACGAGATTCACCCAAAATAGTAAAGTGCGTATACTACGTGTAAGCTACTGGCTGCACAAGAATTAGTGGCAGAGGTATGATGTGAGCACACTTAGTCTAGAAGAAAAAAAAGCCCAATTCGAAGAGTATTTTTCAATCGCTTCGAACATCAATGTTAACATTCGGCCTCTTGCCGAAGGTGAAAGTGTGCCCGCTGAAGATGCAATAGAAGACGCAATGCCTTACGCATTTCGTATCGCCAGCGAAATGGCCACAATTGAAGCGCAAGCAATACGACCTCTTCGCAACCTCGGCGACCATGCTGAATCCCTCGCCGACTTTCTTAATCATCAGTCTAGAAAAATAGACCTTATGATGTCGTTTGTTCTGCACCAGCAAGACGACCCGCAGCAGCGCTACCGCTCGGTAAAATTTGGCGGCGGCGGTGTTGTCGTCGAGTCTGACACATCATTAGAAGTAGGCGCACTTGCCGAGCTAAAATTGTTTTTAGATGCTGAAGCAGCGGCCATATTCTGTTACGGCGAAGTTATTACTTGCGAGCCCGTAGAAGATAGCTACCATATAGCGTTTATTTTTAGTGCCATTCGCGAGCAAGACCAGGAATTACTCGTGCGCGCTAGCCTGCACATTCAAACGCAGCAGCTTAGAAAGCGAGCAAAAGAGAAAAAATCTGGATCCTAAACGGCACCACTAGCAGTACTCATTGCCATCTTACATTGGTATAAATTGTATTAAACAGTTATAGGACGTCATGACAGCCACCTTATTATCACTGCCTCTTCCGGCGCAGAAGAAAGACGCATCGTCTCAGGATCATAAGCAATGGGGGCAATTACAAGGTAGCAGCACCGCGCTTTGTATTAGCCAAGCGCAGGCCCAGTACAAGGGCCCAATAGTGCTTATTACCGCCGACACGCCGTCGGCAATGAAGCTAGAAAAAGAACTCGCGTTTTTTATGGCAAACAGGCCTTCGGCCAAAGACGTCCCTATTACGTTATTTCCTGATTGGGAAACTTTGCCCTACGACTCGTTCTCCCCTCATCAGGATATTGTTTCTCAGCGCCTAGAAACCCTGTTTCGTTTTACTCAGCAAGTAGACGGCATATTTATTGTTCCCGTTAACACGCTAATGCAGCGTCTTGCGCCAACGCATTACCTTGCTAAATATTTGTTGATGCTGAATAAAGGCGACACGCTAGACCGCGACGAATTTAGACGCAACCTAGAGCAAGCAGGATACCTCCACGTCAGTCAGGTAATGAGTCACAGCGAATTTTCAGTTCGCGGTAGTATTATCGATCTTTTCCCTATGGGCAGCGATCAGCCGTTCAGAATAGACCTGTTTGATGATGAAATAGACTCTATTCGATACTTCGATACCGAAACCCAGCGTTCCGGCGATTCGGTAAACAAAATTCGTTTGCTTCCCGCTCGTGAGTTTCCTACCGACAAAGAGGCAATAACGCTATTTCGACAAAATTTCCTAGAAAGGTTTGACGCTAACAATGCCTCAGAGAGTATTTTCTCGCAGGTAAGTAAAGGCACAATGCCAAGTGGCGTAGAGTATTACTTACCGCTATTTTTTGAACAAACCGCAACTTTGTTCGATTATCTTCACCCCAAAAGCTTGTTACTGCTCCACGGCAATGTAAAAGACGCCAGCGAATTTTTCTGGGCCGATGTTAAAGAGCGCTACGAGCAGTACCGTTATAACCTAGCGCGTCCACTGCTGGCTCCTAACGAGCTTTTCTTACCCATCGACGAACTGTTCGGCAATATCAAACAGTGGCCAAGAGCGTCACTTGCAAGCAGGGTGATTGAAGAAAAAGTAGGAAGCTTCAATTTACATTGCGAACAAATAGATGACATTGCGATCAACTCGCAAAAAAAGGTTCCAGCAGAGCGTTTAATTGCCACGGTTAATGAAGCACAGAAACAGGGCGCCAAAATACTGTTTTGTGCAGAAACGCAAGGAAGACGAGAAGGTTTATTAACGGTACTGGCCAAAGCAGGAATAAAGCCTAAAGCCGTTGATACGTTCAACGACTTTCTGTCTAGTCACGATACCATTGGCATTACTGTGGGCATGGTAGAGCATAGCTTTCGCTGGAAGAGTGAAGAAGGCGAACTGCTCTTTATCACTGAAACCGAGCTGCTAGGCCACAAGGTTAGCCAACGACGCCTACGCGACAAACGCACCGCAACCGACGAAAGCGCTATTATCAGAAACTTGGCAGAGCTTTCTATTGGGCAACCTGTAGTGCATTTAGATCATGGTGTAGGTCGCTACCTTGGCCTGCAAACGTTAGATGCTGGCGGTGTAACAACTGAATATCTGTGTATAGAGTATGCTAAGCAGTCGAAACTATATGTGCCTGTTGCGTCGCTGCATTTAATTTCTCGCTATACCGGTGGCGATGCCGATAGCGCACCGGTTAACTCATTAGGCTCAGACGCTTGGTCGAGAGCTAAGCAAAAAGCCGCTGAAAAAGTACGCGACGTCGCTGCCGAACTATTAGATGTATACGCTCGTCGTGCCGCCAAGCCCGGCTTTGCTTATCAAATTAATTGGGATGACTATCAAAAGTTTTCCGACAGTTTTCCTTTTGAAGAAACTCCCGATCAGGCGCAGGCAATTGCCGCAGTTATGCATGACATGGGCAATCCGCTGGCTATGGATCGCCTGGTGTGTGGCGATGTGGGCTTCGGCAAAACCGAAGTCGCAATGCGCGCCGCGTTCTTAGCCGCTAATCACGGCAAGCAGGTGGCAATACTCGTACCCACTACTCTGCTCGCTCAGCAGCACTACGAGAACTTCAAAGATCGCTTTGCCGACTGGCCTTTTGAAATAGAAGTAATGAGCCGATTCGTAAGTGGAAAGGCTCAAAAAGACGTGGTTGAGCGCCTTGGCGAAGGCAAAGTAGACATTGTGGCGGGAACCCACAAACTGCTGTCTAGCGATATAAAATACAAAGATTTGGGCTTGGTGATTATCGACGAAGAGCATCGCTTTGGTGTACGTCAAAAAGAAAAACTCAAATCACTCAGGGCCGATGTAGATATTCTTACCCTTACCGCAACCCCTATTCCGCGCACGCTTAATATGGCGCTTTCTGGCATGCGAGATCTTTCTATTATCGCTACGCCACCAGCTAGGCGCCTGTCTATAAAAACCTTTGTTCAGCAGCGTAATAAGGCCACTATACGTGAAGCCATTATGCGTGAAATTTTGCGTGGTGGTCAGGTTTACTTCCTGCATAACGAAGTGGAAAGCATTGCTCGCACTGCAGAAGAAATAGCGGAAATAGTGCCAGAGGCTCGCATTGCCGTTGGCCATGGTCAAATGCGTGAACGCGACTTAGAAGGCGTGATGAGCGACTTTTATCACCAGCGTTATAACGTGTTAGTGTGTACCACTATTATTGAAACTGGTATTGATGTGCCAAGTGCAAATACCATTATTATGGACAGGGCCGATCATTTAGGTTTAGCGCAGCTGCATCAGTTGCGCGGGCGTGTGGGTCGCTCTCACCACCAAGCCTATGCGTATTTGCTAACGCCTCACCCTAAACGCATGACCAAAGACGCCGGCAAGCGTCTAGACGCCATTGCTCAGTTAGAAGATTTAGGCGCTGGATTTGCGCTTGCTACCCACGACTTAGAAATTCGCGGTGCTGGTGAACTATTAGGTGACGACCAATCAGGTCAAATCGCCAGCATCGGTTTTAGTCTTTATATGGACATGCTGGATAAAGCAGTAAACGCGCTTAAAGATGGCAGAGAGCCATCGCTAGACGATGCTATGTCTGGGCACACAGAAGTAGAGCTGCGCATACCGGCCCTTCTGCCTGAAGATTATATTGCCGATGTGAACACCCGTTTATCGCTATACAAACGCTTAGCAAGCTGCACAACGCAAGACGATATCGATGAGTTTCAGGTAGAATGTATTGACCGTTTTGGGCTGTTGCCAGAGCCCGCTAAAAATCTTATTGATGTAGCGGAAATTAAGATAAGGGCGGCGGCCATAGGAATTCTCAAAGTAGACTTGTCAGCGCAAGGCGGTACCATGGAATTTAAAGAAAATACCACGGTTAACCCTGCTTACATTATTAAACAGGTTCAAACTAAACCGAATACCTTTAAATTTGAGGGAAGCCAAAAACTTCGCTTAGTGAAGAAAACCGAAACAGCTAAAGAGCGCATTGCGTTTATTAGCGATATCATTGCCGATTTTGCAAAGGAGTCGCGATAACATGACGTTATTTCGCTGGTGCACACTTACTGCGGTATTGGCCGCAGTTGCTACCACGCCATCTCATGCTAATGAAGACTGGTGGTTTGATGTGGAGGTGGTGGCGTTTAAACGCAACACCGCTCTCACTCAACTTGAAGAACAGTTTAAACTCGCTGATACCTTCGACACGCCAGCCACCGAGGTAGATGTTATCAGCGCTGTGGTTATGCCAGACATTAGCCTGATAAAACAAAATTTGGCCACATGCGATGCCGACGGCCAGCCGCAGAGCGAATTGCCGATTACATGGCCTGAATATCCGGCGTTGACTGTTCCTAAACACGATCAAGACTTCTTGGCGCAGCCAGTTTCTATTGCCCAGAGCGGAAAAAAAGCCCAGAGCGAAACAAAAGCCCAAAGCGAAGAAAGAGCCCTGATAGATAGCACTGCCCAGAGCGACATAACTGCCCAGAGCGGTATAAGTAGCCAGAGCGACACGACTGCCCAGAGTGGTATAAATAACCAGAGCGATGCAGCAACAAGCTCAGAACAAAACCTAGTAGAAAACCCAGCACAAAGCCCAGTAGAGAACGCATTATCTTCCCCTGAGTTAGACTCGCTACAGCCGAACTCTACATTAGCATCTGCAGATATAACGAGTATCGATGATATCGATGGTGTAGCTGCTACAAATTCAGATTACGATTTATCTGCCGCTGAACCAGCACCAACGCCGCAAACAATAGCGTCTTATTGGGCATCATTTTTTGGTGTCGATTCGCTGCCAGCCGTTACTACGCCAGCATTTACCTATTGCGAAATGTCAAAACCTTGGTTGAGCGTAAAAGCACAAGCAAATGGATACCAATGGCAAGAGCACGTAGTAGACAATCGTTTACCAGCCCCTAAACAGTTACCTGTTGTTATAGAAGGTAACGATTGGCCGTTAAGTGCGTCGTCCCATTTACTTTCAAGTGACACACATGAACTAACGTCTATTTCACGACAAATTCGTTCTAACCGAGCCCTAGAGCGACTGCTTCATGTAGCATGGCGTCAGCCGGTGAATTTCGGTAAGAACAATGCGTTTAACGTCCGTCTATTTGGCGGTATCAACTATGCCGATCAGTTTAATGTTGACGGCAATGAAGTAGAGCCGAGTTCAGCGCAAAGTACGTTCATGCTTGATGATAACGCTTCGCAGAATTCTCAAGGCTTTTTACAGAACGAGGCGGCACGAAACGCAGCATCTAACCTTGTATCAAGCTCAGAGCCGAACTTATACTCAGGCTCACCCTCCAGCACGTCAACAAGCGCAGCATCAAGTTCAGCATCTAGCCTTTACAACACCAACAATGATTTTTTTGCTCAGTTAGATGCGAAACTGCAAGCACCCTCACCCATTACGTTTCATGAATTACAGTCATTAAAACGCGAAGACAATGGTGAAGTATCAAGTACTGAAAATGGCAACAACGAACAGACGCCTATATGGGAAATTGACGGTCGCATGAAGGTGTTTTTGAAATACATAAATCGCGTGCCCTATCTGCATATCGACAGCGAATTATTTTATCGTCACCCTGTGCCTGAAACGTTTTTAAGCTCAGGTATTGATACACCTGCCAATGCAGAAGGGAACACACAAGAGACTACACAAGAGAATACGCAAGAGAACGCAGAGCTAACGCCTACTGAACCTCAGCAGTTAGCTTATCAACTTGTGTCAATCCCACTGGCCGAGCAACGCAGGGTGATTAGTGAACAGCTGCATTATTTCGACCATCCATTGTTTGGCTTTATCGTGCAAATTCGCCGATACAAACGCCCCATTGCAGAAGATACACAAGATTAGGAAGCTGGTTTCATGAAAATCTATACCCGTACAGGCGATAAAGGCAGTACTCAGATATATGCAGACAAAGCAGTGCGAGTAGACAAGGATGACTTAGTAGTACAAAGCTATGGTGATATTGACGAGTTAAATAGCCAAATAGGGCTATTAGCGTCATTAGTTGCCACTCATCATCATGAGTATTTGCACACTATACAGCGTAATTTGTTTCAAGCAGGATTTGCCATCTCGGCAAGCTCTACCCTAAAAGATAGTGATATTGAACGACTAGAAAATCTCATTGACGAGTTAACTAATAAAATGCCGCCTAACACCTCATTTGTACTGCCAGGCGGCAGCAAACAAGCAGCACAAGCCCATGTATGTCGTGCGGTATGCCGCAGAGCAGAGCGCGCCGTGATTAGTTTGGCCAAGCACTACGAAGTTCCAGAGGTGGTGCACGCCTACCTTAATCGACTAAGCGATTTCCTTTTCACCTTTGCCCGCTTTTTAAATATCGAAGCCGGCATAGAAGAAGTTACCGTATAAAATAGAGTAACTAAAATGCGTTAAGCGTTGCTTGAGCTTATTTTTTCGTTTACTTTTAAATGAAAATAATTATCATCTACATTATAAGTCAAAGTTAATCGATTAAGATGTATGTGTAGGTCTTTCATTTCTTTATTACTGATAAGTGCTCTTTTCGGCACAGCTGTTGCCCAAACCAATAACGACGATGCGGTTAAAAGTAACGCCGCACAAAAGCGTGCAATTGAAAACATTACGGTGACGGCGTCTGGCTTTGAGCAGCTTTTGTCTCAAGCGCCTGCGTCAGTCAGTATTCTTGATCGCAAACAGTTAGCACAGCGCGCTTACAAAGATATTACCGACGCGCTTCGCGACGTACCGGGCGTTACGGTTACCGGCGGTGGATATCGTCAAGATATCAGTATTAGAGGTTTACCCGCGCAATACACCACTATTCTAGTTGATGGCAAACGCCAAACTGGGCGAGAGTCGCAACCCAATGGCAGCGGTGGCTACGAGCAGGATTGGCTTCCCCCACTCGACAGCATCGAGCGAATTGAAATAGTTCGTGGCCCTATGTCTACCCTCTATGGTTCAGACGCCATGGGCGGTGTAATAAACATCATTACGCGTAAAAATTACCGTAAATGGAACGGTAATCTGCGCCTTGAAACCCGACTTCAGGAAAATTCAGACAGCGGCGCAGACAGCCAAGTGCAAATGTCAGTTTCTGGGCCTCTTATTAACGACGTTTTAAGCATTAGCGTAAACGCTCTTTATCAAAAGCGTGAAGAAGACGACATTGAACGTGGCTTTGCAGAAAAGTCGTTGAGCAACCTGCGTAGCGCTTTGCATTGGACACCGACGGAAGAGGATGTGGTTTCTTTTGAGATTATTACCCAAGATCAGACCCGTATTGCTACCCCCGGACTCTCCTTGCCCCAGCGGAATAATCGAAGCGAATTAGAGAGCAAGCGCCAATCTTATGCTATTACTCACGAAGGTCGTTATGAAAACCTGGTATCACGAAGCTACATTCAACAAGAATCGGTAGAAAATGTAGGCCGTAACATCACCATTGATAATACGTTACTAAACTCTCAGTGGTCTATTAGCCTAGCCCCAAATCACAACATTACCGCAGGTATTGAGTTTCAAGAAGAGTCTCTTGATGACTTTGATACCAACAGCGGCAGCGCAACCAACATCGAGAACAGCCAATGGTCTGTTTATTCCGAAGACGAGTGGCGTCTTTCAGATGCACTCGCGCTCACCATGGGGCTGCGCCTAGATAATAACGACGTATTCGACGTTCAGCTTAGCCCAAGAGTTTATGCAGTTTATAATATTAACGATAACTGGGTACTGAAGGGCGGCGTATCTACGGGTTATCGTACGCCAGAACTCAGAGAAATGGCTGAAGGCTGGATCCAAGAAAGTCGTGGCGGCAATGTATACGGCAACGCAGAGCTACAACCAGAAACAACAGTTAATAAAGAATTGGCTATCTATTATTCTGGCGACAACGACCTTGAATACAGTGTCACCGCTTTTCATAACGACTTTGAAGATAAGATAGCAATTGCGGCCTGTGAATTAGAAGCATGTGTAGATCCCACCGACCGTTACAACATCAATATAGATGAAGCTGTATCATACGGCGTAGAGTTAGCTACCCGTTGGTCTGTAGACAATTGGTCGCTAAATGCAGCGTATAGTTTTACCCGTTCAGAGCAAGAAACAGGTGTAAATGAAGGGCTTCCGCTAGTTCAGCAGCCTAAGCATTTATTCACCTTAAATACCACGTATCGTTTGAGCGGTGAAAGCGAAATTTGGTCGCGCTGGACAGTGCGTGGAAAAGAGACGGCGCTTACTTCAGTATCATCACGCTCAATTTTATCACCCGGTGTAGGCCTTTTTGATATTGGTTACAACACGCGACTAACCCGACATATAAAATTGCAAACAGGCTTATATAACGTACTCGATAAAACTATGCGCTACGAGGAATTTGGCTACGTAGAAGACGGCCGCAGACTGTGGTTAGGTATTAATTGGGTGTTCTAATGCGTTTACTAGAAGGACGTTTCATAGCGTACAAAAATTTTGTGCAGCTTATTGTTAAAGTGCTGCTTATTAATAGCTTGTCTCCTTTAGCTTATGCTGAGGCTTTTTATGACTCAGACGCTTATGGACAAAGTTCTTATAAAAAATCCAAGCAAGAATCGCGTATGGACTTAGCCTACGACGCGGCTCAAAAAGGGCTGCGCCATAGCGATAAATTTCCTGGTTTTGCTAGCTTATGTGACATTGATAGCCCGCTGCGAGATATGAGTGTTAAACGCAGTGAGCACTCGAAACAGCGCAAAGAAAACGCAAACCACAAACCATCACGCTCTCATTATCCTAAACGCAAAGGCCAAAGCAAAAAAAACTCGCTGCCGCCTACGCAAATTTTTGAAAATGTCTACTTTGTTGGTGCGGGCAACGTATCTAGCTGGGCAGTCGATACCGGCGAATCAATTGTGCTAATTGATGCGTTAAATAATGAGGCTCAAGCTCAACAATACATTATCGACGGTCTTGCTGCTCTTGGTTTAGACAACAAGCCTATTTCTCATTTAATCATTACTCATGGCCATGGCCATGGCGATCACTACGGCGGACAGTCACTACGGCGGACAGTCACTTATTAGCAAGCTTTATTCGCCTAAAATTATAATGAGTAATCACGAATGGAACTGGTTAGCGGCGGGTGCCGATGGCTTTAGCAGCCCGCGTTGGGGCGAAGCCCCTGCTCGAAAAGTAGGTGTTAGTATTGGAGTCGATGACGAAACTACACTGACTGTAGGCAATAATACGTTTACTTTTTACCTCACTCCGGGCCACACGCCAGGAACTCTCTCTGTGATGTTCAAGGCAGTGGAAAAAGATGATGCCAATGATGGCGCTACGCACAAAGCTATATTGTGGGGCGGCACAGGCCTTAATTACGGCCCTGATGTTGAACGCATAAAAGCGTATACTGAATCTGCCACCAAAATGCGCCGTCTGGCGTTAGTAGAAAATATCGACGTTTTCCTGTCCAACCACCCTAAACGCGACGGTAGTGACAAAAAGCTTGCTGAAATCAATAAATCAGCAATAGCAATTGATAGCTCAGAAAATGCCGCAAACAATCCATTTGTGGTAGGCAAAGAAACCGTTATATCGGCGTTCGACATGCTCTATCACTGCACAACAGCACAAATGATAAAGGCCGGCGGCTAATAGACTTACATATAAAATCAGCCTCACTTGCTATTGCTAGCGTTCACTCATGCTTTCAATAAGCGCCACGGCACTGTCGTATTGGTCTTTTAATCCAGTTGGCAGTGAGCGTTGGTAAAATGATCCACCGCAGAGTGCTTTGGCACTGTCTTTATTATTAGCGTTATCTCTTAGCTGCTGAGAAACTCGCTGCTCCAGCCCATCAAGAATTTGCTCTGCGCCTTTTATGTTGTTGCACGCAAGCACCATGTCGCAGCCTGCATCAAGGGCTGCATTGGCACGCTCAACATAGCCACCAGCAACAGACGCACCATGCATCGACAAGTCATCTGAGAAAACAGCGCCAGTAAAGCCTAAGTCGCCCTTTAAAATTTGTTGAAGCCAACGCGCTGAAAACCCAGCAGGCTCTTCACACACTTGGTTGTAAATAACGTGAGCAGGCATTATGCCATCCAACAACTCGCTTTTTATCAGCTGTTCAAACACCACCATATCGGTGTGTTTAATTTCTTCAAAACTGCGTTCATCTACTGGCAATGCAATGTGCGAATCGGGCGCTACACTGCCATGACCTGGAAAGTGTTTTCCAATGGCTGGCATGTTTGCCGCTTTTAAACCTTGAATAAGCGACTTAGCAATGCGTACTGTATCTGTAGCGTTATCAGCAAAAGCCCTATCGCCAATCACTTGCGACACACCGTTAATATCTAATACAGGAGCAAAGCTAATATCAATATCTAGTGTTTTAAGTTCAACGGCGAGGGTCAGGCCGCAGGCTTCGGCGTATTTAGCACATTCACCCTTACTTTTAGAGCGGCGTAATATATCGCCCATAGCAGGAGTTGCAGTAAAGCCCTCGCGAAAACGCTGCACTCGCCCGCCTTCATGATCAACTGCAACAAGAATGGGCTTATTAGCATAGCGGCGGATGTCGCTTACGAGTGCCGAAAGCTGGCGCTTATCATAGTAGTTACGAGTAAACAAAATTACGCCGCCAACAACGGGGTGCGCTAGCTTTTCTTTTTCTTCTGGCAAAAGCTCTTCTGCCAAGCAATCGAGCATTAGTGGGCCCACTGTGCTACCTCGCTCATTCCCTTAACACATTGCGACGTAAAACACTGCGACGTAAAATATTGCGCCATACGCGTCATAAAACATTACTTCTCATTGTTGATTTCTATGGGTAGGATAGAGAAAAAAACGGAGTAATTCACGTGATAAATTGGATTAAATGGCTTGTTGTTGGCGCGATAGCGTTACTTGCTGTGGTTGCCGCAGGTGCGTATACCACACTCTATTTAAGCCTGCCTCGACTAGAGGGAAACAGCAGTACTTATCACGTTGCTCAACCTACCCAACTATCGAGAGACTCTCTCGGGCACGCGGTCATAAACGCAGAAGGAATTTTAGATGCCGCCTATGCACTTGGCTTTGCTCACGCCCAAGACCGCTTTTTTCAAATGGACCTGCAGCGTAGAGCCGCATCGGGCAATTTATCAGACTGGGTAGGTAAAGCGGCACTTGAGATTGATAAAAATGCCCGCTTTCACCAATTTGAGCAGCGCGCTCAAGCCGTGTTCGATAACTTACCAAGTAAACAACAAGAGCTGCTTATTCGTTATTCCCATGGCGTTAACGAAGCCCTAAATGAATTCACTACCCTGCCCTTTGAATATATTGCCGCTGGCGTAGAAATAACTCAATGGCGCCCTACCGACAGTATCTTGGTAATTTACAGTATGTATTTAGACTTGCAAGGCGGCCAAGTTAACCTCGATTTAGCAAGAACTGCACTTAAAGACACCTTTGGCGAAGAGATTTACCGTTTTATTACCCAGCCAAGCCATTATCAAGCGGCTTTAGATGGCAGTGAACTTCCCCTGTCAGATGCACCTGTACCCGAGTACCCCAATATTTTATCTCAAGCTAACGACACCGTTTCAGTTACTCATATTAACCAAAATCGTTATTCGTACGATGGCACAGAACTTCCCGATATAGGCAGCAATAACTATGCAGTGTCGGGAGAGCTAACAGCAACTGGCGCAGGGCTTTTAGCAAACGACATGCATTTAAGCCTGCGGGTACCTATTATTTGGTATCGCGCGCAGCTCAATTACAGTGAGGCCGGTGAAAACATTTCGGTTACTGGCGTATCGCTGCCGGGACTACCCGGTATTGTTGTAGGCACTAATGGCCACATCGCCTGGGGCTTTACGAATGCGAACTTAGACAACGTAGACTGGGTTGCTTTAAATAGCGATACCCCTACCACCACGGTTACCCAAACAATTCCTCTGCCAGGTACTTATAATGAGAGTGCTGATAGTGAAAGTGCTGATCATGCAAGTGCTGGGCATGAATTTACTATGGAAATGAGTGAGTTCGGCCCAGTAAAAACCATTAACGGTAAGCGCTATGCTCTCAACTGGGTGGCTCATCACGATTTTGCAGCTAACCTTGCTATAGTCGATTTTGGTAGAGTGAAAACAGTGGACGATGCTCTTCTCATTGCTAGAAAAATTGCAATACCTACACAAAATTTAGTGGTGGTAGATAGCAAAGGCAGCGGAGCGTGGACACCCGGCGGCGCGGTGCTTAACAGAGAAAAAGCAAGCTACACCGCCATTTCCGAAGAGCAGATGAGAAACAATACACCGCAACCTGCTGTGTCGTTGCCCGTAGTTAAAAACCCATCCTCAAAAAGAATATGGACAGCCAATGCGCGCGTTATATCGGCAGAAGACCTGCCGCGATTAGGCGATGGTGGCTACGCACTTGGCGCAAGAGGCCAACAAATACGAGAGCGTCTGTTTGAAAAAGACAGATTTACAGAAACCGACTTTTACGCCATTCAGCTAGACAACCATGCGCAATTTCTTATTCCATGGCACAACTTACTCTCTGGGCTGCTTACTATGCATAACGTAGAGTTTAAACCCGACTTGTCTTATCTCAACACATGGGGAGCCTGTGCATGCGAAGACTCTGTTGGATACACCTTAGTTAAGCACTTTCGAAGAGAAGTGGTTCAAATGCTGTTTGGTGAAATATTATCAACTCTTGATAAGCAAGGCGTTCAAAGTCGCTCCCTGCTTAGAGGTATTGAACCAGCCACGTGGCAACTTATACACAACCAGCCCAATAGCTGGCTACCGCATGGAACAGACACCTTCGACGAATTATTAGTAGATGCATATCGACGCGCCAAAAATAAGCTTCTCGATAAATATTCTCCTCTTGAGGCCAATATGGATACTCTACGCTGGGGTAGCGTTAATAAGCTTAAGGTAAAACACCCGTTTTCCGCACAAATCCCATTCTTTGGCGACATGTTAAACATGGATGAGGTTGAAGGTTTTGGCGATACTTACATGCCAGCCGTGCAGTCGACTGGTTTTGGCGCTTCACAGCGCTTTTTTGCAAGCCCTGGACACTTAGAGAAAGCTATCCTTACCTTACCTGGCGGTCAGTCTGGCCATCCGCTGTCAGAATTTTTTACAGCGGGTTTTAATGACTATGCAACGCAGGCTGCCACGCCGTTACTGCCAGGTGAACCTATTTATTCACGCACGTTTTACAAAAAAGAAGAAGAATGACACCGGCTATCACACTACTTAAAAAAAAGCGGATCCATCACGAGGTTTTAAAGTACGAGCACGACAGTAATGCCCCCTCTTTCGGCCTAGAAGCGGTTGAAAAGTTAGATTTAGCCGCAGAGTGTGTATTTAAAACCTTAGTGGTAAGTACAGAGCGCGAAGAACTCGCTGTGGTAGTTGTGCCGGTTGCGACAAAACTGAGTGAGAAAAAAGTAGCCAAGGCATTAGGCGCAAAGAAAGTTTCCATGGCAAAAGCCGAGGCTGTAGTAGCCTCAACGGGATATATATTAGGTGGAGTAAGCCCTATTGCTCAGAAAAAGCGACTATCCACACTTATCGACAAAAGTGCCAAGCAGTTTACTACCTGTCTCTTATACACATCTCAGAGCCCACGAGACAGGCAGAAATCTCGTAT
>OJFL01000251.1_pt1 | contig 30303 bp, 25 predicted proteins | sample 1594131 | NCBI WGS metagenome assembly OJFL01 (sample SAMN05416782, study PRJEB24817) | seawater metagenome | isolation source: Sea water | place: Canada:Atlantic | collected 2013-07 | reverse complement strand
ACGAGATTTCTGCCTGTCTCGTGGGCTCGGAGATGTGTATAAGAGACAGGCGCCAATGAGGCTCAGATCAATAGTCCGCCAGCATCAGTATAGTCAGGCTGAGGGTACAGGCGTGCGCGGCTGCTCTGTAGTCGAAACGGCCAGAGGTTCACTGCTACATAAAGTTGAACTGGATAACCGTAATCACGTAGCTAAATACCAGATTATTGCCCCCACTGAGTGGAATTTTCATCCCCAGGGGAGTCTCAAAACCATGCTGGAAGGGCTATATTTACCCTGGGATCAGGTAACCCCGGTGGCGGAAACCCTGATAAAACTTCTCGACCCTTGTGTGTCGTGGCAGTTGGAGTTAGTCCATGCATGAGATGTCTATTGCAGAAGGGATCCTGCAGGTATTAGAAGAACAGGCCGTGAGCCAGTCGTTTGAAAAAGTCAAAGCGGTGTGGGTCGAGATTGGCCCGCTCGCCACTATCGAAGCCGACGCACTAACGTTTTGTTTCGATGCAGTAATAAGAGGAAGTCTGGCCGAAGGCGCCAGCCTGCACATTATAAAAATGCCGGGAAAAGCCTTCTGTTTGCAGTGTCTGGATACCGTCCCGGTCACGCAACGCTATGACAGTTGCCCTGTTTGTGGCAGTTATCACTTACAGATAACGCAGGGTGAAGAAATGAGAATAAAAGAACTAGAGGTGGCATAAACATGTGTACGGTTTGCGGTTGTTCAGAAGGTGAAGTTAAAATAGAAGGGCATGAGGGACACGCCCACGGGCATAGCCATGATCACACTCATATTCATGGGCATAGTCATGATCATTCACATGCCCACGGGCATCATCATCACGACCATGATCATCATCACCATCATGGCGACCATCATGGTGGACATAGTCACGACCATTCACACGCTCACAGTCATGAAGACCAGCATGACCACAGCGGCATTGAAAGTGATGGCGATAACATTCACTTCGGCAAAGGCCCTGCTCATGCCCATGTGGCAGGCCTTAGTCAAAGCCGAATGGTGCAAATTGAGCAGGATATTCTGGGTAAAAATAACCAGTACGCCGCGCAAAACCGGGTACGCTTTGAACAACAGTCGTTGTTTGTGCTCAATCTGGTTTCCAGCCCGGGATCAGGTAAAACCACCTTACTGACTGAAACCATTAACCGCATTAAAGACCGTTACACCGTAGGCGTAATTGAAGGCGATCAGCAAACGGCCAATGACGCAGACCGCATCCGCGAAACCGGCGTTCAGGCTATTCAGATCAATACCGGCAAAGGTTGCCACCTCGATGCGCACATGGTCGGTCATGCCATGGAGAACTTTTCCGGGATGACCGGCGGCGTGCTGTTTATCGAGAATGTCGGTAACCTGGTTTGCCCGGCCTCGTTTGATTTGGGCGAGGCGGCAAAAGTGTCGATTCTTTCGGTCACCGAAGGCGAAGACAAACCGCTGAAGTATCCGGATATGTTCCATGCTTCAGAATTGATGATCCTGAATAAAACTGACCTGCTGCCGTATCTGGATTTTGATGTCGAGAAATGCATTGAGTACGCCAAACGGGTCAATCCGGAAATCCGTATTATTCAGCTGTCAGCCAAAAGCGGCGAGGGCATGCAGGAGTGGCTTGATTGGATCAACACCAAACGGGCAGCCATCATTGAATCGCGTATTTATCTTTTGCAACAACAGGTAGAGCAGTTTAAGGCAATCTTATAATGACCACATCTCAACGTCCTATTCTGTTATGCGTTGATGATGAAGTCCGTTCGCTTGAAACTCTTGAGCGAACTCTGGATGAAGAGTTTGACGTATTAACTGCCAATAGCGCCGACCTGGCGCTGGAATTACTGAGAAGCCATGACGTGCAGGTGATCCTGTGCGATCAGCGCATGCCGGATCGTACCGGTGTGGAATTGCTAACCGAAGTGCGGGATCGCTGGCCTCAGGTCGCCCGGCTTATTTTGTCTGGCTATACCGACTCAGAAGACATTATCAAAGGCCTCAACGAAGCAGGTATTTTGCAGTACATCACCAAACCCTGGCACCCGGAAAGTCTGCTAATGATTATCCGCAGTGCGTGCCGGATGTGCGCCTTACAAAGTGAGAATGCACTGCTGAATATGGAGATGCGTCTTACCGAAGAGCAGGCCGAGCAGCAGGTTAGTGAGAAAAAAGCCCATCTGCGTAATAGCTTTCAGCTTGAAGAGATAAAACGCCATGCGCAAAGCCCGCTGAATAAAATCTGTGACCAGGTCAGCAAAATTGCGCCTTATGATGTCTCGGTGCTGATCACCGGCCCATCTGGTGCGGGTAAGGAACTCTTTGCCAGGGCGCTGCATTACAACAGCTTGCGTTCAGACCGGCCGTTTGTGGTAGAAAACTGCGGTGCCATGCCCGATGAACTGTTGGCATCTGAATTGTTTGGCCACAAAAAAGGATCGTTTACCGGCGCGATTACCGACCATGTGGGTCTGTTTGAACAGGCTGATGGCGGCACTATTTTTCTGGATGAGATTGGTGAGATCAGCCCGGCATTTCAGGTTAAATTGTTGCGGGTTCTGCAAGAGCGTGAAATTCGCCGCCTCGGCGAGCAACAGCGCCGCAAGGTCAATGTGCGGGTAGTGGCTTCAACCAACCGAGACCTCGAAGAAGAAGTGCGCGCCGGCCGGTTTAGGCAGGATCTGTATTTTCGTTTAGCCGAAGTCACCCTGGAGCTGCCGGCATTGTCTCGCCGTACGATAGATATTCCGGTACTGGCAAACAGCTTTTTACAAACCGCCATGCATCAATTCGACAAGCCGGTAAAAGGTTTTAGTGAAGAAGCCATCGCCTGTATGAAACGGTACAGCTGGCCGGGTAACGTGCGTGAATTACAAAATGAGGTACGCCGCATGCTGGTAATGTGTGAAGGCGAATGGCTAACTGCAGACCTGCTCAATCCGCGGGTCTTAAGAGCGGCGCCTGGCGGAGAGGATGAAGACATTGATATGTTTGCTGGCCTTGAAGGCACGCTAAAAGAAAAGGTTGAGCTGCTGGAAAAACGCATTCTGCGCGAGACGTTGATCCGCCATCGCTGGAATAAAAGCAGCGCGTCACTGGAACTGGGTTTATCGCGGGTAGGATTGCGTTCCAAGCTGGAACGCTACGAGCTTGAGAAATCCGGCGACTCAGAAACCAGTAAACAGCATTAAGGGGAATATCAGTATGTGTTTAGGGATCCCCGGCCAGATTGTCGCGATCAGCGATGAGGCCATGCAAACCGGCATTGTTCAGGTTTCCGGTGTAAAACGCGAAGCTAACTTAAGTTGTGTGGTGCCTGCTGATGGTAACCTGCAAACTTTAGTGGGTAGCTGGGCGCTGGTGCATGTGGGCTTTGCCATGAGCATTATCGATGAGGAAGAAGCCCGGCGAACGCTGGAGATTCTTGCTGAGATTGGTGAGTTACAGGAAGAACTCGACGCCATGCAGCAGGGTGCGCAGGGATAACGGTGATGAGCGAGCCTACCGATAACCAGTCAGTTCTGTCGGCATTGTACCCCTTTACCGGCCAGGCTCCGGCTGTTAACCCTAATGATAACGACGAGTTAGATAGTGCCCTGGTTGCCTCTGTTCAGGCTAAAGCGCGTGACAGTATCGCCGTGAAGCAGGCTTTTTTTGAGCGCCACAGCAAGACCTTGCTGGCTGCTGCAAAACGCATTGCGGACAGTTATGCACAACAGGGAAAATTGTTAACCGCAGGCAATGGCGGTTCTTCCTGTGATGCCGCGCATCTGGCTGTAGAGTTTATGCACCCGGTTACTACCGGTCGCAAAGCGCTGCCAGCTATCAACTTATCTCAGGATACCGCGATGATGACGGCAGTGAGTAATGATGTGGGTACCGAACATGTCATCACCCGGCAGTTATCCGCGCTGGCCAGCCCCGGTGATACGCTGGTGGTGTTCTCCACCAGTGGCAACTCAGCCAACTTAATCGAAGCCTGCAAAAAAGCCCGGGCCATGGATCTGAGCGTGATTGCCTTTACCGGCCGAACCGGTGGAGAGCTGCAACGACAACAACTCACCGATGATTGTATTACCGTACCCAGCGACAGTATTCACCGCATTCAGGAATGTCACCTGGCCTGCTATCACATTTTATGGGATCTGGTGCACAGCCTGCTGGCTGACAACCGGTTGTCTCAGGAGAAGAAATAATGAAGTTTGTCGATGAGTTTCGCGATCCTCAAATGGCCCGGCGAGTGCTTGAACGCATCCATGCCGTGGTAGAGGAAATCCCCACCACCGCCCAACGCCCGTTACAAATAATGGAAGTATGCGGAGGCCATACGCACTCTATTTTTCGCTACGGACTGGAAGAATTGTTACCCGATAAGATTGAAATGGTACATGGGCCTGGCTGCCCGGTTTGTGTGCTGCCGATGGGAAGAGTAGACGACTGCGTTGCCATTGCTGAACAACCTGATGTGATATTTACCACTTTTGGTGATGCCATGCGTGTGCCAGGCTCGAAAAAAAGCCTGCAACAGGCCAATTCTGATGGCTGTGATGTACGTATGGTTTATTCCCCCATGGATGCACTGGATATTGCCCGTAAAAATCCGCATAAAAACGTGGTGTTTTTTGGGTTGGGTTTCGAAACCACTATGCCGAGTACGGCATTAACGCTACTACAGGCGGATAGGGAAGGCATCACAAACTTCTCGCTGTTCTGCAACCACATCACCATCATTCCTACCATCAAGGCGATTCTGGATTCACCAGATATGGTTATCGATGGCTTTTTAGGGCCCGGTCATGTATCGATGGTGATTGGTAAAGCGCCTTATGATTTTATTGCCAGTCATTATAAACGCCCGCTGGTGATTGCCGGTTTTGAGCCGCTGGATATTCTGCAGTCCATGCTGATGGTGGTAGAGCAAATCCGTGATGGCAAGGCGCTGGTGGAAAATCAGTACAAACGAATTGTTCCCGAGCAGGGTAACAATAACGCCCTGAAAGCCGTTGGTGAAGTGTTCGAGCTGCGCGAATTTTTTGAGTGGCGGGGCCTGGGGTCAATCGACCATTCAGGGGTGCGCATTCGTGAAAAATACGCCCGATTTGATGCTGAACGCTTATTTGCCGTAGAGCCTGCCCACGTGGCCGATCCTAAAGCCTGCCAGTGTGGCGAAGTGCTCAAGGGGGTTCTCAAGCCCTGGGAGTGCAAATTGTTTGGCGAGCAGTGCAACCCCGAAACACCTATTGGCGCGTTGATGGTATCGACTGAGGGCGCCTGTTCCGCCTACTACAGCTATGGCAAAATCGACGTAAAACAAGCCGTTTAACTAACCGAGTAAGCAGTATGAATAAACCTAAACGGACCCTGCGGGCCAAAACCATCACCATGGCTCATGGCGCAGGCGGCAAGGCCATGCGCGATCTGATTGAAGATGTATTTGTGGGGACCTTCGCTAATCCCGACCTGGAGCAACTGGAAGATCAGGCTCGGTTTGAATTGGCTGAACTAATGCAAAGTGGCGCACAATTGGCGTTTACCACCGATTCTTACGTGGTAGACCCTGTAGAATTTCCGGGCGGCGATATTGGCTCGCTGGCGGTGAACGGGACGGTAAATGATATTGCTGTGTCTGGCGCGATCCCAAAGTATTTGTCTTGCGGTATGATTTTAGAAGAAGGGCTCGATGTTGAGCTCCTGCGGCGTGTGGTTGCGTCAATGAAAGCCGCCGCTGATAAGGCCGGAGTGACCATCGTCACCGGCGACACCAAAGTGGTACCGAAAGGCAAAGGCGATAAAATTTTTATCAATACCAGTGGCATAGGGGTGATCCCTGAAGGCGTTGATATTTCAGCGTCTAACTGCCGGGTAGGCGACAAAATTATTGTTAATGGCCTGATAGGCGATCATGGCGCGGCAATACTTAATGCCCGCGGTGATCTGGCGCTCGATGTGACGCTGGAAACCGACTGCCAGGCGTTAAATGAGTTAGTCCAAACCATGTTGAAAGCGTGTCCGGATGTGCACGCTATTCGTGATGCCTCCCGGGGCGGTGTGGCTACGGTTTTATGTGAATTCGCTGAGTCATCCGCCGTCAGTATTCGTTTGCAGGAAGAACATATCCCGGTAAGAGATACCGTGCGCGGTGTCTGCGAGATCCTGGGGCTCGATGCACTGTATTTTGCTAATGAAGGTAAACTCGTTGCGGCAGTCCCGGCCGATAAAGCTGAGGCGGTGCTTGAGGCGATGCGTAATCACCCGGCCGGTAAAGATTCAGCTATTATTGGTGAAGTCATTGAATCGAACTATAACCGCGTGCTGGTGAAAACTCACTTTGGCGGAGAGCGCATTCTGGATATGCTGGTGGGTGAGCAACTGCCGCGGATCTGCTAGCGCTTACATAATTTTTTGTTAGCTGTGCGTTTGTTCGTAGCTCTCCAACAATTTATAAGCAATGGACTGTTGTTCCAAACTTAAAATAGTTGTTTCTGATACAGAGCGCACCAGCTGGTACTCTTGTTCTTTTTTGATGATGCCCCGATTGGCAATCTTAAGAAAGTTTCTGAATGCCTTATTATGCATCGTAGTGAGAGAAGGTAAACCGCTCTCCTTCATTTTAAGATTCAACTTGTTCTGTTCATCCTGGCGCATTAAAGCAGACAGTTCTAATGCGTCGTTAGCTGCCAGCCTTACAGAAGTTAAAGATCCTTTTAACAGATTCTGTTTGGTAAAAATATCCATGGCTGATGGCTGTCCCTTTTCAAAAACAAGGGCTGTAAATTCAGCGAGAATTTCTTTTTCTGTTTTCATATCAGCACCGCAAGACGGTTTGAAAGGGCTTACAGTAAAAAGCTGACTCACTCATCCCTGAATGCCTTACATATTATTTAATCTTAATAGCTTACGGTAACATTCCGGTAATATGCAATTGAGTTAGTGAAGGTTGTGCTGGCTTATAATGTGTTAGCGCAACATTATATGAAGCCATCGGTGTTAATAACGCAAAAAAGGAGCCGACCCTAAGATCGGCTCCCGCCCATGGCATTCAATAGTTGGTGTGGGTCACCTAAATTGAAAACAACGATACTCCCATCATTGCAATTACCAGCCCAATAACTCTGTTTGCAGTAGGGATGCTACGCGAGACCAGTTTCGACACAGCAAAGCCCGCCGCTACCAGTGTGGCGCTGGTAACGAGGAAACCTGAAGCAAACAGATAAGGGACGGAGCCGGCGGTCTCGAGACCATGGGCAAAACCGTGAAACATTGCAAAACAGGCAGCCAGGCTAACCGCCAGGCCCTGAGTTACGTTCTTACGAGTGGCAATAAGTAAGCCGGTGATTACAGATGTCAGGACGATGCCCGTTTCCATAAACGAAAAGCTGAAACCTGCTAAGCCTAATGAAAAACCACCAATCAATAATGCAAAAAATGCGGCAAGCATGGCCTTGCATTGTTTACCTGCAAAACCTGACGCCCAGTAGCCCATTGCTACCATGGCAATAAGGTGATCAATACCCATCAGGGGGTGCGACAAACCAGCCAAAAAAGCATTCTGAACCGTCTCGTGACCGGTATGCGCAAAGGCCGGTGCGGTGGTAGCAAGTGTGAGTAGAAGGCCGCTGGATATTTTTTGTGTACGTGTCATGTTTTTACCTTACTGCGAAATCGAACAGTTATTAATGTGTTGTTGCCTGTATAGATGTTTAACAACAACTTTATTGTAATGGCTACTGCTTTAGCATTTCTTTAATTAACAACATTTAGCAAAACGGGTGCCAAACTAAAATTTACCGATTAAACTATCGTAAGTCTATGAAGTTAAATTGTTTTGTTGTTTTTGTGTCGAACGAGCGAAAGCAGGGTGACTGGTAACTTGCTTGCCAGTTAGCAGGCAATTGGCAACTTCCTGTGCGCAGCGTAAAGGACTGTTATTACTTATCTATTAACGGTGCAGCTCACTAATGGATAAAATGAATATCACCAAGTTCTGTCTGAAGATAGCGTTTAAACTCCACTGCTTTGCTGGCGGGAAAAACAAAGCCCGGCGGATTTCCCGGTGTTGTTGGATTATAGGGGAGGGAAAAATAGCAATGTTCCCTTGTGGTTTCTAACGCCACCCGTGTCACTTTGTGGAGCGTAATTGAGGTTGAGCCAAACTGAATATGACCGTTGTTAAACGTTACATACTTTACCGGATCCTTTACCGTGGCGTCGGGCATGGTTTTGTACCACTGCACTATCCAAACCAGGTTAAAAACACCAAGCATCAGCAACAGATTGACTTCTTGTCTCACTACCCAGAGTATTAAGCCCACACTTAAAGCGGCCAGGATACCATGCACTAATTTTGCTTTATTGAGGGGATGGGCTGAGGTCATTTATAAAGTCCGTTTTCATACATGGCTGCGGGTTAATAGTGGCCTGCTCTGGCGCTACTGCAACACTTAGCTATACTTATACCGAATTGCAGACAGACTATGCAATCTTTTAATCCCAGATTATAAAGCTCCCCGACTGTTTCTTTGAGTACGCAAATTTTCGATGTTTGGAACTTAGCCAAAAGGATAAGACGATTTCCCTTTCTTCTTGTACGAAATATCTTACAAAGCTGTGAGATATGGTGGATGCTTGTCTGTGCTAAAAACGTCGCTTCATTTTTAACGTAATGAAAAATATGAATTAAATTTATTTTTGTCAGCTTTGGCCGGCAAAGTTGACGCAAAAATATCCGACAGTGGATTAGCGTTCTTTAGTTATAAGCGTACTATGAACGTGTCACAAGGAAACACGACGAGTCAGGAAGACACACGGACGAACTTGGGATTGCTCAGGATGAGTAAGACAGGGTAAGGAACTCTGTTTAAGGATAAAGGACCGGTCGGGAAGGCCTAAAAGGACAACTCCGGGATGGAGAATGCTGTAGCAGGATGTACAGCTTATATAGGCTTTTCCTAAACAAAACACCAAATTCACGCATAGCGAATGAAAATTGTTACCATCCGTGATTCTTTACTGCAAGTTACCTTTTTCAAAATGTCAAAACACATCTCTAATATCCACTAATGAAGGATTACCACTCTCAACCCTAATCAAATCATAAGACTTATTTATTTCGGTAAAGGAGAGTAGTGGAAAGGAATATTCAAAAGCATTCTCAGGCTTACACCATTCGTTGGTTTCAGTCATGGTAACGTGCCTTCTACAAACAAAAGGTCGTGCATCATAGATAGAACATGCACCGCTTTTAAGAAACGGACATGGCGTAAACTTTTCACGCTCTTGTTTTACTATTATTGCTTTTCTATTTACCCCAGTAACGTTTTCAATCTTCTGAATTTCAATGTCTGACAGAGTGACAGGATAGGTACAACAGTAGTTGCAGCCTTTAGCACACGGCGTAAACATCTGAACATGTTTAGATAAGTCATCCATCAACTCATAAAGCCTATTGAGCTTTTTCATCACCGGCATATTAGCTTTGGTCAATCGAGTTGCTATTTTTGCTTCTTTTCGGTCCAACTCAACAGGCATAGAATCTGAAAGTTTTTTGAAATTGGATGTTGCGACTTGATTGGCTGCATCATACTTTTTTTCTAGGATTTGCATCTTCTATGCCTTGTTTAATCGATGGGTTGTGTTGATTTGATATAAGGTACATTTGATTCACTGTGATTTTATACAGCAATGTATTAGAATCACAAGATCTCAAAATACACACAACTAATGAATATGATCAAGGCAGTACATATTTCAGAAACAAGTCCCAGTGACATCATAGTTCAATTGTTGCGGAATAAAATTAAATCATTTGAAAAGACCGATTGATTTACTAGCTGTATCCAAGAACGCACCATTTATCGTTTTGCAACCACATTCATCCAAACCCGTTAACACATAATGTCAGTAGAAAAAGAACTTTTAAAAGTAAAACGTCGCCTGCGCTATTTTGATAGAACTTCAGTGCTCATTGAACTTGACCGGTTTTTGTCTGAGCATCCCGAACACAGTGTAGAACGCTTTCAAAGATTGCCTTTTTTGAGCTTCCTTGTGGTTGAGTAGCTTTTTGAAGTGACTCCCCACAAATCAACGCGGGTTGCCAGTAAAAAGGATGTGTATTGGTTTGTGAACCGTTTGTTCGAGTTAAATGGCAAAACTGCAGCGGGAAATAATTCAGGCTCGCTCATTTTATTTATGCGACCGCTTATCAATAATCAATTCTGGATCCAACACCGGAATGAATATTGGTTACGCGCATTGATCAATCAATTCGAGATTTTCCATCCTGACAATAAAAGCCCATTCGACAGCGAATTTAAACAAGCAACAGGCATAAAACTGACTGATTTTTTTTGTAATTATGTCTTATGTATATTTTGGTATGAGAGCAGAAAACCGACGGCTGAACTATATTCAAATCGTCAAACACCTCCATCCATATTATAGCTTGGAGACGATAGCTAAAAGTATTCGAATTATTGCTGGCACACCAACGCAACTACAAGACTTCCTTAGCAACACTTTCCCCAGAGAAGTCACCGATACCGTGACAATTGCTGAGACGCGCCTTTTGCATAAACCCATTCTGATTACCGAGGGTTATTTGTACTGTGCAGATGTAACCTTGCTTGGGCGAGGTATCGCTGAGGCTGCACTCAATCATTTTGTGCGCAAAAATACATCAGGCTTTCGCAAGCGTTTTGGTCTTGCGTTTGAGCATTACGTTAACGTTTGTCTGTCACGCCCAGATATTTCTTATTTTAGAGAAACTGACGTTGAAGCTATATACAAAGTTGCAGGGATCTCAGGCAAAGTGACCGACTTTCTTGTGACAGGCGACGATGGATGTGTATTCGTTGAGGCAAAAGGCGTTGTGCCTCGTGCTGAAACGTTGTGCACTGCAAATCCCTATCTGATAAAGCGCCAGTTAAAAGATTCCATCATTAAGGGAATCAAACAGATTGTGGAATGCGCTTTTTTATTGGACGGCGCGTCGAGTCAAATCTCTGCTTTGGAGAAAGAACGCTTTGGCCTTATCGTGACGCAGGGTGAATTTTTGCTCAAGCGCGGTATAGATATCGCTCAGGATATTGCACCCAATGAAATCAAGTCGCTCACTGTAAAATTTGGTGAACCATTTCCCTATAACAATATTTTTGTGTGTAGTATCCAAGATTTTGAGTCGCTAACGGGTATAGCCAAGCAACATTCGGATTTTTTAATTGCATTTCTGCGTCACTGCTGTCGTGAAGACGCCAATCCTGCGACGATGAAGATGACGATGGCCCAGCATATTGAGACGTTTTTTAAAGATTTAATCCCAGCCGATGAAGAATATACAAGGCTTGAGAGTAGGGGACTCAAAGACAATCGTCTATTTGATAAAACGATGGATGTCATCACTGACTGCCAAGCACATTGGAAAGGCAAACTAGTCAGTATTACATATGACAAATCCATCGAATTACAGCGTATTTTGAAAGTTTCCTAATGAACCAACGTCTGCCATTTCGTTATGGTTATTTTCCTGCCTTACGAGGACAATAAAATATCGATATCATGCATACGCTCAAATGCAAAATGCTGAGAATCTTCCAATTGAGAATCTGAAAAATCGATTTCACCATGGATCACTATGTGGTCCCATGCATTAGCTGAGGATGTTTTGATCTTTTCGATTAAAGCCCTTCGTTGCGCTGTATCCTCAGTGTTTATGAGTCGCTGAGTCAAATACATGTAGTTCCAACAAATAATGGCGTTCTTGATCACTCTTTTACAGTTTTCAACGGCTGTTTGTTCTTCTTTTTCTACATAGTCTAAACCTGATGCGCCGATGGCCAGTGCTCTGTCCAATCGGTTTCCACTTTCTCCTTTGTTGAGCTGTTTGTGAATGACCTGTCGCAATTCCAGGTTGTCTATATAATCCAGAATATACTGCGTCTTCATGATTTGCCCGTATGCCGTTAAAGCCTTTTTCAGCGGGTTTCTATCGCTGGTGTAGGAGTTTAAGCGTTTGAAAAGCTGCGACGCTGTGGTGTAACCCAGCTTGATAGATACGACCATGCGAATAAGCTCACCCCAACCTGCAAGTATGTGTTCCGGCGCGATGTTTTTGTTTGGCAGAATGGGGTACTCTTTGTGGGCATATGACTTTTTCTTTCCTTTAGGGGCGTAGCGTTGAAGACGATGAATATTTTTTATTCTGGGCGCAAAGGTAATACTGAGTAAATCGGTCGCACCAAATACCATTTCTGTGTAGCCATGTGTATCGGTAACGTGCATTTTCGATTTCACCACTTCTTGATTCTGAAAACAATCAATCATGTAGGGGGCTTCCCTCTCTGCACCGCCTATCACGTTTGCATGGGTGAACAAGTTTCGACAATCGTTAGCGAGGTACGCATTGACCACTTGCTCTTTGCCGCCGTAGCGAAACGAGTTTCGGGCGTTCAGCGATCCTTTTGAATTGGTATACTTCACGCCATCGCTTGACGTGATTGGCTCACCGTTGACCAAGAAAAGATCGGCCAATGGCATTTTGTCAATGAAATGCATAATAGCGTTACTGGCCAGTATACAGTTTTCATTAGACAGGAAGCTCTTTTGCACGGTTGCTACAGTCGATGTATTGGTCTGACGCATGATTTTGGCAAATTTATGCTCAGTGAAATGCAACCCTTTACCAATGAGGCCTGCGACCAACTCGCGATTGTGTGGACGCTTTTTATTGTAGCGCTGGCTGTGTGGTTGGAGTTCATTTAAGAATCCCGTACAGGTATGCACGGTACTCAACAATTCCGGTAAGGTCACACGGAGTGCTTGTGGAAATAGGTCAACATCTGCTTCCACCATTTCCTGAAGCTGAACTGCGTTCATTTTATTGTGTGCGAGGCGAAATCCTCCTAACCCATCGCCTTTTACATAGTCATTGGCTTCTGCCATAACATGTTCATTTGTCTGTTGATAGCTAACATCCAGTTTTGCTAACACTTCTTCCAGAACAATCGCTTTATCTTTTAGGTGAAGTGCATCAGCCTGGATAAGAAGAGAGTCATAATTGTCGTTCAGCACCTGTTGTGGAATAAGGTAGTCATCTAGAGAGCGACATTCATAAGAGTAGGGCAGAGACAAGCCATCGCCAAAAATGGCGTCCGACATATACTTGAATAGTACGACCTTGTAGAGCTGTTTTCTAAATGTCTCTTTCTTATCGATATGTCTGCGATCTTTTACCGACAGAAAATCGACTTCAAATGAGGCGTCGACTTTCCCTTCAGTTTCTTGGAAATGCTTGATGACACTCAAAAGGGATTTATCAACACTGTCATCACTGAACTTCAAACAGTTTAATAATGCATTGCATCGTAGCTGAAGCTTTCGCGAGCCCTCTTCTAAAAAATGATAAAACAAGGCATCACCACTAAGAGAGTCTAAATCGGTATTTACATCTTCAATGGTCTTTGCTGTTTTAACGTGGTTGGGCTTCGTCTTTTGCACTGCCTCGCTGACTTTGGCCAATTTTTGCTCAGCACTTAAGGTCGCTTCGTTGAGTATACTTTCGATTTGTTGCACGGCTTTATACAGATCAGTGGTGCATGCCACTAGGCTTTGAGCGTGCGCGTGCTGAGTTTGTCTTGCTTTGTAAAAATGTTCTCTAGCTTGTTTCTCAGCGGCGTTGTAGGCGGTGGTGACAGATTGCCTTAAGGTCTCGGCCAAGATGTCCTGCAACGTAAAGAAACGATCCGCGATAAAGCTCACCAAATGTAAATAACGATCAGCTTCTGTGCGCCGTTCAATCTGGAATACTTGCGTTTTTTGTACAGTTTTCGCGTAATACTTGATGGCCGTCGTGGGTAAATGCAGTGCTTTCAAAGCAGGTTCAATCAGGGAAAAGAGTGTGTGGAGCTGTTTAAAACTCTCAACATTTCGTGCAATTTCTCGTGGCCTGAGCTTTTGTGAAAAGGTTTTGAGTAACGTCAGTTGATATTGGCCGTGTACACCACCGGGTGATTTATCGAAAAGTTTATCCAATTCGCGTTTGGTATCCGCATCCAATGAATTCTCAACAGTCTCAATTCGCTTATCGACAACCTCTTGATAAGTTTTTTTGATTTTCGTCTCAAGGGTCCGAAAGTCTGGTATTTCGATGTGTTTTTCTCGAAGAAAAACCACCAAGGTTTTAAACGCTTGTTTAAAGGGAAGTTGGCATTGCGCAAAGTGAATGAGTTTGTCTAGAACCAGTTGCTGCGCGTCATCATCGACAAATGGCTTCACACCCATGTATTCCAGAATGATGTGCTTGTGACGTTTTTTTGTGTCGGCTTGATAGTCCTCCCAATGTGGTGGATTCGCGATGCCTAGCTGTTGCGCGATAAAACGAATATCGTCGTCGATAGCGATGTCAAAAAATTGGTTCGACATACAAAAATAACGATACGCCAAACACAAGAACACGCGGTTACTGTTCTTTCGTATGTCTTTTAACGGGCCTTGTATGAAGGATTCATCAAGCTGGAGATGGTATCTGCGATCGACTGCATTAAACACCGGCGGCGTGTCGTGATGCGCTTGCGTAAAGAGTGTTGCATTGTGCATGACAGGGTTTGCTTCCTATTCCAAAACCCTAAGCGTAGATAAAAATTCAGTCCTCTTCCTGTAATTTTAAGTTACAGTCCAAACAGCCAACATTTAATCCCGGTTTCGCCCAAAATACGATGGAACAGCCTTTACACATATACTTGACCCGACCTGAATGACGTTTCGGACGCGTGGTGGTGACGGTGTCTGTTGCGCCACTCACTATCTGTTCGCTATTTATTACTGATATGTTTGTTTCACTAGCGTCATGTGGCTGGATGGCGACAACTGAAAGATCGTCTTTGTATGCAGCCATGGGTGCAGACGGAAGATCTTTCAATTTGTAATGTTGATCGAGTATCACGGGATTGTCCTTGTCATCATACACCGTGATTGGCGCGTCCACTCTAAACACAGGAAAGCGGTCAAGCAACGGAAAAGAAAACCCTTGCTTCACTAAGGCTTTGCACACACGCATGAATGGCCCATCGAGCAAGACATAATCCATCATTGCTTCACCTGTTACTGCGCCCCCTGGTTTTCCTGTTGAAGAAGGCATCAAACCAACCTCCTGCATTTTGTTTGCCCACTGTTGGTTATGGTATCCGCGTCGCCCAGGCTTACCAAAATGTCCCTGCCAAATATGCGTCATCTCATGTACAAGCGTTTGACATATTTCAATTAACGGGTATTTTGTAAAGTATTCAGGGTTTATGGCAATTTCATCGACATAGATGTTGTTACCTTGCTCCCATCGCTGAAATGAGGCATAACCCATGACGCGATTTTGTCTGTGGTAAGTAAAAACGACCTCTGGCAAACGGGCATCGAACAGTTTTTTATTGAAAAAGTCATAGGCATATTGCAGCTGTCCATACGTTTTTTCAGTCGGTTTGTTTGACGCCATCGCTATTGGTTCCATTCGCTTCGTTTTGGTTCGTACGATCCAAAATATTCTTTGCACAAATTCAATTTATATCGAATATTCAATGAGTTACAGTTAAGTGTTCTGGTCTGACCTTTAAGGTTTCTAGATCAAGTCCTACTCAAAATCATAGGACTATATCATACTATCTTCCAAAAAATTACATACTAGCACGCAATCAAGCAGAAATGAACGGTGGTAGGGAAGCCCTTGTTGAACTGGGGGACGTTAATAGGTAGTGCTACTACACAAGCTCTATATAGAGAATTTAAAGTAGTCGATGCAAATGAGACGGTGAATTAGATGTAACGCAAAACCTCTTCTTTGTATTTTCCATAGGCACTTACACTCACTACACTTGATGACACGGTATTTGTGGAAGAGAGAAACTGTGTTTGTAGCACGGTTGAATAGATCACGCTGACTCTGTCATCGACATTGCCGCCATCGGAAACTCTGTTAGACGCTTGCTCAAAAGGTGGAAGAGGGAGTGTTGAGGACAGTGAGACGCCCATTGTTTGTGTCGTCGTCAATTTTGGCCGTTCAATCACTACGGCATCTGGCACTTCACATTGCAGGCGATTGGCAAAGGTTACAAGATCAGGTTGAGCAGGAATAAATAGTACGGCCGTATTAGCATCGCAATTCCCGCGACGTCGAAGCACCCGACCAAGCACTTGCCTAAAATGCAGCTCCGTACATATTCGACTTAAATGACAACATACCTGCAAACGGGGGATATCGGTGCCCTCTGTGACCATACCGACCGTAACCAACCATTTTTGGCGACTTTCACGGTAACGTTTGAGTTTGCCCTGGCAGCCGAGATCCTCGCTCGTGATGATACAAACCATTTCATTCGTCATTTTCTGTAGTTCAGCTTGAATATATTTTGCATGCGCAATAGAAGATACGATAACCAAACCGCCAGCATCGGCATAACGCCTCCGCCTTCTATTCAACTCGTTGACTGAAAGACTCAGCATATGATCAACAAACAATGGATTTTCCAGCACCATTTCATAACGAAGACCATCATGGGATAACAAGGATGCTAAAGAGTCATGATGAGTGGTGCCGTCTTGCTCTGTGGTGACTGTCCAGTGTTCGTTATCGATGACCGACACTATCGGCGCGCGGCAGACGTCATCGGCTATTGCTTCTTTTAATCCATAACAGTAATGCATCTGTGGTGATAACAATGCATCGTAGCGCAGCGTGGTGACAGGTAAACGATCGGAACGCCAGGGGGTTCCGGATAACGACAAGGTATAAGCTTGATCATTTTGATAGGTCATCGCCAAAAGGGGATCTGCCCAAGCCGTTGCCTCAGATTTATCCTGGCCACCGTAGTGATTTCGTCCAAGACGATAGCGAGTCGATAGCTACGAAGTCGATTGAGAAGCGCACGGGGTAGACTCGCTAGACTTTGGTAAGTCATACAAACACCCACTGCATTAAACTGACCATCCAACGGGAGAGACAGTACCTTTTCAAACGTACTTTTTAACCCTTGACGGTTAATGAGGGAGCGACACACAACACATAATCAATCATCTCCAAATCAAAAAGACGCTTTATTGTAGTTGCTGCAAAGATGGTTTTACCGGCCCCCGGTGTTGCTAAACAGCCGAATTGGCGATAGCCATTTGTATAGTGCGCAATAGCTAGGTCGTGGCAAGTTTGTTGCCAGAGTCGCAGATCTATCACGGTTGCACTAGTAAGGCTTCAAGGGCTTTAATTTTTCCTAAGGTGCGTACGTTTTGATCTTTAAATGCATCCAATTGTTGGTCAATACGTGGTGCTAACTCCGGAAATTCAGTCTTTAAGCTTTCGAGCTCTTCGGTTGCCCCTAAGCTGATAAGAATATCGTGCTGTCTTGCACTGAGTCGTTTTTGGAACTCAGTATGATTGAAAAACTCAACGTATCGGACGTGATTATTTTCCTTAGATTTGGGTTTAACAGTATCGTGCAGCATTTCGGTCGCCTGATAATGCGCTGCCTTATCCTGCTTTTGAGTGACATCCATCAAGAACTCATGTTTAACAAAGGTCCGCATGTAACTATAGATCCAGCGACGAACATCATTCTTATTTTTGTTAGTTGGGTACAATTCGATGTAACGGTCTCTTAATATCGTTACACGAAAAGGAGACTTTCCAAACGAACTAATAGCCTGAAGAAGATCAGGGTTGGGGGAAAACTGACGCATTAACTACCCTTTATACTGCAAAGGGAATTTTAAAAATGCGGATTATAGTCCGTGGTTTATTAAGCCGCAAGTAGGGATATTACTGTCTTTTGAACAGGCAGCAATATGTCATCGTTATTATCCGCGTTAGGAAAACAAATTCGCCTCGCACGCAAGTCTGCGGGGTTATCGCAAGAAGCCTTGGCGTTAAAAGCCAAACTTGACAGAAGTTACATGGGACGCATTGAGCGGGGTGAGGCGAATATTACGGTTGAGCTACTGTATCAAATCGCTATCGCAATTGGTGTGACACCTAAAGACCTCTTGCCATCGACACAATACGCAAAAGAGTAGAAAACGCCAGATAGAGTATTAAAACTTTGGTCGTACAGACTCGAGATACGCCATGGCGGTGTGTGGATCTTTCCAGCCCACGTATTGCATGAGCTCAGACACGCTCCAGTGTTGTGATGCGGCCCAAAACGCAAACCCAAGGCGCAGTGAATGGCTACTGAAACTCATAGCATTATCTATGCCCGCTCTATCAATACGCGTTTGGAGGATCTTCCCGATACTTCCAGGGTGAATCGCATCGGTACCAAGGTGCCCCCAACGATTTATTGAGGGAAAGACTGCGCCTTGATCTGGCGGCAACATGGTAAGCCAATCTTTGAGGGCATTTGCCGGGCATAATGCCTGTAGTTGCGGGAGCACATAATGCTTACCCATAAGGTGCCTATCTCCTTTACTTTGTGGCAAGTAGAGTGTTAGCACTTGCGCTGAAGAATTTTCAATGTGTTCAATACGTAGCCTAGACAATTCATCACTGCGAAACCCTTGCCAAAAACCAACCCAAATGAGGGCTCGGTCCCGCAAAGCACGCAGGCGAACAGTTATATCGTCGCTGTCGATCTCAGTTAACAAATGGGTGTCTAACTGACGTAATTCAGAGATATCCAATGGCCTCGCTTTTTTGACAGGAGCCGGGTGTAGCACCCGTATGCCTTTGAGTAATTTTTTAACCTGTGGCGATTTGGTTGGGTCGACAAAGCCTTGGGCTTGATGCCATTGAGCGAGGGCGGCCAGACGTGTTTTGAGCGTGTTGAAACTTAAAGACGACGCGAAGTGTGAAAGATAACGACAAACCGTGTCTGGCGTGGTCGGTAATTTCCCGCTAAAAGCCACTTCAAAATGCTCCACAGCGCTCTGGTAGGTCTTGCGTGTATTGTCACGCGTGGCGGCGTGAATATAGTCGTCAATCGTATAGAGTTGTACAGGTAAATCGTTGTTGCCGGTACTCATGGATTTTAGCGCGTTTTAAACGGTAGTCTTCCTAGTATGTATCGCTAGATAAGTAAATCAAGGGGTAGGGTGCTTTAACATACAATAATTAGTGATTATACAATTTAATTAAATCACTTGAATGACAATGCATGACTGCTCATACAGTATGTAAAATACATATTTCATAATACAGTATGAATGCAATGGCAAGAGCTGGCGTTACCCTTGAGGCGGTAAAACAGGCCCGTGAGGCCCTCATGGCACGCGGTGACTCAGTGTCTATTGATCCAATACGCTTTGAGCTCGGCAATACCGGCTCAAAAAGTACTCTCCTTAAGCATTTAAAAGCGTTGGAGCAAGATGATACAAAGCAGGCGAAGTGTCCTCAATTGCTGATTAGGCGCCTGATTGCCGCTGTTGTACTACGTTTAAAAAACGAGGCAAATGAGGCGTGAGATGCATTACAAACCCAGTTTGATGACGCGAGCACGCAGTAGAATACACAGCGACAAGTGTTTAAATAAACCATCGCACACCTTGAGCAAGACAACACTGACCAACAAGTGTGTCTGAACTCAATCGAGGCTGATAATATGAAATTGAAAGTTGCACAAAGGGAGGCTGATGGAAGTGCCATACAGTTTGAGAAAGACATCGCTAGTTGCGATGAAGAGATCACATTATTGTCTTCGCATAATGCCAGTCTGGAAGCCAAACACAAAGATGCTCACGACGCGCTGAACCATATCCGTGGATCGCTAAAACAGCAGCGGCAAGAGGATCCCGCCCGGTTTGATAATGATCTGGCGACTTTGCAGCAGTCGCTACGGGAGGCCAAGTTACGGGCTACACAATTGCAAGATAATTTCACAACCACGCAATCAATCAGAGTGTGTTGCCCTCAACGCCGTTCTTAAAGCCACGCTATCGTAGCTAAAAAATGAACATGATCGCAACACAACATTAGCGTCTCAGCTTTCTGATGTGGAAAAACAATTCCACGTACTTCAAGTAAAATGTGAAGAGTACACTAGAGAACTCGCATACCAGCATGGGGAGGTTGAGGCCGTTTGTAATCAGCGCGATTCAGCGCTAGCAGCAAGCAAAGCCCTTGAACAAGATAATCAAATGCTTCTGGGGCAACTGACACAGCAGCAATGCCTCATTGATAACTGGCTAAAGAGTGAATCGACACCTGCGAAAAAGTAAAACGAGATACCTCTCTCACATACACACTTGTGCTCTGGGCTTCAAATCCAACCAAAAGAGTAAAATCCTCAACCGCGATTACCCACTTTTTCAAAGAAGGCATTAGAGGATTGATGTCCTGTTATAACAAGGTACTAGCTTCATACAGGTGATTTTCGCCAGTAGACAAAACCCCGACATAGATAAGCTACTTTGTTACTCAAGTTAAAAGCTTTGACACTACTGTTAGGGGGGGCGCCATATTTTCATTGCTCACGTCGTGTTTAACTTTTAAGCCAGAATATGGGGATCTCATCTCACTTGGGACATGCTTTTTGACGAACGTGACTAATCTAGTCAGACAAACCAAACACTAAAAGACATTGCCACGTCAACCCTTGACGCGTTTAACGCATATTCCAAGGCCGATACAAATCTGAAGGTATAGACAACAAGTCAGCTATGTTTGGTCACAACACGTTCGTAGGGTAAAAAAGGCAATACAGTACCAACTAGCAATAGTAAGGGAAGAGAAGACGCGTATTCTTATTTGATTTGAGCCTCATAATTCATCAAGCTGAATGAAAATTGGTAATGCAGAGCGCCTATATGGCGCTCTATCTTATTGTTACACTCAACGATTATGATTCGCTGGATCCAAGTCGAATCTATCTAATTGCATCACTTTGGTCCATGCTGCAATAAAGTCGTTAACAAACTTTTCTTTCGCATCTTTTGTTGCATAAACTTCAGCAAGTGCACGAAGTTCATGGTTGTGACCGAAAATTAAGTCTACCCTAGATGCTGTCCAGAGCGGTTCTCCTGTTGCTCTATCGACCCCTGTAAATGTTTGGTTTGAATCGTCTTGCGGCTCCCACTTGGTAGAAATATCCAGTAAATTAACAAAAAAGTCATTAGTTAAGTCACCCATTCTATTTGTTAAAACGCCTAAAGAGCTACCGTCAAAGTTGGCACCCAAGACCCGTAGACCTCCTACCAGCACTGTCATTTCCGGCGCTGTAAGTGTTAACAATTGCGCTTTGTCGACGAGAAGAGATTCTGTCGGTACAGTATAAGTGGTCTTAGCATAGTTTCTAAATCCATCGGTCTCAGGCTCAAGAACATCAAACGTTTCTACATCAGTTTGTTCCTGTGTTGCATCGACTCGACCTGACACAAACGGCACTGACACATTAACGCCTGCATTTTTTGCTGCTTCTTCGACAGCTGCACTACCTGCTAATACAATCAAATCCGCAAGCGAGATTATTCCAGAGAAATTTTGCTGGATAGTTTTGAGTGTCGATAAAACATTTGCCAACAATTCTGGATTATTAGCCTCCCAATCCTTTTGTGGGCTAAGTCTTATGCGAGCTCCGTTAGCTCCCCCTCGTTTGTCTGAGTCACGATAAGACGAGGCTGATGCCCAAGCTACATGGACTAATTCACCAATAGAATGTCCTGATGCGAGTATCTGTGTTTTTAACAAAGAAATACAATCGTTAGATAGTTCCGTAGCGAAAGAATAGGATAACGGATCTTGCCATATCAGAGACTCGCTAGGGACTTCCTCACCCAAATGACGAATCAAAGGCCCCATATCTCGGTGTGTCAACTTGTACCATGCCTTCGCATAAGCATCTGCAAACAGTTGCGGGTTTTGATGGAATTTTTCTGAGATTTTTCGATAATCAGGATCTTTGATTAAGGCTAGATCGGTAGTAAGCATCATCAATTTAGAGTTGGGTCCGTCTGACTCAACTGATGGCACTTGGTCTTCTGGTAATTGCTCGACAGGTTTCCATTGGTGAGCCCCCGCTGGGCTTTTATCAAGTACCCAATCATACTTGAATAACATGTCGAAATAACCGTTATCCCATTTTGTCGGGTTTGGTGTCCACGCACCTTCTAAGCCACTAGTGATAGTATCTGCACCACTACCTTTTCCATAACTACTTTTCCAACCGAATCCTTGTTGTTCAATAGAAGACGCATTCGGCTCTACTCCGACATGACTGTCTGGCGCTGCGCCATGCGCTTTACCAAATGTGTGCCCTCCAGCAATCAAAGCCACAGTTTCTTCGTCATTCATGGCCATTCGAGCAAATGTTTCTCTGATATCCTTAGCAGATTCTAAAGGATCTGGATTACCGTTTGGCCCTTCTGGATTCACATAGATAAGTCCCATATGTACCGCGGCTAAAGGTCTTTCTAGTGAATTTGCACCGTTCTCTTCCCTTGAACCATTATATCGAGCCTCATTTCCTAACCATTCGGCTTCTTCTCCCCAATAAATATCCTCAGCTGGTTCCCAAACGTCCTCTCGGCCACCGCCAAAACCATAAGTCTGGAACCCCATCGACTCATGGGCAACATTTCCACAAAGAATGAATAAGTCAGCCCATGAAATTTTATTGCCATATTTCTGTTTGATTGGCCATAGTAAACGACGTGCTTTATCGAGGTTAGCGTTATCTGGCCAACTATTGGTTGGAGCGAAGCGCTGTAACCCTTGTGATGCCCCTCCACGTCCATCTGCGTTTCTGTACGTACCGGCAACATGCCATGCCATGCGTATAAAGAATGGTCCATAGTGTCCGTAGTCTGCTGGCCACCATTCCTGACTGTCTGTCATTAATTCTGTTAGGTCCCTTTTTACAGCTTTTAAATCAAGCGACTTAAACGCTTCAGCATAATTGAAATGAGCTCCCATGGGATTAGCTAATTCTGAATGTTGCCGAAGTACACCTACATTCAGCATTTGAGGCCACCAGTCACGATTTCGCCTTCCAGATCCGGCCGCATGTTTTGCCCCGGCTCCAGTAACCGGGCAGCCACCACCGTGTTGTTGTTTGTCATTACTCATTATATGTTCACCTTAACTGTTATCTAAAAACAAGGGCTAGAAAAACCGTACTACCATTGACTTTGGTCTTGAGCCCACTCCATTCACTACTAGTAAAATGTATTAATATGTATTTTTGTAATAGAAAATATCAATCAAATCGTTTGATTTTCCCAATTATAGCTTTAGAAACATGATTGATAGTCTATCATTCGTCATATGGATGAATTTTGTTCATCAGCTAACGAAAATGCTCTATAGACGAATAAACCGTATATATAGTTCGAATTTTACGATTAATGAAAATTAAACGAATAATCCGATGAAAACGATCGGTATTTATGATCAATAGTATGTATTGAGGAAACAGACATGAAAAAATTGAGACAATTTAAAGTTTCTGCTCTTGCTAGTGTTCTTTTGGTAGGAATGAGTGCGCCTGTTATTAGCAGTGAAATGACTAAAGCCGGCGGCACTGTAGGCACTGGAACAGTAACGGCGGGGCAAGCAAAGACAAACTTATTCTGGTGGCCAGACCAACTTGACCTATCATCTCTCAGAGATCACGATTCTCGCTCAAATCCACTTGGTGAAAACTTTGACTATCGCGAAGCATTTAAGGCACTGGACATGGACGCGTTAAAAAAAGATATCGATTTGGTGCTTACCGATTCACAAGATTGGTGGCCTGCCGATTGGGGTAACTATGGCCCATTCTTTATACGCATGACATGGCACGCTGCTGGTACTTATCGGACACTTGACGGCCGCGGTGGTGCAGGCGGTGGCCAGCAGAGATTTGACCCGCTTAACAGCTGGCCAGATAACGGTAACCTCGACAAGGCACGCCGTTTGTTGTGGCCAATCAAACAGAAATACGGCGAAGCCATTTCATGGGGCGACTTAATTGTATTAGCCGGTAACGTAGCATTAGAAAATATGGGCTTTCAAACCTATGGATTTGCTGCCGGCCGCGATGACGACTGGGAGCCTGATATGGTGTATTGGGGTCCAGAGGTAGAGATGCTGGCAAGCGATCGTAGAGGTAAAGACGGAAAGCTCAAAAAGCCGCTTGCTGCTGTTCACATGGGCCTAATATACGTAAATCCCGAAGGACCGGGCGGTGTGCCTGATCCATTGGCGTCTGCAGTTAACATCCGTGAATCATTTGCGCGGATGGCCATGAATGATGAAGAAACACTTGCTCTTGTCGCTGGCGGGCATACATTTGGAAAGATGCACGGTGCACATAAACCAAAAGATTGTGTAGGTGTTGAACCGGGCGCAGCACCAATTGAAGAACAAGGATTTGGGTGGAAAAATAAATGCGGTAAAGGGCATTCAGAAGATACTGTAACGAGTGGTTTGGAAGGTGCGTGGACGCAGGCTCCAACCAGATGGACTAGTTTGTATTTATCCAATCTTTTAAACTTTGATTGGGAGTTAACTACGAGTCCTGCTGGAGCAAAGCAATGGATCCCGACCGATGAATCTATGCATAAAGTAGTGCCAGATGCGCATATCAAAGGCAAGTTTAATCCACCTGTGATGAACACAGCCGATCTAGCTTTTAAAGAAGATCCAGCTTATCGCAAAATTGCAGAAAGGTTTTTAGCGGATCCTGAAGAATATCGACTTGCTTTTGCTAAGGCATGGTACAAGTTAACGCACAGAGACATGGGACCTCGTGCAAATTATTTGGGCGATGGTTTTCCGAAAGAGGAACTGATTTGGCAAGATCCTATTGATGTGCCTGATTATAAGCTAGTTTCAGCGCGTGATATCAAGAAACTTAAGAAGGAAATCTTAAAGTCAGGGTTAAGTGTAGATGAATTAGTTGGTACAGCGTGGGCATCTGCTTCTTCTTATCGAGATTCAGATATGCGTGGTGGTGCCAACGGTGCGCGGATAGCATTGGCTCCGCAGAAAGATTGGGCGGTTAACAACCCGAGACAACTCAAGAAAACACTCGACGTTTTGAAGGGAATCAAGAAGGATTTTGATGGCTCTCGTAAGAAAATCTCGTTGGCAGACTTGATTGTCTTAGGCGGTGCAGCAGCAATTGAAAAAGCTGCAGCAGATGCTGGCTTTAAAATCACTGTACCATTTGTACCGGGTCGCGGTGACGCTACGCAGGCTCAAACTGATATTAATTCATTTGGTTTGTTAAAGCCTGAAGCTGACGCGTTTAGAAACTTCTACACTGATGGCTACTACAAGTCGCCCACTCAGGCTTTGGTTGATAAAGCCGATCAACTGGCGTTAACAGTACCTGAAATGACAGTACTTATTGGCGGTATGCGTGCATTGGGTACAAATTCTGACGGCAGTGATCATGGTGTACTCACTAATAAACCAGGTACACTGAATAACGACTTCTTCGTGAACTTATTAGATATGTCTACGCAATGGCGTAAAGGCACATCTGAAGGCCTGTATGAAGGTGTTGATCGCAAAACTGGCAATGTCAAATATACGGCAACACCGGTTGATTTAATCTTCGGTTCGAACTCAGAACTTCGTGCAGTAGCGGAAGTCTATGCCTTCAATACTTCAAAACAACGGTTTGTTGATGATTTTGTCAGCGCATGGGTAAAAGTCATGCAATCGGACCGTTTCGATTTAAAATAGTCACTTTGTTATGTGAGTAAAACCCAACTAAAGAGGTAGGTTTTCCTGCCTCTTTTTATAACAGTAAGTGTCAGTTTATTCGGTTTCGGAGTTTTAAATGGTGGATAAATTTAACCTAAAGAAACTTGGCAGCTATTTAAAAGGAAACAAAGAAAAGCTCTTTTGGTATTGGTTTTGCTATCAGTGCATCAAAGGCACTTTAACCTTATCAATAATTTGGTTGCCTTTATTTTTTCTTTGGCCAGAAAGTTAACAGACGAGTATCCGTCATTCCGCACCAAAAATAGTATTTAAGGAGGCTTGACAGCGATCGGTGGTTTTGATCTATTACTGCTTTTTGAGCAGAGACTTATGACCACCACCTACGCCATCAAGAATCTCGACCACTTGGGTTTAGTCGCAGGCATGTGCCAAGAGCTGCAAATCCAAGCCTGCATTGATGCCATCATTCCTAAATCGAACGACCATCATGTCACCCATGGGCAGGCTTTAGTCGCGATGATTATCAACGGGTTAGGTTTCCATAGCCGCACACTGCACATGTTCCCTGACTTTTTTGCGGACAAGCCGACAGAGCGGTTGATTGGTGAAGGTGTATTGCCCGAACATCTCAATGATGATGCCTTAGGACGTTGCTTGGATGCGCTCTATGCCACCGATGTGTCGGTGTTGTATGAAATTCTTGCGGCACGTGTCGTGAAGAAACTTGGGCTTAAGGTGGAGTCCATGCACTTGGATATCACCAGTTTCCATGTGGATGGTGACTATGCACGTGATTCAGGGGATGAGAGTAGTGTCCTTAAGCTGGTGAAAGGGTATAGCCGCGATCATCGCCCTGAGCTCAATCAAGTGGTGTTGGAATTGCTGTGTGAAAATCAGGCGGGTATTCCACTGTTTATGCAGGCCCTCAACGGCAACGCCAATGACCAAAAGGCCTTTGCTGAAATGGCCCGGCTGCATTTAAAAAGTCTTAAGGAAGCGCACGATAATCGCTATCTGGTGGCAGATGCGGCGTTGTACGCCAGTGATACGCTGCGCGATTTGCACCGTGAGGGGCAACGGTTTATCACGCGGGTGCCACTGACACTGAGTGAGGCGAAAGCTCATGTGCAAGGGCTTCATACACAGGCGCTGACCGCATTAGATAACGGGTATTCGGGAAGATGGGTGCGCTCCACCTATGCTGGCGTGCCACAACGTTGGTTGTTACTGAAAAGCGAGCAGGCGACGCACCGCGAACAACACACGGTAGAGAAACACTTGACGAAAGACAGCATGGCAGAGTTGAAACGCTTTCAAAAATTCTGCAAGAAACGCTTTGCCTGTGAGCAGGATGCCAAGCAAGCACTAGAGGAGTTTATGTCATCATTGACGTTACTGCGCTTGGAAAGCATGACCTGCGAGGCCTGTCCTGTGTATGTCGGTCGAGGTCGTCCCAGTGCAGACCAAATGCCCTCGCACATAGAATATCAATGGCAAGGTCACGCTGTCAGTTGCCTGACACAAGCGGAAGAGCGTCATCTGCGTAGTGGCGTCTTTATCCTCGCGACGAATGATAACGACATTGATATGCAGCGCACGCTCGATTTATACAAATCGCAACAACGGGTCGAGCGCGGTTTCCGGTTTCTAAAGAGTCCTGAATTCCTAACGTCAGCGTTGTTTCTTAAAAAGCCTGAGCGGATAGAGGCCTTACTCATGGTCATGACCTGTAGCCTGATGATATACGCTGCGCTAGAGCATCGCATTCGCCAAGGACTGAAGGCCCACAACGTCAGCATACCCGACATGAAACGTAAACCAACACAGTCTCCGACAGCGCGTTGGGTATTCCTGTGCTTTAGCGGCTTGCATGAACTGCGCGTAGGCGACGCACCGCCCGTCATTGTTAACCTGCAAGAGCGGCAACACACCATACTGGCGGTGCTAGGCGAACGTTACAGGCAAATTTATTCCTAAATTTGGTGCGAAATGTCGGGAGTATAGAGGTGATTTATGAATAAGGAATATGAAGAATACTTCAACAGATATATCAGAAGTATTAAGAGTGAAGGTAGATACCGATACTTCTCACAATTACAACGAATTGCTGGACAATTCCCTAATGCCCTCTACAAAGATCCAGAAGGGCGCGAAAAAACTGTAAAGATTTGGTGTGGCAATGATTATTTAGGTATGGGGCAGCACCCAAAGGTAATGCAAGCTGCTCACGAAGCCATAGGGAAATGTGGTGTTGGTGTTGGTGGAACTAGAAATATTTCCGGAACAACATTTTACCATACGGCACTTGAACAATCAGTTGCAGATCTACACAACAAAGAAGCGGGTTTGGTATTTTCTTCAGGTTACGTCGCAAATGAAGGCGCATTGAGCAGTCTGGGAAAACTTATCCCTGACAGTATCATTTTTTCAGACCAAGCAAACCATGCATCAATGATCCATGGAATTTCTGCAAGTGGCAATCGAAAGGTAATTTTTAAGCATAATGATGTAGAACATCTCGAATACCTACTAAAGCAAGTAGATCCCAGCAGCCCTAAAATAATAGCGTTTGAATCTGTGTACTCGATGGATGCAGATATAGGTCCTATTAAGGAAATAATTGAGTTAGCGGAAAAGTATAATGCACTGACGTACATTGATGAAGTACATGCTGTAGGTCTGTATGGACCTAGAGGTGGAGGAATACTCGATAAAATGGGGTTGCTCGATAAGATAGATATTATTGAAGGCACATTCGGTAAAGGCTACGGTTCGATGGGGGGATTTATTACGGGTGATCGCATTCTAATTGATGCTATCCGCAGTATGGCCTCAAGTTTCATTTTTACCACAAGTCTACCGCCTTCAGTTTTAGCCGCATCGCTAGCAGCCGTTGAACATTTGAAAACGTCTTCAATAGAACGGGAAACCTTACACAGCAATGTGAAATATTTTAAAACTAAGCTGAAGGATGCAGGATTTGAGTATGGTGAAGGAAATACTCACATAGTGCCTTTAATGATAGGCGACCCTTTTGTTTGTAAAACACTGACAGACCAGCTTCTCAAAGAACATAATATTTATGTCCAACCTATCAACTATCCAACGGTACCAAAAGGAACTGAGAGAATGAGATTGACGGTATCTGCGGTGCATACTAAAGATGACATCGATGCCTTTGTAAAAGCTTTGGTTCAAATAAATCTATATGAGAAGCTTCAATCATTAAGGCTAGCTTATGCTGTTTGACCATGGGGCATTAAATGGATTTTGCAGCTAAAATAGAAAGGTAATTAAGCCTAATACGTCGATGTATTAGGCTTGATTATTAGAGCGTGTTGATCTTTGCTGTACATATTCTAATCGACCCATATCGGTAACCACATAAGTGCAAATGCCAGTGCCACCACACTGTGATAATTTCTGGCTAATATGTCGTATCGAGTCGCTACGGCACGATACTTCTTAATTTCAAAAATGCATTCTCGACTAAATGACGGTAGCGATACATCGCCCAATCAATATCTTCATTACCTGTTTTACTGTTCCCTTTTCTTGGGAATACGTGCTTGGCATTTCGGCGACTCACTAATTCTCGTAAAGCTTGACTGTCATAGCCTTTGTCGGCAACCATCACTTCAGAGTAAGGTGATGACTCGACCAGAGATTTGCCATGACTGACATCATGGGCCTGTCCTCCGGACAACTCGAAGTAGACAGGTAAACCGCCGCTATCAACGGCTAAATGTATCTTCGTTGATTTACCTCCACGACTTGTCCCAATAGCTTGTTGTGCTTGAGCAATGACGTTAGTTCCGTCCTGATGAGCCTTACATCAATAAACAACCATTGGGGTCACTGAGGCGGGATAAAAACTGGACAACCTCAGTCAGCACACCTTTCTTAGACTATAAATTAAAACGTCTGAATACCGCGCTCCATTCGCCAAACTCTCTGGATAAATCACGCCACGGAATGCCCGTTTGCATCCGGTACAAAATACCTTCAAGTGTCATTCGGTGTTCAGGTTTATTGTAAATCCGACCTGTTAAATACATGATTATGGATAGCAGTTTCCAGCTATCATCTGTTAGCATAAGTCTCGGTATTAGGGTTAGTTGGATTGTTTTTTGGCGAAATCATTATAACCGACCCTATTGCTGGTTACTTTTCATACCACAAAGATCAACACGCTCTAGATGTATACTTGATTTAGACTAATTAGTATCACATATCAAAGAAAACGATACAGGTACCGAACTTGAAATAGGGATCTGACCTTTCCCCCCAATTTAACATCATGACATTGATGAGATTTCCAACACCTTGACTGGTCACCAATATTGGCGTTGTTTGCAGTATCCTCAATAGATTTGGTTTTACCTGAGATATTCAAGTCTAAGGTAACTTTTTCTTGAGTGATCAATTTATTCGCTTTTAACAGCTGATTGGGGGCGCTGTCTTTATTTGACAGCTAAGACGGAAAGTTAATTAAGCCTAGTACGTCGCTGTATTAGGCTTAATTATTAGATGCATACATGATTCAGACTAGTTACTTTCAAATATCAAAGAAAACGAAACAGGTACCGTACTTGAAATAGGGATCCCACCAACCGTTTTAGCGTAACCGATCATTTTAGACCGTTCTTGACCGCCTGACTAAGATCGAGTTTAGCAA
>OJFL01000250.1_pt1 | contig 30326 bp, 32 predicted proteins | sample 1594131 | NCBI WGS metagenome assembly OJFL01 (sample SAMN05416782, study PRJEB24817) | seawater metagenome | isolation source: Sea water | place: Canada:Atlantic | collected 2013-07 | reverse complement strand
ACGCAAAAGTTTGTTGCGAAGCGTCATCAATACAGCTAAAACGTATATTTTTAATGACTTGCGTCGCGTCATATTGCCGCCAAAATATGCATTCAATCACCCCTACAAAGTCATGTTGCAAGTATCATCCCATAATCAGACCAGACTTCCTAGGCGTGATTTACAACCACGAGTACGTCGAGAAAACAGTCTTATAAAGGCCTACTAATCTGCAATATCATGCAAAAAAAATCCCCAGCATAACTGAGGATTTTTCATCTCGAATACAAAAAAATCACATATATTTTTTTAACTCGAGTCTAGCCACTTGTGCTCGATGGACCTCATCTGGCCCATCAGCCAAACGCATTGAACGGTTCCAAGCCCACATAAAGGCAAGCGGGAAGTCTTGACAGACACCACCTCCGCCATGCGCTTGAATTGCCCAGTCCATAATTTTTTGAGCCATGTTGGGCGCAATCACTTTGATCATCCCTATTTCTTTTTTGGCTTCCTTATTCCCCACGGTATCCATCATATGAGCGGCTTTTAACGTTAACAACCGAGCTTGATCGATCATTATTCGCGACTCAGCAATGCGCTCATGCCAAACTGACTGTTGAGACACCGGTTTTCCAAAGGCCACTCGGGAATTGAGACGACGAATCATGAATTCTAACGCCCTCTCAGCCTGACCAATAATTCTCATGCAATGATGAATGCGCCCTGGCCCCAAACGACCTTGAGCAATTTCAAATCCACGCCCCTCTCCCAAAAGAATATTTGAGGCCGGCACTCGAACGTTTTCCAAAGATACTTCCATGTGACCATGCGGCGCATCATCATAACCAAACACAGTCAAAGCTCTCTCAACCTTAACACCTGGCGTAGCCGTTGGAATCACGATCATTGACTGCTGCTTATGCCGATCAGCCCCATCAGGATCAGTTTTACCCATCACAATGAGAACCTTACATCTTGGGTCGCCGGCACCGGAAGACCACCACTTGCGCCCATTAATCACATAGTGGTCACCATCGCGCACAATGAGACACTCAATATTCGTCGCATCGGAAGAAGCAACCGCCGGTTCAGTCATTAAAAATGCTGACCTAATTTTCCCTTCAAGTAACGGTTCGGCCCAACTTTTCTGTAACTCAGGCGTCCCATAACGAAGTAACGTCTCCATATTTCCAGTGTCAGGAGCCGAGCAATTAAACACCTCAGGAGCCCAAGTAACTCGCCCCATAATCTCACACATGGGAGCGTACTCCACATTGGTCAAGCCCCCTCCATGCGCCGCAGGTCTCCACAAGTTCCACAAGCCTTTTTCACGAGCTTTCAACTTTAATGATTCGACCAAGTTAGTCGGAACCCAGGCATCTCCGGCCTTACGGTTAGCCTCAACCTCAGCGTGAAAATCATTTTCATTTGGATAAATATGCTCATCCATAAATGCGTTGAGTTGAGCCTGAAGCTCTTTAACCTTTGACGAAAACTCAAAATCCATGATCTCTCCTTCTAAATTGTTTTATTCTGAGCCCATCCGCCAAGATAAACAGTGCACCTTAACAAGACTCGATAGCATAACTATACAACGATATGCATTATCGCTCTGGAGGAGTCTTCTCGAACGCCGTGCACGCGTCACGAAATTTCTGCGTTAATGGAACTGATTGGCGCTTTTCCAAATCGGCATGGACATAAACCATTTCTATTGTCGCTATCGACTCTTCAGCACGCACAAGTTCGAGATGAAAATCAAAACTGCTTCGCCCTAAACGGGAAACACGAACGTATATTTCAAGCAAATCGTCAAAGCGTGCTGCCGCGTGATACTCAATTTGAGTCTTCCTCGCATAGAGATCAGCCACCGAAACGTCAAAAGCTTCCGGATAAGGCATCCCTATGCCTCGGTAGTACTCGGTGATCGCAATATCAGCAAACGTTAAATAGTGAGGATTGAACACCACGCTCTGCGCATCCACTTCGGACCAACGCACCCTTATCTGATGCGAAAACCGGAAATTTTCATTCGACATATTTTTATGGTTTTAGTAAATTATTTTGAAGTCATCACCCAAACACCATCCCATTCTTTCTCGGGTGGATTTGACTTAAGGAATTCACAGCGCTCTACATAGTTCTGAGACAACTGATCAGTTGGATTCAATTTGAGGCAATGTTTGAATCGCTCTATCGCCCGATCCCAGTTGCCCCCCTGGTAAGCTTCAATACCATCATTGAATAAATTAACCACATCCATCAAATTCGGAAAAGATGTCTGGTCATGATAATCTAATACTTCATGAATCTTAACTGGCTGGGTTTTACCTTTCACCACAACCAAATCAACTGCCCTCATACGATACGTGCCTTTTAACTTTTGAACAGTTGCATCACTTACAAGGATGCGTGCCGCGTAAGATTTACAAGCACTCTCGAGTCGGGCTGCTAAGTTAACCCCGTCGCCAATCAAAGTGTAATCCATACGTTTGGGCGAGCCGATATTCCCCGAAACGACCATATCAGTATTCAACCCGATGCCCATATCGACAGTTTTTAGGCCTTTCGTAAGACGAGTTTGATTCCATGCCCAAAGCGTTTGAATCATCCCGATGGACGCACGCATGGCTCGATCCGGATCATCATCATGAGGCATCGGCAACCCGAAGCAAGCCATAATAGCGTCACCTATAAATTTATCGAGCATCCCCCCCTCTTTGCTGATGCAGTCGACCATCAACGAGAAGTAATCATTTAAAAACGAGACTGTACCTTGAGCCCCATATTCCTCCGTAATCGTAGTGAAACCGCGAATATCGGTAAACATGACTGTTGCTTCGGCACTAACCCCACCCAAAAACTCTTGTCCATCGCCCTCCATCATCTGCGCAGCAATCACGGGATCCATATAACGCGACATCGTTGACTTCATGCGCTTCTCACTACTGATGTCTTCGAACATCATCATTGAGCCGAGCTCTTTATCTTCTTCAGCTGCAACCAACGGCATAAATGTTAAATTGACTGTTTTATTCGTTCCCGACAACGTAAACATCGTGTCGGAAATCAATTGAGGAATATTTTCAGTTTTAACTTTCTCAATCTGCTCAAGAATCCACTTACCTTCATCCTCAATTAGATCTTGTATTTTCTTTCCAACAAACTCATGCTCTTCTGCTTCCCAAATCCTCAATGCCGCCGTGTTACAAGTGACCACCTCACCCGAAGGGTCCATCGTCAAAACCCCATTCGACATACTCTGCAGCATACTTTCGTTGTAATTTTTAATGCGTTGCACGTCATCAAACAATTTAGAATTTTGAAGACTGATGGAAATCTGAGCAGTAAACGCTTTAAGTCGTTGCTCATCCTCATCCGTAAAGACACCACCCTTTTTATTCAGCACCTGAGTCACGCCAATAGCTTCATTGTCGTTGTTTACGATCGGCACACACAATATCGAACGAGTAAAAAAACCAGTTTGCTTATCAAAGCCCGGATTGAACCGCAGGTCAGCGTAAGCATATGGAATATTCATACTTTTACCGGACGTAAAGACTTCTCCAGCAATGCCCAAGTGGGAAGGAAAGCGTATCTCATTGATCTCCCCTCCCGCAGACACTTGGGAGAATAGGGTTGCGGTTGATTGATCGAACATGAAGATCGTCGCTCGCTCCGCCGTTAACATCGCGGTGATCTCCTGAACGACACGCATCAACATTTTTGACAATTCAAATTCAGAATTAATGTCAGACATTAATTGCAAAAAAGCATTTTCTTTTTCTCGTATCTTATCAATCTGTTCGTAATGCTGGAGCCCCTGTAAAACAACCGCGGCCTGAGTCGTCATTTCCTCAAGCAACTCTAGATCATCTTCGTTAAATTCACCGACACGTTTATTTAACGTTTGCATGACACCAATTTTTTCACCCGCCATAGTCCTAACAGGTACACAAGCTATGTTCCTAGTGGTGTAACCTGTTCTCTGATCCACCTCGCGATTGAACATAGGGTCACTATATGGGTCGTCACTAATTTTGGATTGCCCTGTTTGGAAAACACCTCCAGCAATACCACTGTCATTTAAAATTCTAATTTCTCGCGTCAAATTTCCCTGAGCTACAAATGAAAACAATTCATTAGTTTCTTTATCATTTAAAAATAAAGTGCCACGATCACAATCGAGCTCATGAGAAGTCATGCCCACAAGTTCTTTCCAAACATCCTGAATATTTGCCAAGGATGCACACCTACGAGTGACATCGAGCAAAATCTGAGAACGCTTTAGGCGTTCATCTTTCGTACCTTTTTTCTTCTTTTTAGGAGGAGCGAACTCTTTGGCACTCATGCGTTAACCTCCAGTTGATCTCTCAGCTTTTGGATCTGCTCTTGTAGACTACGCTTTTCTTTACTAAATTCTTGCTCCACCTCATCAATCGCCCGTATGGACGATTGTTTCTCACGTTCTAGCTCGTCACGAAGTGCTGAGGCGGCTGCCCGCAGCTGTCTATTTTCGTTATCTAGTGTCATTTGTGCGTGCTGTAACAATTCATTTGCCTCATGTTTATGTTCCTCAAGCGAATCCCTGACTGCCTGCGTCGCATTTTTTAACTGCTGGATTTCATCAGACGACTTTGCTCGCTCTTTTTGAACTTCACGTTCCGTGTTAGCTGCAGTTTTTTCTAGCTCATCCCTAAGAGAGTGAACCATTTGTTGCAATTGCCTTAAATCAAGTTGGGACATTTTTTTACTTCAGTTAAGATTAATTTAGCCGTACCGCCTGGTTAACCATTCAGCAACCAAAACAGGTTTCATTTCATTTTGAGCCTCAACAGTCACCTCCCACTCAAGTTGCACACCATCATCTATTGGAACCACATTTTTAAGTGCAAATCGAGCCCTAACCATCGCCCCGCTTTTGACTGGGGCGGTAAACCGTACGCGATTTAACCCATAATTAATCCCCATTTTTGATTTCCCAAGATCAATCGTCTCGTTAAGGAATTTAGAAAGGAGGGATAAAGTCAGGAACCCGTGTGCAATAGTCGACCCGAACGGCGTATCCTTGGCCGCCCGCTCAACATCCAAATGAATCCATTGGTGATCCCCAGTCGATTGGGCAAACAAATTAATCATATCCTGAGTCACACAAACCCAATCGCTCAAGGCAAGATCCTCACCTATATGATTTTTTAACTCAGATGGCTTAGCCACCGATATTTTTTTCATTCACCCCCCTTAAAAGATTCCACAACGGCATCCATGCCGCGAGACAAAAGAAATCCATCACCCGTAACAGCGATGAAAGTCGCACCGTTACCCAACCATTTCTTTGCCTCAGCATCATCAAACGCAAGAATACCCGCTGCACAACCCACATTAACCGAACGCGTAATCACATCAGCCATAGCAGCCTGTGGCGTTTCCTCAGCGTTTTTTCCAAGGTAGCCAATGTCTGCCGCCAAGTCAGCAGGTCCTACAAAAAGACAATCAATACCGTCAACAGACGCAATCTCTTCAACATTATCCCAACCCATTTGCGTTTCGATCTGAACAATTAAACAAATGTGTTCATCAGCACGGTCGAAATAATCCTTAATACGACCAAAACGATTTGAGCGCGAGTTTCCAGACACGCCTCTCACACCACGAGGTGGGTACCGGGTAGCAGCAACCGCAGCCTCTGCCTCTTGCTTGGTCCTTACGTTTGGCACCATGATGGTTTGCACACCCATATCCAGCAGTCGTTTGATCATAACGGCATCATTCCAAGGCGCTCGTACTGCAATTGAAACCGGGTATGCCGAGGCCGCGTGAACCAGTGATAACACTTGCGACATATCATTCGGGGTATGCTCCATATCAATTAATACCCAATCGAAGCCACTAGATGCGCATATTTCAGCTGCCAATGGGCTGCCGGTCATCAACCAACATCCAATTTGAGACTTACCCTCTTGAAGCGCTGCTTTTAATTTATTCTGTATAAATTTCATACGGCTGCCTCTTTTTTTTAACGATTTTGTATATGAGCTTTTGTTTATATAGACTGATATTTAGACTAACGGCATAAATCATAACCTTTAATAAGAAATCATGACTATCAAATTCAGCGGTGTCATACCCATCCTAGTTACTCCTTTCAACGAAGACGAGTCCGTGGACACACACTCCATAAAAACCATGATTCACTTAATGAAGGACATTGGAGTCAATGGAGTCACAATCTTAGGCGTCCTTGGAGAAGCAAACCGCCTAACTGATAATGAACGAGAATTAATTATCACCACAGCAATCCAAGCGGCTGACCAACTACCAGTTATTGTTGGCACGAGCACAACTGGAACACGTTCCGTAATCCACTACAACACAACTGCAAAAAGATTGGGAGCAAGCGCAGTCATGGTGACCCCGCAAGCAGAACCTAACCCATCAGATGAAAAAGTATTCCAGCATTTTCACACGATATTGAGTGAAAGTGATCTGCCCGTTATTTTGCAAGACCACCCCGCATCAACTGGCGTACACATGCCCAACGAATTAATTTTTAGGATGTTAGATGAGCTCACTGGGTTTGGTGGTGTGAAATTAGAAGCCGTGCCGACGACACCAAAACTTCAATCGATCAAATCACGTTATCAGGAAAAAATTAGCGTCATGACTGGACTTGGCGCCCTGTATGCCGCTTTTGACTTAGAGGGTGGATCAGATGGGTTCAACACAGGATTTGCATTTCCAGAGGTGCTAATAGCGCTGGTAGGAGCTGCGAAACAAAAAGATTGGGCATCTGTGCATAAAATATATCAGCGTTTTCTCCCGTTAATCGTTTATGAACAGCACCCAGGCGTGGCGATTCGAAAGGAACTCCTCAAAATGCGTGGGGCCATTCGCACAGCCAAAGTAAGAGCTCCAGGAATTCAAGGAACTAAGTCCATCACAACAACACTCAAAATGCTTTTGCACCGCACATTGCCGAAACAAAACGTGACCACCCCAATCAAGTTGGACTCCGGGCATTAGAAATAGCGTTGCGTGCAGAGCTTAAACAAATATACTGCGTTTTTTTTGCGAGTATCGCAAAACTCGTATGACGTGAAAGCTCATCAATGTCCATAGTTTTGATCTTAGGGTCCGCCCCAAACGTAACCGCCGTAAAAGATTGGCCTAAATCTCTATTTACAAAAATACTGGCGATTAATAATGCTTGGTTGGTGCGTCCCGATTGGGATGCAGCAATTTATGCCTGGGATTTCCCACTAAAAAATCGCCCAACTCCAGAAGGCGATCAACGGATAATAGAAGAGGATTGTTTCGTTCCGGTGCAAAACGACTATGGTGGGTTTGTCTATTCTGGCGGCACCATGGCATTTACCGCAGGATACTTCGCTCTGGGACACTACAAGCCAAAGGTGCTTGCGTTTATGGGGTGCGACATGGTGTACACCAACATGCTAAAAACCCATTTTTATGGGGTCGGAACTGCAGACCCACTGCGGGAAGACATCACTTTACGTGACCTTGAGGCGAAGTCCGTGCGATTGCAGGTCATGGGAGCAAGGCAAGGATGCGCGGTGGTGAATCTATCTCACGATCCATCCCGTTTAACATTCCCTTGCGCAGAGCTAGATAGTCTTGGACAAACGAAGCCTGATTCGTTTAATGAGAACCTCGTTACAAAAGCCCTTGAATTAGAGCGAAATTTGGGCTATTACACACCCTCGGGTCGCTACTGGGAAGACGAGAGTCGGTTCAATACCGACAAAATTGACGAGCTCGACAAACTTTGGAGTCACATTAAGACCCGCGAATAAGTAGGGCAATAGGCCAAAACGTGGTCGAATGAGACCTTGTGAATTCACAAATATTTATTTGTCCGACCTGCCATCCATATTTTCAATCTCAGCGCTCCTCTCAGACATAGCCTCGACAATACACGTTACGTTATTACATTGTCCCAAAACGTCGTTGTACCAATCAGTTTGAGACTGCTGTAATAACTTCATGTCAACTCCTCTGCGCATTGCGAGGTTGTAGGAAAACGCCAAGTCTTCTTGAGAGACCGAAGCACGGCTACTGGTGCAAATTAAGCGTTCGACACCTCCTGTTGGATTACTGCAATTGATGGCAGCATGCGCAACACTTCCAGAAGAAAACATCAATAAAAGCCATAAAGAAATATTCTTCATCATTACCCCCCAAAAAAATGAGTTAGAAGTGGCCGTGACGTTTAAACAAGTTTGACCACTTCACCAAAAACCTTAGGAACAGTCTTATGTGTGCTTAGATTTGCCGCAAAGCGAACTTCATCTTCCATACCCCGCTCAACCATAAGACGTCCAACACGTGATCTGAGCAGAGATTCGGCAGAAGGTTCAGATTTAAAAATGAGACGTGCCGCCTCCGCAGAATCAGAAAAAACATCAGGACCCACATTCCCCATCCGAGCCTTTAATAAATCGACAAAATAGCCTGCACCAAAAGCATCTTCGAGATTTGGATTACCCATCGAGCCAGAGCACACAACGAGAATGGTTTTTCCAGCGCACGAAGACAACACATGGTCCACCAGCGCCTCGGCATTAATTAGCGCACCCACCAAGACTTCGTCCGCGGACGCCGCCTGCCTGAGCGCAACCGTACCGTTAGTTGTTGAATATATTAATGCCTTGTCGCGCAGACGCTCCTTGGCTAGCCTTAGTGGCGCAGGATGTAAAAACCCTGGTAACGTCTCGCCATACAATTCACCAGCCAACAAACAAGTGTTCTCATCATAACTCTTGGCAACCTCTCTGACAGCTCCCTCATTCAAAGTGGGAACCACCTCTTTCGCACCGGAATGAAGAGCATGGATAATTGTCGTAGTGGCAAATAGAACATCTAGGACAATGGCCACTTTCCCCTCGAGTCGCTCATGGTCAAGGTCTTCCCTTTTAAATAGAACATGCACCTTATGTTTGAAGTGATTGACGTCCTGAATCATTGATCCACCTCTCGTCTTAAAAAGAAATTAACACCCGTCATAGACATAACTAAATCACCATTTTGGTTTTCAACTTCCCAAAACGTTTTCACAATCCCACGATCAGGTTTAGACGCAGAGACTCGGGTTTCCACGACTGTCCGATATGCAGTTAAAACATCTCCTGGATAGACTGGTTGTGGCCATTTTACCTCCTCAATGCCGGGCGACCCCAAGCTTGTCGAGTTCAGCAAATATGAGTCGCACATGAGCCGCATAACCATTGCGCAGGTATGCCAACCGCTGGCAATTATCCCGCCATAGATCGATTGTTTCGCCTGTTCCTCAATGATATGGAAGGGTTGAGGGTCATACCGGCTCGCAAACTCAAGAACCTCATTCAGTTCAACAGTAACCTGTCCCATTGACTCTCTAACATCGGGGACAAAATCCTCCCAATACAACTTCTTTTCAACAGCCATATTCAAACCATCAACCCACATCAAAATTATTAAAAATTACGGTTTATACCAACCCCGACCAGATTTTTTTCCATTGTAACCAGCACCAACCATTTGTTTCATAATTGGCCTTGGTTTAAAGCGATCACCGTAAGCGCCACATAGTATTTCCTGCACTTGTAGAGAAAGACTAATTTGTGTTGCGTCCATTAGTTGGAACGGCCCAATGGGGTGCCCAAGACCCAGACGGCATGCAACATCTATATCCTCCGGTGTCGCGACGCCTTCCTCAACTAATCGGGTCGCTTCAATCATCATTGCGTGGAGCAGACGATTGACCGCAAAACCGACCACGTCTTTAACTTCAATAGGTGTTTTCCCAATCTCTCTACACACGTTCATAACCTGCTCCACAATTAGTGGTTCAGTATCTAGACCAGGGATAACCTCGACCAATTTCATTCGAGACACTGGCGAAAAAAAATGCGTGCCGATAAAGCGCGACCTACGAGACTCAGAAACTTTAGACGCAAGCGTCGTAATTGAGATGCTAGACGTATTGCTCGCCAACACACAGTCGTTAGAAACAAATCGATCCAAATCCGAAAACACGCGCGCCTTCACAGCTTCATCTTCAAACACTGCTTCAATAACCAAATCACAATCAGAGTAATGATCTAACCCCTCACAGCGTTCAATACGAGGCAATGCAATATCAATCACACTCGGGTCATATAGCCCTCGATCGATACCTTTTCCAAGAACGCGCTCTAACCGCTGCATAGCTTGATCAACAAGTGACGAGTCTGTATCGTACAATTTCACTTTTCGGCCTGTTAGCGCGAATACAAGTGCGATCTCTGATCCCATTAAACCAGCACCAACTACGCCCACCGTTTTAAATATCATTTAAGAGTCCTAGCAATTTGGAGAGATAATTCAGATTTGTTTCCACTGCTTTTTAGGCGAAACGAATACAGTCTTTTCCGAACCCTCATCTGCAGCATCAGCAAACCGACGTCTTTGAAATCGCTCACCACCAAACATCAGCTCAATTGCTAATAGGCGTCTTACAAAATCTGCCAGCGGCAATTCCAGCGTCATTCCCATCCCACCATGGAGCTGAATTGCTTCTTGCGCAACTAGCCGACCAGCGCGATTTGTCAGCGCCTTTGCCGCCGAGACCGCTCTAACTCGTTCATATTCGCTTTCACTCCAAGCTTTCGCTGCCGCATGCATTACCAAAGATCGAACCTCTTCAATATTGATAAACATATCAACCGCTCGGTGTTGAAGCGATTGAAACTGCGACAACGCCGATCCAAATTGCTTTCTGGTGCGGAGGTACTCCATTGTCATTTCGTGGATGACCTCCATAATTCCAAGTGCCTCAGCGCAAATGGCTGCAGTGGCTCGGTCATTAACACAATCAATAGCTGATTGACCTTGATCAATTGCACCCAAAACACATTCGGGACCTAACTCAACATCATTTAATTGAATATCCAACACTCGGCTACCGTCGATCAATGGATATGCTTTACCGCTTATTTTTTCATCTAAAGATTCGACAATAAACAAAGTAACGCCAGCGCTCTTATCATCAGTCTCACTAGTTTTTGCAGAAATGATGAAACGATCCGCTGTCGCACCTCCAAGAATTAATTTCTTTTCCCCCTTGAGCACCCAATTGTTACCCGACTGAGTTGCCGTTGTATGAAGTATCTCTCCACCCTCGTCGTTCAATTGCTCAGAATGCGCGAAGGCCAACTTACCTTCTCCTGCTACGAGCTCTGGGATTAACACTTTTTTCTGAAACTCAGAGCCACAGAGATCAACCAACCCACCAGCCAAAATGACAGAAGATAAGTACGGCTCAAGAACTAAATGTTTTCCCAAATGCTGCATGATAATCATGGCTTCGATACCTGCTCCGCCCAGCCCACCACTATCTTCTGAAACAGGCACACCCAGAGCTCCCATAGATGCGAGACCAGTCCACACATGCTCAGAGTTAGATTCTTTTGCCTCGACCATTTTTCTTCTTGCGTCAAGAGAAAAGTTTTTCTCAAGGAATCGGTCTAACCCCTCCTTGAACAGTTTCTGTTCATCCGTAAATGTAAAATTCATACGATTGTCCTAAGATTAATTTTCGACGAAACACTATCCGTTAAAAAGACCAACAAGAACATCAGAGCCCTAAGACTCGCTGGGAAATAATATTTCGTTGTATCTCATTGGTTCCTCCATAAATGGAGGTCTTTCGAGTGTTTAAGTAACGCGCGGCAAGCGGCGCAGAATGAACCGCACCGGGAGTCTCGCCCAACCAATGATCACCCCAAGCCATTGGCAAATGGGGCAATGCCGACTGCCCGGCGACTTCAAGTTGAAGCTCAGTGAGTCGTTGTTGTATTTCGGTGCCGCGAATTTTTAAAATTGACGCTTCCGGGCCCGGCTCTCCACCAGAACCTTCACTTGCAGCTACCCTCAAAACAGTCATTTCTAACGCCAAAAGATCGATCTCTAACTCCGCTATACGGTCCGCGAAAACTGGATCATCTTTCGCTGGCTTCCCAAGATAGTGATGTATTGATGCAAGTTGCTTGAGATAAACTAACTCTCGCTTAGAAACACCCACGCCAGCAATTGCGGTTCGCTCATGCGAGAGTAAAAACTTTGCGATAGACCACCCCTTACCCTCTTCTCCAACCAAATTCTCAATGGGCACTTCTACATCTTCAAACCAAACCTCATTGACTTCATGTTCACCATCTAGCGTTAAGATGGGTCTTACTTCAATGCCTGGAGAATGCATATCACAGAGCAACATTGAGATGCCCTCTTGCTTACGAGCACCTGACCCTGTGCGTACTAGACAAAATATCATGTCAGCCCATTGAGCGTGAGTTGTCCACGTTTTCTGCCCATTAACAACGTAAGATTTGCCCCTGCGTTCAGCACGAGTATTTAAAGAAGCCAAATCAGACCCCGATCCAGGCTCAGAATATCCCTGGCACCACCACTGCTCTCCCGAGAGCATCTTAGGCAAATAAGTGTTTTGTTGTTCTTCTGTTCCGTGAGCTAGAAGTACTGGACCGATCATATTAAGACCAAAGGGCGACAAACGCGGAGCGCCAAGAGCTGATGATTCAACATCGAATATGTGTAGATAGACAGAGTTCCAATCACAACCGCCAAATCGTTCTGGCCAACCGGGCACTATCCACCCTTTTTCATAAAGCGCCACATGCCATCTGAGCACATCTTCTTTGCTAATTCGCTTATGCTCTAAAACTTTTCGTGAAACATCGCTAGGCAAATGTTTAGAAACAAAATCTCGCACTTCTTCTGAGAAGGAGATTTCTTCTTGAGTAAAGTTAATATCCATATATGTACAATTTCAGGTTATTAGGAATCTAAACGAGGATAAGTGATTCCAGAGCCCCCCGCAAATCTCCTTCATAATGTTAATGCAGTTAAGACTTTAAACATTTATGATGAATTTAGTAAATATTAAATGATTTTAAATTATCAAACTTCTAACTAAGAGCACCACCCCCATTTACCCAAGGAGTGTTGGCCATGAATTCAAGAGATGATTTAGCGTTAAATGAAATAAACCAAAGCATTAATATGAGACCACTTTGGTTGCCGTTCACGCCTAATCGACAATTTAAAGCTGCCCCTAGACTCATTCATAAAGCGCAAGGTATGTTTTATGAGACGACTGAGGGCAAAGAAATTCTCGATGGAATCTCCGGTCTTTGGTGTGTTAATGCTGGCCACGCTAGGGAGCCGATTGTAAAAGCCATTCAGAAACAGGCAAAGGACCTTGATTACATCACTGCATTTAATATGGCCCACCCCATGCAGTTTCAAGCTGCAGAATTGATTGCGAACCTCGCGCCTGAAGGACTTGATACAGTTTTTTTTACAAACTCCGGATCCGAAGCCATTGATACTGCCCTGAAGATTGCCCTCGGATACCATCGTGCGAGAGGAGAACACAGGCATCGACTAGTAGGACGAGAACGGGGTTATCATGGCGTGGGATTTGGGGGAATATCTGTAGGTGGAATGACAGCGAACCGAAAGGCCTTCAGTACAGCAATGCTTCCTGGAGTTGATCACCTTCCTCACACACACAACCTTGAAGAAAACGCATTTTCTAAGGGTCAGCCAACCTGGGGCGCCCACTTAGCTGATGATCTTGAACGTATCGTCGCACTTCATGATCACTCAAATATTGCTGCAGTGATCGTAGAACCTGTCGCCGGCTCCACAGGCGTACTCGTCCCTCCATTGGGATATTTAAAGAGGCTCCGTAAGATTTGCGATAAATACGGGATATTACTAATTTTTGATGAAGTGATCACAGGCTTTGGTCGAACAGGTAACGCGTTTGCAGCAAACACCTTCGAAGTTACACCGGACATGATCACATTCGCTAAGGGAGTTACGAACGGCGCAGTCCCTATGGGCGGCGTCATTGTTAGTGAAAAAATCTATCATGCATTTCATAATGGGCCCGAAGAACAAATCGAATTCTTTCATGGTTATACTTATTCAGGGCATCCATTAGCCAGTGCTGCAGCCATCGCTACACTAGACGTCTACAAAGAAGAGGACCTCTTCGAAAAAAGTAAAGAGTTAGCGCCATACTTTGAGGAAGCCCTTCATTCGCTCAAAGGTCTACCTCACGTTATAGACATCCGAAACCTTGGGCTCATGGGTGGAATTGAACTTGATCCTATTTCTGGATCAATCGGAAAACGAGGGAACGACACATTTGTTGCTTGCTATGAAAATGGAGTCTTAGTAAGAGCTGCTGGAGACACAATTGCACTAACACCTTCGTTCATTGCATCGAAACATCACATTGACAAAATTATCGAAACGATAACGAAAGTACTTAAGTCAAACTAAACAGCTGAACATTGCCTTGTTGCTGACAAACAAAGGGCTCTCATCCCATCGATATTTTACCTAAGCGAGACATCACGCCCATGAAAATTGTGATTGCCCAAATGGAACATGAAACCAATACTTTCTCTCCAGTAGAAACACCATGGGAATCGTTTGGTCCGGACGGACCCTATCTTGGTGTTGAAGCCTATCAGGCAATGAAAGGCACAAAGACACCAATCGGAGCATTTATTGATATCGCAGAACATGAAAATGCAGATATTCTTACTCCCGTAGCAGGCTTTGCCTATCCCAGCGGCCCGGTCTCTGCGGCCGCCTACGATCGATTTTGTGAACTTATTATTGATGATGTGCAAAAAGGCTGTGATCTAGTAATGCTGGATCTTCATGGCGCCATGGTCGTCCAAGATAGGACGCTCGACGGCGAAGGTACTTTGCTCAAGAAAATTCGTGAAGTGGCGCCAACCACTCCCATTGCCGTCTCCCTAGACTTGCACGCCAACGTCACGGCAGACATGGTCCGTAACGCAAATATCATTGTTGGATATAAAACATACCCACATATCGACATGTACGAGACCGGAGCGCTAGCAGGAAAATTATTGCTCAGATTACATCGAGGGGAAATCAAACCAGTGATGCACTGGAACAATATTCCCGTGCTCGCACAAACACTGAAAATGAACACGTCAGAAGGTGCCATGAAGGACTACGCTGATCGTGCCGCCCATTCAGAAGAAGAACCCAACGTTTTAGCGAGCTCTGCTTTTGGTGGTTTCCCAATGGCAGATATACCGGACGCTGGCATGAGTGTGGTGGTGATTACGGATGATGACCACGAGTTAGCGAAAACAGAATGTGATTCAATCTTGGATGTCGCGTGGAAAAAAAAGGAAGCTTTCATCTGGAGGGATGAACCATTAGAAGATTCCATTCGTCACGCGAAGTCGCTAAACGAAGGGCCAATACTACTCCTCGATCACCCAGACAACTGCGCTACCGGAGCCACTCAGGACACGATGACAACCTTACGAGAAGCACTTAAGCAGGGTCTAAGTGATATCGCCGTAGGGCCAATTCGAGATCCAGAGGCTGTTGGCCAATTGATCGACGCCGGAGTTGGGACGATGATCACCCTCCCCATTGGTGGTAAAACAGATATGCCAGCCATCAATAAGAAAGGAGAACCACTTGAATTGACGGGCATTATTAAAAACATCTCCGATGGTGACTATGTCATTACTGGGCCACAATTTACTGGCGTGAAAGCCTCTATGGGCCGCACCGTGGTATTCGACACGGGAGACGCTGAGATCGTGGTCACCGAGAAATTGCAAGAGCCTTGGGATCGAGGTGTCTTTACTAGCGTTGGTATCGACCCAACGACAAAAAAGTATTTATTATTGAAATCTAGAATGTATTTTCGTCCGGTATTCTTACCCATAGCAAAGCACAGCGTTTACTGTGCCGGTGTCGGAGTAGGCTCTTCAGATTGGACAATGTTCAATTATGAAAAAATCCGGAGACCAATCTATCCACTTGATAATTTAGACTAGATTCCGAACTCAGATGTCATGAATTGGTTTTAAAAAAAGAAACTCAATATAGAGATAAAATAATGTCCATAAAATTCATGACACATAGGAGTTAGCCCACACATGCAAGTTATAAATCATTTCATTAATGGCGAACACTTTCAAGGACAAAACAAAAACACGGTTGACGTGTTCAACCCAGCGACCGGTGAAATAGCAGCACATGTTGCACTTGCCTCTCAGCAAGAAACCGAAGAAGCCATTCGAGTAGCGACTGAAGCTTTACCCTCATGGGCTAATACTCCTCCATTGAAACGAGCTCGTGTAATGTTTAAGTTCAAAGAACTTCTTGAGCAACATATAGACGATCTCGCCGCAATGATCACGAGCGAGCACGGAAAAGTTCTTTCAGATGCTAAAGGCGAAATTGCAAGAGGTATAGAAGTTGTCGAGTTTGCCTGCGGCATACCACAGCTACTCAAAGGAGAATTCACGGAGCAAGTGGGGACAGGGGTAGATAGTTACTCTGTTCGGCAGCCGCTAGGCGTGTGCGCAGGAATCACCCCTTTCAACTTTCCTGTTATGGTTCCCATGTGGATGTTTCCAATGGCCATCGCCTGTGGCAATACGTTCATTTTAAAACCCTCTGAGAAAGACCCTTCCCCGAGCCTGCTGATGGCAGATTTACTGAAAAAAGCTGGGCTTCCTGATGGTGTATTCAACGTTGTACAAGGCAACAAAACTGCTGTAGACACATTATTGAGCGACCCAAGAGTTTCAGCGATTAGTTTTGTAGGGTCTACGCCAATTGCGGAATACGTCTACAGAACTGGCACACAATATGGAAAACGTGTGCAAGCACTCGGAGGAGCAAAAAATCATTTGGTTGTTATGCCGGATGCAGATATTGAGCAAGCCGTAGATGCGTTAATGGGTGCTGCTTATGGATCTGCGGGTGAACGCTGCATGGCAATCTCCGTCGGAGTTGTTGTAGGTGATATTGCCGATGAATTAGTGGCTCGACTCATCGAACGAACTACCGCACTTAAAATCGGCAACGGCAAAATCAATGAGCCTGACATGGGCCCGTTGGTTACAGAGGCTCACCTTGAAAAAGTAAAGGGCTATATTGAAAAAGGAGTTTCAGAAGGCGCTTCATTGATCGTGGATGGAAGAAATACCTCTGTTGATGGCCACGAGAATGGTTTTTTTATTGGAGGTTGTCTTTTCGATCATGTCACCCCTGACATGACCATATATAAAGAAGAAATCTTTGGCCCCGTTTTATCGATCGTCAGGGTTGATGACTTCGAATCGGCATTAAAACTCATCAATGCGCACGAATTTGGTAATGGGGTATCTCTATTCACAAAAGATGGATATACCGCGCGGGAGTTCGCATCGCGCATTCAGGTTGGCATGGTAGGTATTAATATTCCTATTCCAGTACCTGTCGCTTTTCATAGCTTTGGCGGATGGAAGCGCTCACTATTCGGAGACCATTACGCTTACGGACCCGAAGGTGTGCGTTTTTACACGCACCTTAAAACCGTAACAACTCGGTGGCCGACAGATGCGAAAAGTGGTGCAGAATTTACAATGCCCGTTATGAAGTGAGCGGGGCCAAGCTTAAGGCTGTTACCGATACAAACTGATCAACTCACTTGTATCGGTATCGCTAAGGTCTGCATTATCCATCTTCTTTAATGCTTTTCACTTGCGGTAAGTTGCAGTCACCTTTTTGACCCAACTCATCAAGCATATCCAGTTGCTTGCGCGTGATGTTTAAGCGCGTGCTTACGAAACATTCACAACACACAATCTTAGGAAAGATTTCCTGCAATTGACATAAATAGGCTCACCCGCCAAATAATGCTTTAGGGGTTTGGTCTGTGTTGACTCCTATCTCACTCCATCAGTGAACCATCCTCAGTCAGCATGACCAATCCGCTAGGCGCCAAATGCTGATTAATAATTTTAATCGCCTGCACACCACCATGCGCAACCGTTAGTCTCACCTTCCCATCCAAAATCCGCCATATTGGCTCCATTGGGACAACCCATTTTAGGAATAATTATGTGTGACATTATTTTTGCTCCATACCCTAGGCCGGAAACAAATCTAACTGAGTTCATGAGAAACGTAATAAACTAAATTCAACAAAACAACAAGAAGAACGGCATGACGCAGAAATCAACCTTGGGAATTATCGTGGTCACTGGTGGTGCCAGTGGTATTGGTGAGGCTTGCGCACGTGAATTAGCGCGGCGAGATGCATCCGTAATCATCGCTGATATCGATCCAAGAGGCAGAGAGGTTGCCGAGAGTATCGGCGGCCATTTCTATCCGATCGATGTAACACAAGATAAAGAGGTTGCCGAAACTGCGGCAACGATTGAGGGGAAAATTGGTCCAGTACGGCATCTCATCAATTGCGCTGGGGTTATTCAACAACCATTAAACCCTCACGCCCTCCCCATGGAAGTCTGGGACAACATTGTTCGTGTGGACCAGCGAGGCACTTACCTTACCTCTGTAGCATTTGCAAAATATATGCTTGAGCGCAAAGTAGGTACCATCACAAACATTGCATCGATTACAGCACACCGCTCCGTGCCTTTACATGCCTACGCTCCAGCAAAAGCAGCTGTTGTTGCTATAACTGAATGTCTCGCAGCCGAATGGGGCCCACACGGGATCAGAGTTAATGCCATATCACCTGGCCACACGATTACGCCAGCGCTAGAGCGCGCCATAGAAGCCATGGAGCGCGATCCCGTTCTGTTGCGCAAAAACGCTCTTGGCCGCATGGTTAAGCCAAATGAAATAGCAAAAGCCGTAGCATTTCTAATAAGTGATGATGCGGCGGCCATTACCGGGGTCAATCTACCCGTCGACTGTGGTTGGCTTGTTGCTACGTCATGGGATAGCTATGGGGGGCTGCGCCAAGTCTCTTCTAATTAACGTTCTTTTTTAAATAATTAATGACCTTCTCTAGCTTTAGACTCTTTTATATTTTAATTTTAAACCTTTGCCTAATTCTTAGCGTTCAGGCGAACCAATTGGATTTATCACAAAGAAGCAACTTAAAACCCAGCGAAACTATTCATCTAGATTCCGAGCACGTTTTGTTACTCGATGTCCGTACTCAGCGGGAATGGGATGCCGGTCGCATCAAAGGAGCCGTACATCTTCCACTCAAAGACTTTAAAGCAAAACTAACCGAAATTGTCCCTGACAAAACGCAACAAGTTGTAATTTACTGCTCGAAGGGAGGCAGGGCTATCGCCGCCGCCAAATATATGAATAATCTTGGGTATCACGCTGTACCCGTTGTTAAAGGTGGTTATAGTCAAATGCTATCGGCTGGACTCAAGAACTCTGATTAGATTTTTAGAGTTCTACTTCCCTTGTTTATCCTTCTTAAAAATTTATGCCTTTAGTTCGGTTTATATCTCTCGCAGCACTATGTCACTTGGCATTTGTCTCCACCCGTTTTTCAGTATCGCTCTACGCGATTGATAAAGATGCATCGGCTTTTACCGTTGGTGTGATTTTATCGTTATTCTCAGTCATTCCAATGCTGATCTCAGTCAGAATTGGAAAATGGATCGATATTGCTGGCCCATTCATTCCTACGGCCGTTGGCATTTTCCTCACAGGAATTGGTGCGACACTGCCGCTCGTATTTTCTTACAAAACAGCAGATCTAGCGCCTTTACTTGTTTCGGCGTGCCTAGTGGGGACGGGCTTCACACTATCCATCCTCTCAATGCAACAATATCTCGGAGAATTAAGTGGACCAGAAAAGCGGTCGATAGTCTTCTCCTGGTTTGCCATGGGCGTTTCAATCTCTGGGTTCTTAGGCCCTGTTTTAGGTGGGATCATTATCGATGAATTTTCACATCGCTTATCGTTTCTATTACCCATTGGGGTATCAATATGTGCGGGATTATTATTATTTTTCAACCGAAAAAATAAAATAAAAAAAGCCAATCTAGTTTCTTCGTCCAAAATTACAAATCCATTTCAGCTATTTCGTTATAAAGAACTCAGGGATGTGCTAATCATCACTGGATTAATTTCCATGTGTTGGGATCTGCAAAACTTTGTCATTCCACTACATGGTTCAGAAGTGGGACTTTCAGCATCAAAGATTGGGTTTATTCTAGGCTCATTCGCGATGGCTACATTTGCGATTAGACTTCTTATGCCACTAGTGAAAAAATATATAACAGAATGGCAAATTCTAATCGGTACGCTCGGATGTGCCTCAGTGTGCTTTTTTATATTTCCCTTCTTAGAAACGTATTTATTTTTTATACTAATCGCATTTGCTCTAGGCTTAGGTCTCGGCGCCGCTCAGCCAAACATCATGACCCTCGTTCATTCAACGGCCCCTGAAGGAAGGATCGCAGAAGCCCTAGGATTGAGACTTACCATTATCCACGCTAATCTCGTAGCTCTACCTTTGATTTTCGGGGCGTTTGGTGCAGCACTAGGTACGTCTGCAATTTTTTGGATAATATCAGCATTTGCCTTTGGCGGTGTCTTACTAGCAATCAAGAAGAAAAAACATCTCAATGTAACCAATATCAAAAAATAGAGTTAATCTTCAGCTGAAGGGCAATTAATCCATAAATTACCGTCTTGAAGCACTCTTTGCTCCTGCAGCAACTTAATCAAATGAGCAAGAAGGGATCGTTTAGCGAGTGGGTGAAGCGCAGGGGAAACATCTTCATAAGCCTTGATCGTTAAGTCATCGATTGTTCCTTGGCCTATTAGAGATAACGCGTTGATTACCTTTGCCTCCCTCTTTCGACGATGCACCAACAACCGATCAATCGCCTCATACGGATTGTCCATCAGAAATCCATGCCCTGGTGCGATCCAATCAAACTCATAGTCATATAACTTACTCAGAGAACTAAAATAATCAGACATATTACCGTCTGGTGGATTAATCACGACTGTCGAACCTTGCATGATGTGGTCGCCAGTAAATAACATATGCGCTTCTGCAAATAGAAAACATAAGTGATTGGAAGCATGCCCAGGAGTATGAATCACATCAATCGTTACATCTCCAAAGTGTAAAACCTGTCCATCTGTCGGTTGCTCGTGCGGACAGAATTCTTGATCTTGGCGCTCCATGTAATTCGGCATACACCCCAACACACGCGCACCGGAATAGAGGCTGAGTAATCGTGCGCCAGGAGAATGATCAACATGCGTGTGCGTGCATAAAATCCACCTTACTTGATCTGAAGTAACCCCCCGAATCGAATCGATATGCTCTTGATTTTCGGGTCCTGGGTCGACGACTAGGAAACCATTAATCGCGTCACCGAGAATATATGTATTAGTTCCTGGGCCAGTCATCACACTAGGATTTGGAGCCGTTAAGCGTATTACCCGCTTATCCAGTTGGACCGCAACACCCGGTTTAATCTCGCGAGATACTGTACCTCGTTGCTCAGGGTCAAGTTTCCCTGCTTCCGCATAAGCATAGTCCCCAGGGACAAGTAGTTTTTTTCCATCTGACCCAATAGTAAGTCTAGGGTCCATAGGTGCGATCGGACGAGCTGAACGAGCATAATCTAATGCTTCACCTGCCGAGGAAAATTCCTGAAGCTTCTCAAGGGTCTTTCGCGTTGGGAACATCAAATTTAATTTCCCCTCACCGCTCAAGTGTAGCGCTTTGCTCGGCGACAGCCAGCGATGATCGATTAATTCTCCACCGTCATGTTGCGCAACTTGTCCCTGCGGCATTTGGGCTATGAAGAACCTCGTATCATATCGGCGTGGACTCCCTGCGTGCGTAACCCACCGACTGAAATAATGCAATTGATCGACCTCTAATACTAGACTTCCTTCTTGCACAAATTCTTGAAAGGAGATCTGGCCGCACGTGAGTTCATCTCTCTTTTTTGAACAAAATGCTGCAAATTCATCCTGATTAAACAGTAGCTTTTCAGAAGGTTTAGCCAACAAGACGCCAACTTCCTCAAAACACTCGCGAATAGCAGCAATCCAATAACTCAGACCACCATCATCAATTCCTAGAATTTGGTTGGCTTTCTCATCGGTAAGCCCTCCCGCTAGCCTAAAGTTAATCCTGAGGTCGGTCGTATCGAGCGCACCACCAGGGAACACAAAAGCACCAGCAGCAAAGTTAACCTTACTGTTTTTTTCACCCAGCAAAATTTCCAAGCCCAACCGCCCATCACGCACAAGGATGAGAGTTGACGCCGGTCGTGGCGTGACTATGTCACGCATAAATTGGATGTTCCCTTAGTGTCACGAATTAGACCGAACAAAGATAGTTACAGGCAAGGTTTCAGTACTTCAAGCTTCAAGCAACCCGTTTGTGCCCATACCTCCGCACCCGAAGATCTGCTTGCTCTTTATGCCCAGCAAAACCTTCGACCTCACAAAGCCTAGAGCAGTATTCTCCAACCATCGCGGAAGCTTCAGGTTTTACGCGCTGATAGGTACATGTTTTTATAAATTTACCGACCCAAAGCCCACCCGTATAACGTGCTGCTTTTCGCGTAGGAAGCGTATGATTTGTTCCGATCACTTTGTCACCGAAAGACACATTGGTCTCTGGTCCCAAAAATAGCGCTCCATAATTTGTTAAATTATTCAGGAAGTAGTCATTATTTTTTGTCATCACCTGGACATGCTCCGACGCGATTCGATCAGCCTCCTTGACCATTTCGGCGTTATCTTTGCATAAAATCACCTGTCCATAATTAGCCCATGCCTCACCTGCAATTGCTGCAGTTGCCAGAACTTTGAGCTGCTTTTCAATCTGTTTAACCGTATCTTCCGCCAATCGACGAGAGGTGGTCAGCAGAATAGCTGGAGAATTAGGACCATGCTCAGCCTGACCCAAGATATCGGTCGCACAGATCTCTCCGTCTACGGCGTCATCCGCAATCACAAGTGTCTCCGTTGGGCCTGCAAACAAATCAATCCCCACACGACCTGATAATTGGCGTTTAGCCTCGGCGACGAATGCATTCCCTGGTCCAGCAATCATATCAACAGGCTTAACGGAAACAGTTCCAAGTGCCATAGCACCAATCGCTTGAACTCCCCCTAGCGCATAAATTTCTGTAGCGCCAGCCAAATGCATTGCTGCAACAATCGCAGGGTGCGGGCTTCCCTTATGTGGTGGCGCGCAAGCGATAATTCGTTTAACACCGGCAACCTTAGCTGTAACAATGCTCATATGAGCAGATGCTACCATCGGGTATTTGCCACCAGGGACATAACAACCTACGCTATTAACTGGAATATTTTTGTGACCGAGCACCACACCAGGCATGGTCTCCACTTCCACATCCCTGAGGGAATCTCGCTGAATTTGAGCAAAATTACGAATCTGTGTTTGAGCGAACTTAATGTCTTCAATCACTTGTTTGGGAAGACTCTTCAAACATTCTTCAATTTGCGATTTGCTAAGCCTAAAATCTTTCGGATCCCAATTGTCAAACTTGTTTGACAACATACGAACGGCTTCGTCCCCACGTTTTTCAATATCCGTGAGAATACCCTCGACCACAGACCGAACCTTAGCCACATCTGCCGCATCATCTTCCGCCGAAATACCTTTTTTTAACCAAATTGCCATCTACGGCACCTCTTAAATCATTTATTTTCAGATGCTTACGGTGAATTATAGCTGTCACACCGCGTCAGCAATCCGCTATTTTCTTCCGTATATCACGATCAGTCAATTAATCTATGACAATTCATCGTAATCATGACGGTTATTTAATGGTCGATAAGCACATAATGCCTTGCCATAAGGGGGAAAATCGCGGATCACCTGAATTCGCCCGAAAAACAAGCAAAAAGAGTAAAATTTATAAGATTGCTCAAATTTAGGATTTATGACACCTATGTCGAATTTCAGACTCTCGGAAGAAGAAATTACCAAATTTGGCCAAGACGGATATTTCATTGTGAAAGGCCTATTCGATCAAGAAGAAATATTCATCTTAAGAACCGCAATAGAAGTTGATCCAAATTTAAAAGATAGACTCTACAACCGTTTTGATGCATCGGGACGCAAAACGCTTATGGCGACGTGGAACCACCCCGGGGATAGTGTCTATGGACTGGCAGCGCGCAGCCGCCGAATCGTCGACTCAATGGAGACTTTATTGGGTGGCGAGGTTTATCACTATCACTCGAAACTCACAGCAAAAGAACCATACGAAGGTGGCGCCTGGGAATGGCACCAAGATTATGGATACTGGTATCACAATGGCATCCTCTTTCCACATCTATGCAGCGTGATGGTCGCGCTTGACCAAACCAATAAACAAAATGGTTGCTTACAAATCGTGAAAGGTTCACACCTGTGTGGCCGCATTGAACATGGCGTGCTGGAAGGTGAACAAGTCGGGGCTAATGCGAACAGAGTTGGGGAAATGCTCAAAATGCTTCCTATCGAATACATCGAAATGGAACCTGGTGATGGTGTTTTTTTTCACTGCAATGCGTTGCATAGGTCCGATCAAAATCAATCCGAAAATAGACGGTGGACGGTTATCAATTGCTACAACCTGGCAACCAACAATCCATTCCTTGAGCACCACCACCCTTTTTACACGCCACTTGAGAAAGTAGATGATTCCGCAATTAAAATAGCAGGTGTTCGACTATCAGAATCGACTGTGGAATTTAACGAACAATCAAAAAATCCTCCTGAGTTAACGAGGAAAATGATCTAATTGAACATCTCGAGCATTTCACGTAGATCAAAACATTACGAAGTAACGCAAATGAACAATCACCCAATAGGTATATTCGACTCAGGAATCGGCGGCCTATCGATTCTTGGGCAAATAAGTTATCTCTTGCCTAACGAAAGTTTAATTTATGTTGGCGATACAGCATTCCTACCTTATGGCACTAAAAGTAGGGATCTCATCCAAGACCGCGCGCACAAAATTTGTAGTTACCTATTATCTAAACATTGCAAAGCCATCGTTGTCGCTTGCAACACGGCAACTAGTGTGGCGATTCAGAAATTAAGAGCTAATTTTTCAGTACCCATTATCGGCATTGAACCAGCAGTAAAACCAGCCACACAACAAACCCGAAGTCGCGTCATCGGAATCTTAGCCACCGAAGGCACTTTAGAGGGAGAGAAATTCGCAACTTTAAAACAAAGATTCGGTAATGACATCACGATTCTTCATCAACCCTGTACCGGGTTAGTCGAAATGATTGAGGCTGGAGACCTTAACGATAAAAAACTACACGAACTTCTTAAAATATTTGTATTACCATTACTCGAATGTGGCGCTGACACACTAGTCCTAGGATGCACGCACTTTCCACTCATTAAGCCTTTAATCGCATATTACGCTGGACCAAAGGTCACAATTCTAGACCCTTCTATACCCGTAGCAAACGAGCTGAAACGACAATTGGAGCTAAAAAGCCTGCTACTAAAAGAAAAATCAGGGATGTATACTTTTTTTCAAACTGGCACAAATGAGCAGTTTGAAAAATTCATTTCCAAAGAATTGGGTTTAGAGCCAACCTTATATTCATTAAACATTTAACGTTGCCTTCAATCAAAATATTTTGACTTAACTCGTCTTTTTGTGGAGCTTTAAATTCAACCAGCTCCCTAGAATCACAATAGCCCCCCTAAGAGCACCAAAAGCTCAGGATGCTCATCGTAAAATATAAACCCTATCAGGTAATAAATGGCAGACGAAGATAATCAAACGGCATAACTATTGAGACGTCGCATAGAGTAAACGCTCGTGTCAACGAGTAATTAGCCGTCAAGGCGAACACCCCCACTCCAATTGTCCATAGTAGAAAATTGACACTTGGCCAAGTAAATTCTTGGAAACTAAATATGACCGCGATGACTAGCTGTATACCTGCCAGATAAAATACGATAGCAACTGGCGTATCGAAACCAGATAGCTTTTTTGTCAACGTATGCGCAAAGGCATATAAAAATGCTGCTACAAGAACTACGATTGCTGCCGGGCTAATAATTTCTAAGCTAGGCCTCAACATGATCACAACACCAACAAACCCGATTGCAATTGCTAACGTTCTCTTTGGACTTATCCGCCCACCTAGCATAAACACCGCCAATATCGCTGTCCAAAAAGGCATTGTAAATTCATGCGCAAACACTTCTACCAAAGAAATTAATGCGATCCCATAAAACCACGCATATTGTCCCAAAAAATGGTCTATATTTCGTACGATATGCGTTCCGAAGTGCGTAGTTTTAGGTTGTCTCCATCCCAAACGGGACATCACCAAAACCATCAGAGAAAAGCCTACAACACTTCAACCAATTAAATTGTGATGTCGATAATTCTGATGATAGTTCACGGCCCGAAATAGCCATCAATGAAAATGAGAGTACTCCACCACACATCCATAGAGCGGCTTTATTCTGATCAATCATGAGCGCGATCTCGATTCAGAAAAAGCCGATTCATACAACTCCCGCAACCCCTAAGAGAGCACCAATCGCCATTAGACTCGTTAAGTGTAGCCGGGACTTCCACACAACCAAAGCGACGACCAACACACAGATCATAGGCCAGGCATTCGAAAAGCTTTGGATCAAAACAAATCCAGTAGACAACAGCAATCCGACCACAACCGGAGCAGAACCGATCGCAAAGGACTGTACGGATAATCGATGACTGTTTTCACGACACCACCGCGTCACATAGTAGGCGAATATAGCAGAGGGTATGATCATGGCCGCCGTCATGGCTATCGCTCCAACAAAGCCTGCAATTTGATAACCTAGCACGGCAACAAATAAAGCATTAGGACCGGGAGATAGTTTACCTAACGTGACGGCTGCTAAAAATTGTTCGTTTGACAATATCGATAGCTCATCGACAACCACGCGATGCATGTCTGGCGCAACCGACATCACTCCCCCTATAGCTAAAAATGAGAGGAGGGCAAACTGACCTAAAATTGAAATCCAATCGAATACACTCATAATCCGATCTCCTCCGCAGATCGTCGGCGCTTTAATGCGCGATGCGCCCAAAAAAAAGAGCCCCCGCCACATAAAAGTATTACCCAAAATATCGGCATACGCAGATATCCAACCGCATAAAAAACGATCAACACAACCAACGTGGGTATGAGCCTTCCCACGACATTGGTCTGCATCCCTGACAACATCCTTAGCGCCGTCCCCAACGTCATGCCAATGGCGACCACTGACATACCCTTTATTGCTCCTGCAACATGCGACCCGGTCTCTATCTGGTCGTATCCTCCAGCCAACGTTAAAATAACAAACATAGGCAAAGTAATCATTCCTGATAGCGCTACCAATGCCCCCTTTCTACCAAAAAATCGATCACCTATCATTAATGCCAAATTGCATACATTTGGACCAGGAAGAACCTGCGATAGAGAAAACATCTCAAGAAAATCGGCTTGAGAAAACCATTTTCGCTTCTCGACTAAATGCCTTTGCATGATGGAAATCACACCACCAAAGCCTTGCAAAGTAATTAATGAGAACACATAAAACAGCTCCAAAAGCGAACGCGGCTCATTGTTAGGATATTTAGACGACATATTCAGATAATTGGCTAAATGAATGTTAAAAAGAGTTGAGAAACGAAAAAAAGAGTGAGTAGGAATTAGGTGAAGAATAGATATATCATACGGTAAAGGCTATGAAAGACACATACTCACATCTCTAACTGAATAAAAAATATCCATGTCCATTCTGAATCTTGAACAACTCGTTAACGAAGACCTAACGAACCTAAACAGAGGCATCGAAAAAGAAAGTTTGCGTGTCACCCCAACGGGTCAACTGAGCCAAAAACGACACCCTAATCCATTAGGCTCCGCGCTGACACACCCAAACATCACTACGGATTTCAGTGAAGCCCAGTTGGAACTAATCACAGACACCCACAGAGATGTAGATGCTTGCTTGCATCAGCTAAGGGAAATTCATCAAGTTGTGAGTCGCAACATTTCATCGGAACTTCTTTGGTGCTCGAGTATGCCATGCATGCTTCCGGAAGATAGTCGCATTCCAATAGCTCAATTTGGCGAATCGAATATTGCGACAGCTAAAACGGTCTACCGACGTGGGCTCGCCCTTCGGTATGGGTCTAAGATGCAAACAATTTCCGGGATTCACTACAACTTCTCAATCTCAAATGAAACTTGGTCTCGGATATTCGGTAAATCTCACGACCGCAATGAGTTGATCGCAATAAGAAATCAACACTACTTTTCACTCATTCGAAACTTCAGAAAAAACGCCTGGTTATTGCTGTATTTATTTGGCGCCTCTCCCGCTGTTTGTGACTGTTTTGTTAAGGGACGCGTACACCATCTTAAAAAGATGAATAACGGGACTAATTTTCTTCCTTACGCCACATCCTTAAGAATGGGGCCTCTTGGCTATCAAAGCGACGCTCAATCCTCGATCAGTGTGAGCTATAACAATCTCACAAGTTATGCTCAGTCCCTCTACGACGCACTGACACAGCCCTATCCTCCTTATGCTGCAATTGGCCTAACTGACGAAAATAAACCCATACAACTATCCAATGCACTACTACAAATTGAGAATGAGTTTTACGGAACGATAAGACCAAAACAACCCGTTCAATACGGGGAACGTCCACTACTGGCTCTCAATAGAAGAGGAGTTGAATATGTCGAGGTTCGCTGCATTGACCTTGACCCTTATCAGGACATCGGAATCGATAAAGAAACGGTCGCACTTATCGATACCTTCCTACTCTTTTGCCTTTTATCAGAAAGTTCGAATGACTCAACTGAAGAAAATAGGTCAAACAGTGCGAATCAATATCTTATTGCCGAACGTGGTAGAGATCCATCTCTCAAACTAACTCGAGACAAAGACTACGTATCGGTCAAGTCGTGGGGCACAGACGTCATTGAGGCCTGCCAACCTTTTGCGTTAAGACTTGATGAAGCCAATCATACAAACATCCATACACAATCCCTCGCTAACGCACTCAAATGCATCAACAACCCTGAGGAGACACCCTCAGCGCGAGTACTGCGAGATATCGAAGGAAAACATAATGGTTCTTATTTTGATTTCGTTATGTCCCTGTCATCCAGATATACGGAACGCCTTAAGCACGACAAACTAAGTAGAGAAATACTCATCAAGCACAATAATAATGCTGCGTCATCCAGTATTAAACAGAAAAATGTGGAGCAAGATGAACAGCTGGATTTTGAAGAATTCAGAAAGGAATATATTTCTCAAGAAGCCTCCAGGATTATCCTGGAGGAACATAACTGAATAAGGCTGTTAATCTCGGCGTCTAAAATGCGCTGTTATAAACCCCGCCGTCAATTAAAAGGCTTTGGCCCGTAATATAACCCGCGTGCGCGCTGCATAAAAAAGCGCAAGTGCTGCCAAACTCATCGGGCGAACCAAAACGCTTAGCTGGTATCTTTGACGTACGATCCTTAGCAACCTCTTCAACACTCATGCTGTTATTTTCTGCCCAAGATTGCAGACCACCCCTCAGGCGATCTGTATCAAAAAACCCGGGGAGAATATTATTAATCGTAACATTGTGATCGGCGATCGTCCTTGACACTCCGGCTAGAAAAGCCGTCAAGCCAGCACGAGCTCCACTTGATAAGTCTAGCCCGGGAACTGGCATTTTTACACTCATCGATGTGATATTAATAATGCGACCAAAATTTTGGTGAATCATATGGTCAACAACCTGTTGAATCAACTCAATCGGCGTAACCATATTCATCGTCACGCCTTCTAGCATGGCCTCACGATCAAGTTCTCGAAAATCCTTAAATGGTGGACCACCATTATTGTTAACCAGAATGTCTGGTTTTGGACATGCCGCTAGGACCTTAGATTGACCCTCTCGAGTACTTATGTCCGCAATCACGGGGGTTACAGAGACCCCAGTATCTTTTACAATTTGATTCGCGGTCGCCGTGAGTACTTTTTCATCTCTCCCGTTTAACACAAGTGAAACACCAGCTTCTGCTAAAGCAACAGCACAAGCTTTTCCTAAACCTCGACTTGAAGCACACACAATCGCGGTTCTACCGTTAATTCCAAGATCCATGATTCATCTCTCCATAAAAGTTTTTAAGTACTAGTCTTTTAATATTCCAAAAAAGAATTCATTGAGCCAGATTTGCGCCTGATTACGAGCTTCTATAAGAGATGTCCGGTCCATTCTTTGACTCAACAAGTTAGCTTGGAACTTCGCGTTCTCATCAAAGTTAACTGTACTCGCCAATAATAACCAACGGTAGGCTTGTATATCGTCAACCTCACCGAAACGACCAGTCTTATAAAGCATGCCAAGATTAAACATCGCATAAGCATAACCACTGTCTCTTATACACATCTCCGAGCCCACGAGACAGGCAGAAATCTC
>OJFL01000249.1_pt1 | contig 30398 bp, 27 predicted proteins | sample 1594131 | NCBI WGS metagenome assembly OJFL01 (sample SAMN05416782, study PRJEB24817) | seawater metagenome | isolation source: Sea water | place: Canada:Atlantic | collected 2013-07 | reverse complement strand
TCTACACACTGCATATCGTCGGCAGCGTCAGATGTGTATAAGAGACAGATTCAAATGTGCTAACGTTGAAGCCATACAAGTTTTTCAACTACACACTAAACCTTGATTACCTTACCTGACTTAATTTATTGTCTATTAACGCGTCCTGGTAGTGGGAGGAGGCTTTGGATTCGTAATGCATATGGCATTAATATTGCTACTCTAATCAATTATTATCAACTCAAATTTCTAACGTCACTTAATCAAAGAATTTCCTTATTGGATCTAAGGTACACATAGTATGTCAATTAAACTAGCTAGGGCGAAAAAATTAAAACCTGTTGAACAACTAGTTGCCAGTTATACAACACGGTTAACAGAAGTTTTAAATGATTTAGAGTCAGAAAAAATAGAGCGTTTTATCGATATTCTGTTAAGTATGAAAGAGCAGAGTGGAACACTTTATATCTGTGGCAATGGTGGCAGTGCTGCCAACGCCATCCACCTAGCCAACGATTTCACATTTGGTATTAGCCCAGCAGGCGATGCCATCAAGGTTGAGGCGCTTTCCGCAAACAGTTCAGTGTTAACTTGCTTGGGTAACGATATAGGCTACGAAAACATTTTTTCTCATCAGCTGAAAGTTAAAGCTCACCGAAATGATGTTCTTTTAATCCTATCTGGTAGTGGCAATTCCAAAAATATAATCAACGCGGTTAACCAAGCACAAATGCTGGGTATGACAACAGTCGGTATTCTTGGATATCAAGGTGGTTCAGCAAAATCTTTAGTTGATTTGAGTTTTCACTTTGAGATTGACGATATGCAAATTGCCGAAGACACTCAGGTCATCATAGGACACATCCTAATGAAAGGCTTAAAGGAATATTTGCTACGAGCAAAACGTACTAATGTAGCAGATTTGTGAGATAGCCCATGAGTTTACAAACCGAAGATTGTTATTTTGAGTCTTACAGTGATGCATTGAAGCAAGCCGAGAAATCTGTTTACCTAAACCGATCCAAAAGTAAGCTTCAACTATGTTACTACGATGGAAAAGCGCAAACTAGCTCTCTTCCAAATCTAATCAATCTTCCCTTAGAAAACTTTGAAGAAACTCTTTTAACGCTGCAAACTCGACAACCTACATTCATAGTTCATCAACAAGCTCAGTTTGTTAAAGACAAATTAAGCCTGTTACATCAAAGAATAGCCGCAAAAAGTGAGGCTCTTAAAAAGCTAATTCGATCTCAAGCCATCAACTTTCATAAGCCCCATCGGGTATATTTAAATGGGGAATACATGGGGCGAGTCGTTTTAAAGATAACAGAACTCCTAAAAGAAGCCTTCATAAAAGCTGGTTACAAAGTTAAGTTCGATATTAATGATAAATTCTCCGATATGAATGATTTAAGACGGCTTCAGTCAATAGCGGAGTTCCAACCGCATATAACGATAAACATTAATCGTATTCGAAATGACTTAATTAATGATTCCACATTCAATTTTATTTGGTTCATGGACCCGACGCTTTGCCTTTACGACAATTCAAAATTTGAGTATCGAGAAAGAGACCACTATTTCTATTTGATAGACAATTTCATATCACCACTTCTCGCGAAAGGCGTGACTCGCGACAGGATGACAAAACAAAAATTCGCAACCAATTCAGATTCGTTCTATCTCGAAAATAAGGAGCAAGAGCGGAAAAATAAAATGGTTTTTATTGGTAATGATTACTTTCACGTTGGTGACCCAACAAGTGAATACCGCCATCAAGCTGAGATGATAGATGAACTGTCTGCATTGTTTAATGAACAAAAATTAGACTTGGTCACCATCAATAACTTAGCTCGGAAGTATAAAGAAAAAGGGACGATAAGAAGTCAAGAGCATGTTGAAATGTTCATTTTCACAGCGATTGTCAGGTTAGAAGTTCTGAAGTGGGCAGTTAACAGTAATATCGAATTAGAAATATATGGTGAAGGGTGGGAAAACTACCAAGAATTTGTACCATTTTATAAGGGTATTTTAGAAACAGATGACGATGTCAGAAGGGCATACAATGCATCTAAATATTGCCTTCTTGCACACCCTCAATATTTCTATCAACAACGTTTGATGGAAGCATCCGCTTGCGGGGCTGTTCCGGTTGTTTATAAAGACGTGACTAATTTAGAACAATGCGATCACCTAGACAACATACTGACATTTACAAATCAAGCTGAGTTGAACAACATCCAAGATAAACAGCCCAGATTAGACGTTCAACAAATTGCTAGGGATAACTCTTATGAGCAACTCATTAGAAGTATCCAAGAGCACGTAAACGATGGTCTAAACAACAATATAAACAAACTAAAGGTTATGTGAATATGTCGGACAAATACTCAATCGACTCCCATAAACTTATTCTTCACCCCACCCGCGTTGCGAACTGGTATGAAGGAGAAGAAAAAAATGATTGGGAACAATTAAAAAAAGTGTACCCTCTGTATGTTGAAATTTCGCCATTTGGTGGCTGTAATCACCGGTGTACTTTCTGTGCGCTTGATTACATGGGCTATAAAAACATCAGCCTCGACTACGATTTACTAAAAAACAGCCTCACAAACATGGCTAAAAAAGGCGTAAAAAGCGTTATGTTTGCTGGCGAAGGTGAACCGTTATTATTCAAAAACCTAGATAAGATTTGTCAGCATGCGAGTGACGTTGGAATAGATACCGCATTAACCACTAACTTTGTTCCTCTAAAAAAACAGAACATTGAAACTTTGATGGAAAACTGCTCTTGGATAAAGGTCAGTTTTAATGCGGGTACAGCAGAAAGTTACAGTAAAATCCACCAAGCCAAAGAAAGAGACTTTCAGACCGTTATTGAAAATCTAGAGATAGCTGTCGCTCACCGGAAAGAAAAAAACTTAAGCTGTACGTTAGGCGCCCAGATGGTCCTACTCCCTGAAAATCAAAACGAAGCCACAACCCTAGCGAAAATTTGTAAAGACATCGGCTTAGACTACCTTGTAATAAAACCTTATTCTCAACACTTATCAAGCCACACAAACGAAACAACCGACTATAAATTTATTGACTACACCAAAATGTATGATTTAGAGAAAGAGTTAGAATCATATAACGACGATAATTTTAATGTCGTATTCCGAGTGAATACCATGCAAAAGTTTATGACTAACAAACAGTCATATAAAAAATGTCACGCTACACCTTTCTTTTGGGCTTATGTGGCAACGGACGGCAAGGTGTTTGGCTGTAGTGCCTATCTAGGTAAAGAAGAATTTTGTTACGGCAGTTTGTACGACAACAGTTTCGAAGAAATTTGGGAAGGCGAAAAACGCAAAGAATCCTATCAATTTATAAAAGAAAAATTGGATATTAAAAACTGCCGAATTAATTGTCGTATGGACGAAGTCAATCGTTATCTAGACCGACTAGCCAATCCCCAACCTCACGACAACTTTATTTAGAGAATTAATTATGAAAGCAGTAGTAACAGGCGGGGCTGGCTTTATCGGCTCACATATGGTTGATTTACTTGTTGAAAAAGGCTTAAAAGTTGTCGTAATTGATAATTTAGCCAACGGTCGATTAGATAACATAGCGCATCACAAAGAGAAAATAGAATTCATTCGCGCTGATATTTCAGATAAATCGTTTGATATGTCTTCCCTCTTTACCGATGTCCACTATGTATTTCATTTCGCTGCGCTGGCCGACATCGTCCCTTCAATCAAACAACCAAACAAATATCATCAAGCCAATGTTGAAGGTACATTAAGAGTTTTAGAAGCCAGTCAACATGCAAAAAACTTAAAAAAGTTTATCTATGCAGCTTCAAGTTCGTGTTATGGCATTCCAGATACTTACCCGACGCCAGAGAGCAGCAAAATTCAGCCAGAATACCCATACGCATTAACTAAAACAGTGGGTGAACAATACGTCATGCATTGGGGCCAAGTTTATGACTTACCCGTTTTATCAACACGTTTCTTTAATGTATTTGGTCCCCGCCATCGCACATCAGGTGCTTATGGTGCTGTTTTTGGCGTATTTCTAGCTCAATTACTTAACAAGCAGCCTTTGACTGTCGTTGGCGATGGAGAGCAAACTCGCGACTTCACCTTTGTAACCGATATCGTTGATGCTTGTTACACCGCAAGCCAAAGTAAATACAAGAATGAAATATTTAATTTAGGTAGTGACGGCACATACAGTATCAATTATTTAACAAAGCTCCTTGGCGGTGATGTCAAGTATATCCCTAGACGGCCAGGTGAACCGGATTGTACTTTCGCAGATATAACCAAAGTCAAGCAAAAGCTCGACTGGTCTCCCAAAGTGAGTTTTGAAGATGGCGTAAAAATCATGCTAGAAAACATAGAGCAATGGCGCGGAGCTCCGGTTTGGAATGAAAATAGCATAAAAGAAGCTACTAAAGAGTGGTTTGAGTATTTAAGTTAGGATTATGATGAATTCAAACGTCATTCGCGATAAGACCATCGCATTCTCATGCAATACGCGCGCAGGACATTTAGCTCCTGCACTCTCCACTGTCGAATTATTGACGGTGTTGTTTAACGATTTTTTAGCTTTCACCCCTAACGATCCAAAAGATGAAACCCGGGATCGTTTTATTTTGAGCAAAGGTCATGGCGCTTATGCTTACTATGTGATCTTAAACGAGCTCGGCTTTTTACCGGACTGGGAGCTAGATAAGTTCAATACCGACGATTCAACTATCAAAGGTTGTTTAACCGAAAACCCAGACTATATGATAGAAGCATCTACTGGCTCTCTGGGTCATGGGTTACCTCTCGCTGTCGGCATGGCATTGTCTATGAAGTTACAAAATAGGTCGAACAAGATTGTTTGCATGGTGGGTGATGGGGAAATGCAAGAAGGTAGTAATTATGAGGCCATGTTACTAGCTCACCGCTTCAAGCTAGACAACCTATTAATCATCGTTGACGCCAATAACTTGCAAGCGATGGGAAAAGTAGAAGAAATAACAGTAAGTAACGATAAGCTTGCACATATCATGCGCTCGTTTACCGATGGCGTTTTTGCTGATATCAATGGACATTCAGAACCAGAGATTACTCACGCCTACCAGCAATTTTTCAATCAAGAGAATAAAAATTTTTCTGTAGTTTTTGCAAGAACAGTTAAGGGCAAGGGCATCGAAATGTTAGAAGCTTCAGTCAAACACCATTACCGCTGCCCTACTGAAGATGGCTATGTTTATACAGGAGAATCAAAATGAGCCAAGTTGCATCAAAGAAAGATGTGATGAAAGCCATCTATCCTTATTTCCAAAAGAATGAGAAGTCAGTACTACTAGCGGGCGATATGGGCTTTGCAGTTTTAGATGACTATTTTAACAATCACTCACATCGAGCATTTAACACTGGTATTAATGAACAGGCGACCATGAGCATGGCTGCTGGTATGGCGATTACAGGTATGTCGCCCATCATTTATTCGCAAATCCCTTTTATCACCATGCGAGCTTTTGAACAATTTCGTTATGACATTAATGAACATAATTTAAACGTAAAAATAGTTGGGGTCGGTGCAGATAATTACTTTGCCCCATTAGGTCGAAGCCATTGTATGGACGATGATGACGTTTCGCTTATCTCAATCTTAAAAAACGTAAAAATATATTCACCTACAGCGGAATCGCTGATTGACGATGTCGCAGATATGATGGCACTAGACGGTCCAGCTTACATGCGCTCTTTATAGGTATACAACAATGACAACTACTTACGAAGCACGAAATGAAAATTACTCGTTAGTCGTCGAGTTAAAAGAAGGCTTAATCTTATCCGCTCAATGTAATTTGGACAGCCAGGAAGCCACCAGTTTTTGCCAAACTCTGTTAGGCATGAAACTAGCTGATGCAGCATATTATGGCGCCAAAAAAGTAATTGAGTCGTTACCTAACGCAGCACAGGGTATTGCCTTCGTTCACCATCATGAGGACCTAAGTGTTCTGGACTTGCTTATCAAACAAATCTTTGCTGAATCAGACGAGCCAGACAATGGACGTTATGTGCCAAAAGAGTTAAAACAATGGTTAAGCAAAGACAAACAAAGCCAGAAAGATATCATTAACAAGTCGCTTAATGAGTTTTTTGAAGGGAACTCTTTATACCAATTCGAAAAAGTATTCGTTCAAAATAAAGACGCTACAATTATTTTAGATTTAACCAGTATTTCACCTAAAAACCAGTTTCAAACACTTTTGGTTCGAATAGAAAAACACATTAGAACTGCTTTAAACGGCGCACCAATTATTCTAACTATCGAGGAGTTAGCCGATGCCAACACAAAACGAAGATAAGTTTATACTCGACGCAACAAAACTAGCGTGGCACCAAGATAGAATCGAGCATTGGCGTAAGGGCAATAGAATTGCACCTATCACAATTGATATGGCGTTGACAAGAGCCTGTAACTACGGCTGTCACTTCTGTTACGCTCGATTACAAGAAAATGATAGGTTCGATATTACTCGAGAGCACATTGATAACTTTCTTGAGGATTGTCAGGAGTTAGGCGTTAAGGCTATTTCTCTTGTCAGTGACGGTGAAAGCACTTTATCACCCCACTTTGAACACACCATTATTCGTGGTTCACAGCTGGGTATTTCAATGGCAGTAGCCTCACATGGCTACAACTTTAAGTACGACATGTTAGAGCGAATCCTCCCTCATTTAACGTATTTACGTCTGAACTTTTCAGCGGGTGAACCTAAACGTTACGCCGAGATCATGGGTGTGAAAGAAAAACATTTTCATCGTGTTGTCGATAATGTAAAAGACATGGTTGAGATAAAAAAGCGCCTTGGGTTAGACGTTACTATCGGTCTTCAAATGGTGCTAATGCCCGAAGATGCAGATCAAGTCGTTCCATTAGCAAAACTTGGTAAACAAATTCGTCCAGATTACGTTGTTGTTAAACACACCAGTGACAGTGAAGATGGGCAGCTTGGTGTTGATTACTCAAAATACGCAGAATTAAATCATATTCTTGAAGAGGCTGAATCCTACAGTGATGACGAATATCAAGTGTCTGTCAAGTGGTCAAAAATTAACGCTGAGGGCAAGCGCAGTTACCAGTGTTGCTATGGAGCAGCTTTCCAATTACAAATCTCAGGTTCAGGCTTAGTAGCTCCTTGTGGCATGTTGTTTAATGAAAAATACAAACGTTTTCATGTCGGCAATATTACGACTCAACGTTTTAAAGATATAGTATTAGGCGACAAATATTGGGAAGTGATGAAACATCTTGGCTCGATGAATTTTGATGCGCAAACCATGTGCGGCTCTTTGTGTTTACAACACAAGCCAAACGAATATTTAGATAAAATTGTTAAAGGTCAAGTGCAGCTAGAAAAGCCAACTGGCCAGCCACCAGCACACTTAAACTTTATCTAACTAGCGTTAGTAACGGTTAGTTGAAGCCGACAATCACGGCGCCGGATATGGTAAGTCTGAACGTTAATCTGCTGCTGGCGACAAAACTGTAACGCAGTGGGACCGCTTCATTTTTGTTGTTCAAATAAATTGAGCCAGTCTTGTATGTCTCTCCGTTGATGTTGCTGTATGGTGTTCTCCTCATCAAAGAGAACCCCATGCCGTAGCTAATCTATGAGTTGAATGTGGGGGTTACCAGACGAATACACCGGATGCTTACAAACAATAATACACAATGCTTTTTTCAATACTCCAATGTTTCCTGATGAGCAACACCCAGTATATTCAAAGCACTAAAAAGAGATTCTCTTCCCTAACAGCAGGTAAGAATCTAAATCGTTCATCTACCCCGCTCACCATCTCTTCTTCACTCAAGTACTCACGCGTGAATGCTTTATAATAATAAGACTCATAACACATAAAGGGCGACAAGAAAGTAAGCTCCGCTAGGTACTCAGACAAGACATCAAGTGACTCTCTTTCAGTGAGTTTAGGCACCACCACTTTGATTGACGGAGTACATGTCGCGGCATTTAATGCAATAAAAAACGCGTAGTTTTCTTTAGTGCCAAAACCCTCGAAAAGATAGTTCTTGTTGCTGAAGTACTGAGGAAAGTAAACGAGTAAGGCGTCAACGTCTTCTCTTAGCAACCTATCTAAATCCTCTTGATTCGTTACAATCAAGCACAGCTTTTCTCCACTTCGCGGGGTAAGCGCAAGGTTGTCCTGATAAAATTCTATGCGAAGCTTTTTACTGGTTGGCGAAGACTTGTTGAACTGCACGCCAAGTAAGCTTGCAGCGCTCTCTAATGCTGTTTTAGCGTACTCACTATATACCGTTAAGCTCTGCCCAACATAATATTCAGGCACTCTGATCTGAGCACGCTCCAGTGGGCTACAAGATATGAAGTCGAGTTCGTAAGGCGCAACTTCCATACTCGCGCTTGTGTCAGCCAAAAACAATATCCACTGTTCTCTAATTCCGTTAAGAAGCTCTAAACATTTCGCATCGTCTGACATATTCAGTGTTTTACTTAATACGGTATTTACGTAATTCACCGAGCCGTGCAGGTAATAAATCACTATCGGCTTATCGTCTCTAAACAGATCGATAATAATTTTTCTACTGTTTATTATCGCTTTTTCTGCGTCAGCTCTTTCTTTGAACGGTTGACTCATGGCTTTTTTAAGCAAACTAAGACCGTAAAGTAAATCGCTGTTTTTTATGTTCTCATTAAAACGCTCAGCAAAAATACGCTTATCGAGTGTTTGGTGTGCCGTATTTTCTAACCAGTCTATTGCTTCTGCTTTTTTGTGACCGTCTGACAAGATCAAAATATTTTCAGGCTCTAACGGAATGGTACCTTTTATTTTGGCGCCGTCATTCAAATTATAAACATCAACATCCGTACTGGCGTTACCTAGTGCCAACTCAATAATGGTTTTGGACATTTTGAATTCGTACTTAGTGTTGACAAAAGGTCTCAAGTTGCCCTCTACCGTTAACGACGTATTGTAAGCTCGTGCATATTCGATGAGTTCCTCTCCATCCTCTAAATAGTAACCAGATTGTTTTGAGTGATGGTGTCTGAAGTCAACGAAACCTAAATCGACGCCAAAGAGATAAATTTGTTTAAACCCGAGTTCTAACGCGCAATCAATCGCAAAGTTAGAAACCGTAGGGTAAGAATATTTTAATGAGACAAATTCGTGTTCACTAAACAAAGATTCTAGAATGAGCGTTGCTGGCTCCCCTTTCTTCAATGACAACAACGCGTTCTTATAAGCATTGATGACATCGGGGTGAACACCATTGCCACTAATAAGGGTGATTTTTTTTAGATATTCTTTGTCATCTATTCTGACCAACCAGTCGTATGGCGACCTGTTTACTTCCAAATCAACGTGATAATCGGGCACGATGTGGTTTTTATGCAGTACTTGTAAGGCCGTGCCACAGCTAATGACTATCGCATTAGCATGCTCTTCTTTCAAAATAGGAAGAAGATTATCTAATGATGGGCCATTGCCTACGATAAATACCGGCACGTCATTGAGAACGTGCGGCTTAGTTTCACTTTTTAACAAGTACTTGAAATTATTTTCGACTGACCATTTGCTATGCGACACGATATATCGAGAGTTTTCAAAATTATCACTTAGCCCTATAACGAGCCTTATTTCTTCTCGTAAGTTATTCAACGTGGGTTCGAGAACGTCGTTATCATAGCTTTTAAACAAAAACATGTTTGCCAAGTTATAACTGCCCACCCTATCGAACTGAGTGAGAAAGTCGCGTACTAAGTTTGAACCATCGTCACCGATGTTGAGATAAATACTGCTTTCGCTGGCATCCATTTTTTCAAGCAGTGCTGTCCAGTCTATCGAAAATAAAGATGCATAGAAAAAGTCACGATTAGGCTCATAAACAAACAGTTTGCCTATCTTGTGGGCGTTCAATAAATACTGAAGCTGATAGCCACTGCCGATGCCGAATAGCAGTAACGATTTTATATCGTGATTTAAAACAGCACTATCAGTTGTATACTTTTTAACTTCGTTTTGAATTCTTACAACAGTGCGATAGTGAAAATGAGGATACAGTTTTCCACCAGTGTAATTTAGCACCAATTCATCTCTGCTAGGGTTGTCTTTAAACATTGCATAAATGTCTTCAGACTCTTTTTTAGCATTGTCGCCGAGTAAAAACGTTTGGTGCTTCATGTTAAGCAAATTGACTTCGCCGGCCGGGTTAGCCACTACTTGCCAATGCTGTGGGGTATATTCTGCAAATTCATCAGCTATTTCGGGAAAGTACTTTTTAAAAGCCTCTAGGTTGCGTTCGAACGTAGTGCGATCAAGGTTATCTGAGTTCCACGACACTGACGTCACTACAGGTGTCCACTTGGGAACATAATTTTCAAAGCGGGTATATTTTACACTTGACCTAAGATCTCTGCTTAAAGACCAGTTATTGGATGCTAACTCGTCGCGGATATCATCAAACTCGCTGCAGTGATAATGAAAATAAACCAATGACGATGAGATACCAAAGGCGCTGTGTAGCTCATTTAAGTCTGAAAAAAGCGATTTACCATTATTGGGTATTTGAAGATAAAGCGATACGTTGTTTCTTTTCGCGGTATCAAAAATGGCTGGCCACACACCAGCATAGAGTGAACAAACCAAATAATCCATATCAGGTTCATAAACCAAGATGTGCTTAATATCAGTAGTGTCAAGAAGTTTAAGAAGATGTTTCCCCAGCCCGACGCCAAACACAACTAAAGCTTTTTCGTTTGAACGAGAAGAGTTTCCAATCGATTTGCTTCCAAGAGTTATTAGTTTTAAGTGCTGTGGGTTAGCCAGAAACAAATCGACGTGACTTGAGATTGATTCTGATACTGTAGAACCGTAGAAAACCGTCCCTGAGCTTGATTCTACAATGTCGACTTCACCATCCTTATTAACGAACACTGAGTTATGCTGGAATGTGTAGTTTTTGAGCATCTTATAAATAGGGGGAACGATGCGCTGAAAGCAAGCTAGGCTTTTATTGTAATTTTTAGTAATGACTGGAAGTAACGCTTCCTCTTTTTCTAATTGTGCTTGGTCGTCTTCTATAAAAAGCTGAATGGCTTTACGCATTGTTATTTATATCTCTTAACTGCATGTTTCGCTCGTTTGAGATTTATTACCTCACCTTTTGCTTTTTCAAGCAACTGTAATGTGAAAACTTCTAAGCGCTTATTCTGTTCAAGTTCTAGCGTTACGAACCGTTGCTTGTGCTTCCCGGCTAGTTTACTTATCTCCCGAGTAACAAGTTTGTGTCTTATCGCAACAAGTCTAAGTAAAGCCGTTAACTGGTTATCCGAGCCCCCAAGCTCTTCCTTTATTTTAGTGTTGACTAAACTCAAAAAAGGAGGGGTAAGAGTGTGAGTGAGACATATTTCTCTGTCATCATCCATTCGAGGCAGCCATACTCTTTTTCTCGTATGCTTCTAATTTAGCGCTTTCAGGTATAGAAACCCAAGCATCTCTTATTGGTTCTAACAAGCTATAAGCTTCATCTAGTTTAGAAACATCGTTATTAAAATGACCGTCATTTACAGTCTCAACAATATAATCATAGAGTGCATATAAATTTTCAGCGATCTCCCCACCGATATCGATATCCAATGTATCTCTTAAATACATTAAGATTGATGTCGCTTTGGTGACAAATTTAGCCTTATTAACAAAATCTTTTCGCTCTACCGCACCTTTTGCATATGCTATCCTATCCATAGCACCTTGAAGAAGCAATAAGGTAAGCTTGTGGGGATCAGCAGCGGCAACATCCTGTTTTACACTGTTTTTTTGATAAGCATTTATACCACGTAATGACATAATTTTTTCTAAACCTCTATGACTGCAGTGCTGCAAATAAAGCTGAGCCAGTCTGATTAAGCTGAGCTATGGTTTTATCTAAATTTAAGTATCTCGCTCGCACAGTTTCTTCGAAACTAGCCATTCTCAACTCCAATGTCTCTCTCGCTGTATCAACACTTTCTTTTTCATCACGAGCACTGCGCTCTCTTAAACTAATCAAGCCACTCGATGAAGAGTACTGTTCAATCAATTCATCAAGCCTAACAGCAATACCGTCATTCTCTTGGTTGAACAGAACAGAAATATCGTCGAAACTATCCTCAAGAGCGGTATCAAGTCGTGCCTGACCGGTACCCTGTCCAAAATCGGCGGAGCCTATTTCCAATCTGCCGTCTTTATTCAACTCTATTCCCAACTCAAATAAGCTGCTTACTGATGAACCTGAAACTTCTTCACCAACTATAGTAGATATTCCTAACTGTAACCCCCGCAACAGTGAGTCCCCGGCTAATGGACCATCACTATCCTCTTCAGTAGCTCCGTACCGAGTAAGCTTTTCTATTTCATCTATTAATGAGTTGTAGTTACTGATAAAGCTTTTGATGTTCTCCTCTACACCTTCTTTATCAAAACCAATAGTCAATTTGGTTGCTATTTGTACGCCGTTATTGTCGCTCGGAGACAATTCATTGACGGTAAATGACACATTTTGAATAGTATTTTCGAATTCGTTACTAGCGCTCTGCACCTCTATTCCATCAATTACTGCAACGGCGTTCCTAGCCCCTTGAATATTGTTGGCATCGATATTATTCGTTCCACCGGTGGTTGATACCCGATCAAGTTCGGCATTTCCGGTATCATTCGTTATTACCAAATCATTACCGGCCCCAGCTTTTTCAGACTGAATGACTAAGCGAGGTCCATCGTTAGTGCCTGTATCAATAATATTTGCAGTAACGCCAAAGTTATTGTCTGAGCTATTGATCAGCTCTCGAAGTTCAGAGAGCGTTGTCGCAGCGCCTATCTCAACTGTGAAGCTGTCATCGGCACCGACGCTGAATGTTAAAGAACCAGTTCCAGAAGATAATAAAGTGTCAGAACTGGACACAAATGCACCTGGGTCTGTGGTAATTCGACTTCCTGAGGCCAATTGTTGCACAGTAATATTATACGAGCCACGCAAAGCTGACGTGGAAGCGTCTGCTGATAGGGTATCATTTTCTTCGAAAGGATTAGTTACAGAGGCTTGACGACTCTTAAGGTTACTGCCGTTGCGTAGTTCTTCAATTGCATTTTGAAAGTCTGAAACTTTAGACTTAATTTTTCCTAACGCTGAGATTTCAGCATCGACAGCCTTTTCTCTAGCGTTAATACGATTTTCTTTTGGTTGCCTTTCAGCAGAAATGAGCTGTCTTACTAAATCATCAAGCGCTAAACCCGAACCAACACCAAGAGAACTTATTGACATAACTCACCTCATACTAAACTTTATTGTTTATGAATACTCCAACACTACTTCCGATGTCCTGCTGCAAATTTTGAATACGCTCTGCAAGCATCAGTATTTCCTCTGAAGGTATCTGTCTGATAACATCTCCAGAGTCAGAATCAAGTACAGTTACTACTGACCGTTTAGTGTTTTCGTCTATAGAAAACGATAAGTTGCGATTTTGTCCTTGTAAAAAGGACTCCACTCGAGAGATCGCATCACCCAATTCACCATCGTCTTCTACGTTGTTATTTGTATCGGACGTAGTTTGAAGAACTTGAGACAAATTTTGTGTTACGTTTCTTAGGCTTTCTGTATCTAAAGGCACAGACTGTGAACTTCCCTCATTACTGTTACTGACTTCACTTTGCTGAACCCGTGGTGATTGGGCTGGCATTTCCACCTTGACGGGTAAAGCAGAAGCAAAAACCTGACCACTTTGAGTATTTTGAATATCCATCAACGACCTCTCCACTCAAATGACAAAAAGGGCGCCTACGATTGAGTAAACACCCTTTGCTTTTTTACATTAAATATACCATTCAAAAGTAAACTTAACCAAGTAAAGACAACGCTGCTTGAGGACGCTGATTTGCCTGACTCAAGACAGAAAGAGATGCCTGCTGAATGATTTGGTTTCTTGTCAAGTTTGCCGTCTCTGATGCGAAGTCTGTGTCTCTGATTTGTGCACGCGCCGCAGTTACATTTTCAGAGATACTACCTAAGTTTCTAATCGTAGATTGAAATCTGCTCTGAATAGCACCTAACTCGGCTCTGGTTGAACCTATTGTCGAAATTGCAGCATCAACTTGTGCCATAAGTCCAGATGCACCGCCAGCACTCAGCACATCGCCCGTTACCGCTAGACCAGTAGCGCCGAAACCGTTAGCGTTAGCGATTGAAATATCGATTTTTTGGTCTTCATTTGCGCCAACCAAAAAGCTAGCACTAAAACTACCACTCAGTATTGTCAGCCCACCGAATTCTGTGTCTGAACCGATACGAGACATCTCCTCTTTTAACGCAGTGACCTCTTCGTTAAGCGCTACCCTATCAGCGGTGCTATTTATACCATTTTGTGCTTGTACTGCTAGAGTTCGGATGCGCTGTAACGCATTAGTAGTCTCTGAAAGTGCGCCCTCAGCAGTTTGAGCTACAGAAACTCCGTCATTAGCATTGCGACGAGCTTGATCCAAACCTTGAATTTGAGACGTAAGTCTATCAGAGATCTGAAGGCCCGCAGCATCATCCGCGGCACTGTTGATGCGGAAACCTGACGATAAACGTTCAAATGATGTGCTTAGCGAGTTACTTACGTCAAATAACTGGCGTTGTGCGTTCAATGACGACACATTTGTATTTACGAATAAAGACATAAACTACCTCCTGGCGATCTGACGCGCTACTTCGCTCCGTCAGATCCTTTCAGTTCGAATTGAATCGGTCACTACTCCGCTTCAACCCCCGTTCAAAAGTAAATTGAATTACCCCTCAACAATGTTATCGACAGCATTCTGAACTTCTTTAGTATTTTTTTATTATTTTTCCGCTTGATTCTTATTGCACTGATTTTAAAAGATTTATTTGCAAGGTTTTAAATCAACAATTATCAGAAAAGATAGATTTGATTCGACTATCGTGATTACTAGTGTAACGTTCCATTATCACTACTAAGAGAGTATGTTGCGGAGATTTTGATAATTTTGCATTGTAGGCAGTACATATGGTTTTAAAGTTATCATTTATCTCTCAGATAAATGATTTAGTTTCATCATTCGAACTTAAGTCATGGCACACAATATGCTTAAATTTAAATGAAACAGCTTATGCCTATCTACAATAGTTTTTGGCTAGGGGTTCGGCAACAATAAAAAAGGCCGAGACAAGAAGCCCCGGCCAATTTGCTCTAGTTAGGAGATTGAGCAAATGCTGTTTCGACCTACAAACGAATATTTATTAGGATGAACTGGCCTCTCAACCAACGCTTCTAATTTCTGTTTGTAGGCTTTTTGTATTGGTGGCGGCCGTATCGGCCGCCATTTTTCAATAGGGTATGACCTCTCAACTTCTTACCGTTATTCTGGGTATTCTGCCCTATTAACCACCTAATAGAGACAACGCAGCTTGTGGGCGCTGATTAGCCTGGGACAAGATTGTAGTGGTAGCCTGCTGCAATATCTGGTTACGGGTCAATTCTGCCGTCTCAGCGGCAAAGTCAGTGTCTCTAATACGCGCTCTTGCCGCTGAAACATTTTCCGAAATGTTTGCAAGATTTCTTATTGTAGATTGAAACCTGTTCTGGATTGCTCCCAACTCAGCTCTTGTCGAGCCTATCGCAGATATAGCGGCGTCCACCTGTGCCATCAGTCCAGAAGCACCGCCAGCGCTCAATACATCCCCAGTTACTGCTAACCCAGTCGCTCCAAAACCACCGGTATTAGTAATAGAAACATCTATTTTTTGGTCTACATTAGCACCCACCAAGAAACTCGCATTAAAACCTCCACTCAGAATTGTTAGCCCTCCAAATTCGGTATCTGTCCCAATTCGAGAAAGCTCCTCTTTAAGTGCTGTTACCTCTTGGTTCAGAGCCACTCTATCTGCAGTACTGTTAATACCATTTTGCGCTTGAATAGCTAGCGTGCGGATGCGCTGTAACGCGTTTGTACTCTCTTGCAAGGCTCCTTCAGCAGTCTGCGCTAATGATATACCATCATTAGCATTTCGCTGAGCCTGGTCTAACCCCTGTATTTGTGAAGTTAGCCTGTCTGATATTTGCAGTCCAGCCGCATCATCAGCAGCGCTGTTGATACGAAAACCTGAAGATAGACGTTCGAAAGCAGTACTCAAATTATTGCCTGTTGTAAACAACTGACGTTGAGCATTCAGTGAAGACACATTCGTATTTACAAATAAACTCATTTTCTTCTCCTAACAGTTCGAGTGATTGCGCTATTGATTTTATTATTTGCGCGTTTTATTAAATTTTTGGCACAGTGTATGCTTTATTTAAGTCGTCAGATTTATCTGACGCTTCATCTGCACACTACTGATGAAGTTTGCTCAACGGAGAAGTTATCTTCTCTTTGCTGGCTGGTGAGATTGATGTTCCAGACCTCAAACCTCTCACTATCTCCTGGTTTCATCCTCGCCCGTCAGCATTCCCCCTCAGCAAACCTTACTATTTATCAACATTTAAAGACAATTACTTTAGAAGTTTTTAAACTGCACTTTTTTCATTTCAACAGGTTGATTTTTCTAACCTTTAATCAAACCAAAATTATATACATTACGTATATATAGCCTTTCTCAGTGCCCTACTATTGTTATTATTAGCACCTGGGAAGTAAAACGTTCTTTATCCCCCCTTTGTAATAGTTATCGTCCTTTTACCGATTTTCCTTTAGCGTTTTTTGCACGCTAAGACAAAAAAAACACAACGTTTTAGAAAGGCATTATTTTTCATAGTGTTATAGACTTCTTAATAACTAAAAAATTGTAGTTAAGAAACAAAAAATAGGAAAATTGTGGCGCAGTTAGACCATGTGTTAGTTAGCCTGACTAGAAAATTGAGCTTATGCTTACTCAACAATAGGTTTCATAGCAAACTGAAAAGTTACACGGGCATTTTTATGAGAATGTCTAATGGGAGAATGTGTTCGGTAACATATTAAAATCTAAATACAAAAAAGCCAGCAAATTGCTATGAATTCAGTTGCTGGCAATTTTATATTTAACAAGTACCGGGGCACTAACCCTTGACTTCATTTTCGCTGTTGCTAATAACTTAAAGAAATTAACCTAGAAGCTGCAATGCAGCCTGTGGTCGCTGATTAGCCTGGGACAATACTGTTGTACTTGCCTGCTGAATAATCTGATTTCGGGTTAAGTTTGCAGTCTCTGTTGCAAAATCTGTATCCCTGATTTGAGCTCGCGCTGAAGAAACGTTCTCAGAGATATTTCCTAAATTTCTAATTGTAGATTGAAACCTGTTTTGAATCGCACCCAACTCAGCTCTGGTTGAACCTATTGTCGAAATTGCAGCATCTACCTGTGCCATTAGTCCAGATGCACCGCCAGCACTCAATACATCCCCCGTTACCGCAAGACCGGTCGCGCCAAAACCGTTAGTGTTAGCGATTGACACATCGATTTTTTGGTTTTCATTTGCGCCAACCAAAAAGCTAGCGCTAAAACTACCACTCAGTATTGTCAGACCGCCAAACTCCGTGTCGGTACCAATACGAGACATCTCCTCTTTTAGCGCCGTGACTTCTTCGTTAAGCGCTACCCTATCGGCGGTGCTATTTATACCATTTTGAGCTTGTACTGCTAAAGTCCGAATGCGCTGTAATGCATTAGTAGTCTCTGAAAGTGCTCCCTCAGCAGTTTGAGCCAACGAAACACCATCGTTAGCATTTCTCACCGCTTGGTTTAGCCCCTGAATTTGTGATGTTAACCTATCCGAGATCTGCAAACCCGCAGCATCATCGGCTGCACTATTGATTCGAAACCCTGAGGATAATCGCTCAAAGGAGGTAGTTAGCGAATTGCCAACATCAAATAGCTGACGTTGAGCATTTAACGAAGACACGTTGGTATTGACAAATAAAGACATGTTGTCTCTCCTACTTTTTAACCCAGCAACAGCTGGAAATCGGATTAACCGAAATTTTTGTTTTAGTAGCCACCAACACCTGAGGGGTAATTGATGAACTGGCTCTCTCACAAACTGTATCGACACTATGTGAATTCCCTTTAGAAAAAATTACGATTATTGCCGGTAGGGGGAAATTAGTTGCCGTCAGTGCTATGGTGTTAACAATATAAATCAGAGAGTTTTGATAAGAGAATCGATGTGATAAATAACTTGAAAACAAAAAATATAAAACGCATATCGCGCTCAGCCGAACACGCAGCATTTACAGATTTGTGTGAAAACCCGTTTGATGGTACTTCTTCATCATTACTTTGCGTTTACAGAGAAGCAGATACGCATGTCAGCCCTAACGGTAAAATAGTGTTGTGCGAGATTGATAAAAAATCCATGACGTCTAACACCCTACAAGAATTGCAAATACCAGGAAGTGACCTACGAGATCCCAAGCTCTCGTTTGATGGAGAATGCCTTTTCATCACCGCTTACGCAAAAACCTTGCTAAACAACGGAAGTATCTCTCGCCACATGGTGAGTTATAGCTCCACAAATGGTAAGACCTGGTCTGCCCCTAATCACTTTGGAGATGATGCTTGGTGGATTTGGAATTGTGATAGGTATAAGTCATATTTTTACGGCTTTGCCTACAACCGAGCAGCTGAATCAATCAGCTTATACAGAGGTAATCTTGATAACTCTATGCAATGCTATCGAGAAAATGTGTTTGGCTTAGAAAAATCCGGAAAAGGCTATCCCAATGAGAGCGCACTGTTATTCGACGGTCAAGGAAACGCCAATGTTTTTTTACGACGCGATGCAGATACTTTCAGTGCACAATTTGGATTTTCTCAACCTCCCTATTCTGAATGGGAATGGCATGATTTAGGAGTTTATATTGGAGGTCCGGCAGCGGCGAAGCTGGAAAACGGAAATTTTTTGGTTGCCGGAAGACACGTCGATTGGGATAGTGAAAGTTTCACTACAAGACTCTGGCATTTTGATACTAAAACAAAAACATTGTCAGAGTTACTCACTCTTCCAAGCGGTGGAGACACTAGCTATCCAGGGTTGGTTATTAACGACGATATTCTTTATGCCTCATATTATTCTAGTCATATTGATGGGCAATCACGCGTTTATCTCGCAAAGTTGCGCGGAGTTAAATCACTGAATATTACAAAATGACGCTGGTTAGAAACCAGGCAAATTGCCTAAACAAGCATAACTTTTAGTTATTTAACTATATAGCTATTGATTTATCACTTAGTGAATTTTGCTTAGAATGTTGGTTCTCGCTAGATGAAGTTAAACAGCGATAGGTTACTCACTTTAGGGAAAGTAGCTAGCGCTGCATTAAGTGCAGTTTCTTGCTTAGCAAACTCAGAAGACGCTTCCGCGTAATCAACATCTTGAATTGAAGAGCGCGATGCTTTTGCGGCTATTTCCATGTCGAGATTCGTCTCATAAGACGATTGTGCAATATTCAAACGACTACCAATTGACGCTCTTTCAAGAGACAACCTCTCAAGACCATTATCTAGCCCAACAAGAGCATCTGCTATCGATTCTTGTAAAGCGCTATTATCGATTGTGCTATCAAGCAGGATTTCCTGAATTTCATGGATAGACTGTGCCATGCTTTTCTTTTCTGGCGTATCGAGTGAGAAATCTATGCTATTACCCGGCACAGCAGTGGCATTAAATTCCATGCCTTTTATGGTAAAGGGCTGACCAGAGGTAAAACCAACTGTATCCACCACGGCTCCAGTCCCTTGATTAACGAGCTCTGCTTGCCCACTAGCTAAAAAATTAACGCGATAATTATTATTTGCGGGTGTTACAGGGTCATAATTCTTATCAAAAAACGTATCAAAGGTACCCTGTTCTTTCACCGAGGCGCTTTCTAAGCTCGTAACAGAATTGCCGGTTACAGAGAACTTGAAACGAGAAAGTACATTTTCAAATACTTCATACCCATTACTTGTTGATTGAATTTTAGAGCTATTCGATAACTGAATGAAACTCACACCAGCATCTCCTGAAAAGGATATTGCGTTTCCGCTAGCCGCTGGATTAAATGTAAATGCCTGATTTCCAGATTGGTATCCTGCGTATAGGTAATTACCATCAGCATCTTGTGTGTTCATTAAATCAAACACTTCTAACTTTATTTGCTCTAACTCAGCGCCAATAGCTCGCTTATCAGGATCGGCTAAAATACCATTACCAGATTGAACAATAAGGGTTCGAGCTCTGTTAATCGAGTTTGTAATATTGGTCAGCACAGCTTCTTGTTGTTCAAGAGAACCAGTCACCAAGTCATTATTTCGTTGAAACTGAGTAAGTTCATCAATTTCTTCCGTCAAGCGAAGCACCTTCGCAGCACCTACAGGGTCATCACTGGGTGTAATGATACGATTTCCCGACGCCAACTGCTCTTGGGTCTTAGATAGCTCTCCCTGATTATTCATGATAGAGCGGATATTTTGATCATAAATTTGGTTTGTAGAAATGCGCATTTTTTAACTACCTCGCAGACTGTAATATGGTGTTAAAAAGCTCTTGTGCTGTGGTGAGAATGCGGGCTGCAGCGGCATAGCTTTGCTGATACTTTATTAAGTTAGCGGCTTCTTCATCTAAACTTACCCCAGAGACAGACTGAAACCAGTTTTCTGATTGCACTTGCATAGCCTCTGCAGAAGCTAGCGACACTTTTGCCATAGATGCATCTTCACCAATTCTTCCTACCATAGAGGCGTAGGCATCTTGAAAGGTTCGCTGTGTATTTGTTGCCTCGCTACTTACCTGAACAAGGTTTTCGTTTTGTAGTGCTGCTAAATTTAATGCGTTGCTGTTATCGTTAAATCCATCATTGTTGTACTCTATCGAAAAGCTATCCCCTGCTCTTGGCACGCCATCTAAACTTATATCAAAACCAGGCGCAGGAGTTATTCCAGCTTGGCCTATAAGGTTGTTTAAATCAGAAATGCCCGACACCGATGCTACTACAGAACCTGTGCCATCAATTACGTCATAGGAATCCACCGCGGTAAACCGAATCTGCGCGGGCGCGGTGTTAAGTAATCCACCTGCACCGTTGAATGCCGAAGTTCCAACCTCTGTATTGTTCACCGAAACATTAACAACATTGGCATCTCCGAGGTTTGTATTATCGGCTTGGCCGCGAATGGGTGTAGCGAACGCGAGATCCTCAGGTCGAGTTGTGCTGAAATCGACTTTTGACGCAATAGTTTTCGTAGGTTGAATCAAGAACTCGTTGCCAACCGTGTAACTAGAAGTTCCTGAGAAATCTACTTCTATTCCACTAGGTAGCTCATTAAAGCCCGATGACACTGCAAAATTGGAAAATACAACATCGTTGCCTGAGCCATCTTTCTTTGGCGTACCGTCAGCGTTTAACAGCGTGATTTCAATTTCTGAAGGGACACCAGCCGATACCGCTGTTACTTCAACCTTGTAATCTGCATCCGTTAATTGCGAGCCCATTCCCTCAGTAATTTGTGCATTAACAACATAGTCACCATTAGTGTCTTCGTATGCTAGGCCTCTGAATGTAGGAATATCAAAAATATTGCTTCCCAACTGTCCATCTAGGTCCATGCCAAGTTTATTTTGCTGATTCATAGAGTCAGCAAACGCTACGGATAATTGCCCTACATCACGCATCGTTGGCCCAAGCACTTCATTTCTGTATTTGAACAGGCCGCCTAAGGCTCCTCCTAAATCACTTTCTTGTACTCGCAAAGAGGCATCGCCTTTGGTCTGAGAACCAAAATTAGTCTCAAGAGTTAACTGCTTTAACGATAAATCTGCATCCGTATTGACTTCGAATAAATTGAACGCACCATCCTCTAGTACCAGCGATTCTCCTGAGGTGAGATTAATTGTTATAGCACCGTTTTGCGATTGACTCTCTTTTACATTAATCCCTATTATTGATGATAACTCATCAACTGCCTTATCGCGTTCGTTAAGAAGCGCGCTGGGTTGGTCGCTTGTACTGTTTCCGTTGGCAATTACAATGTTCCTATTCAGGTCGCCAATATTGCCAATAAGGGTATTTGCTCTATTTACCAAAGACGTGAACTCTAGATTTAGCTCTTCCTCTTTTTCAATCATGTAATCGGAAAGTGTTCTCATACGCTGAAACAGAGATTCAGCTTTACCCAGCACTTGTTCTCGAGATGCTAAATTTGTTGGATCATCAGCAGCAGTTTGCAGTGCTGAAAAGTATTCACTCATGCCTTTCGAAATTGAATTAGCATCTCCAGCAAGGAGAGTATCGATTGCTGAAGTTTTTGAAGATAACGCCTCTAATTCGCCTACCGCAGTAATATCTCTGCGTAGCTGATTTTGCGCAAAGACATTAATAACTCGCTCTGTGTTTCCAATTTCAACACCAAAAACTTGACTGTTATTTAGCTCAGTGCGCTCGCGAACATAGCCAGGTGTGTTGACATTTGCAATGTTGTTACTGGTTGTTTGCAGCAACTTTCCGCTAGCATTAACACCGCTAGTGGCAAGGGAAAATAAATCTACTGAACTCATATGTTTTATCTCCCTTATTTCGGCGGTACGAGGGTGTTAAGTCGTTCGCTGTTATAAACAGCCATAATCTTATCCGCGTATTGCGGATCCGTAGCGTAACCTGCTTCTTGCAGCGCTTTTGTATACCCTTGTGCGTTGTGACCAGTTTTCACCGCATCACTGTAACGTGGTTGGCTGGCAATAAATCTACCGTAGTCGTCCATTGCCTCCCCTATAGACTCATATGATCTGAATGCCGCTTTTTGCTTTTGCGGTACCAAACCATTAAATTCAAGGGTATCAACAACGGCTTGCTCACCTTTCCAATCGCTGCTCGCTTTTATTCCAAAAAGGTTGTGCGAGCTTTTACCGTCTGCCGAATGAATAACAAATTTTCCCCACCCAGTCTCAACCGCAGCTTGAGACACAATGGCTTTTGCATCTAAACCATACTTTGCTGCTATTTTTTCCGCATGAGGCATTAGCGACTTTACAAACTGCTCAGGACTGTCAAACATCGCATCTTTATGTGCGCTCTTTGTACCTACTGAGTGCGAATCTAGGGCTATATCTTGCGCATGTGCAACAATTTTTGCTCTATCTGTATTTAGCGATGAAAGGTTGCCATCACTACGGATAACGCTCGCTGGCGTGTAGCTATCTTCAGTGCGCCCTAATTGTTTTACAATTACATCTGCTAATCCCATACCGCCGTTTGCGGTAAGGTCGGTGGCTAACTGCTGATCGTGCATATCACGGTAGAACTTTACCTGCTGAGAATTGAATGGGCTGTCTTCATCAGCTAGCGCATCTTGCGCCTTACGCATCGACTTAAGCATCATCTGTACAAAAATCGCTTCAAACTGTTCTGCTGCTTCTTGCAAAACAGTTTCATCGCCCGACGCAATGGCTTCGCGCATCTTATTGATACTGCCCATGTCGTGAACGTTGCGAGCCATATCTAGCTGGCCTTTCGTACTGAGTGAATCCATTAGCTATTACTCTTAAATGATAATCAGTTCACCGCGCAAGGCGCCGGCTTGTCTTAATGCTTCTAGGATTGCCATTAAATCGCCTGGCGCTGCACCTACTTCATTAACCGCTCGCACTAGCTGATCAAGGGTTACGCCAGGTTCAAACTTAAACATGCGACTATCTGCTAAATCCACGTCTACAATCGACTGCGTGGTAACTGCTGTCTCACCATCGGCAAATGCATTAGGCTGAGCGACTTGCTGATTCTCAGAAATAGTTACAGTAAGCCCGCCGTGCGTAATAGCTGCTGGCAAGAGTCTGACTTCACTGCCAATGACAATGGTTCCCGTACGACTATTTATAACCACCCGGGCAGGAGCATCTGCTGGTGTGAACTCGAAGTTTTCTAATGTGGCTAAAAAGCCAACTCGCTGACCGGCATCGCGGGGGGCTGTTACTCTTACCGATGCAGCATCAATGGGAGTGGCAATAACGTACCCGCTTTCAGGGCTTGCGCCTAAACGCTCGTTAATTGTGTCGGCCAAAGACTTAGCCGTAGTGAAATCAGGGTAATGTAAGTTGAGTGTTAATGAATCACCGTTGGCAAAACCACTTGGAACTGCTCGCTCCACCATTGCGCCGTTTGGGATTCGTCCAACGGTTGGCGTATTTACGACAATTCGTGAACCGTCTCCACCCTCGGCACCAAAGCCGCTAACCACAAGGCTACCCTGCGCTACCGCATAGACTTCGCCATTTACACCGCGAAGAAATGTTTGTAATAAAGAGCCGCCTTGAAGGCTTTTCGCTTCACCCACTGACGACACTGTCACGTCAATGGTTTGGCCTGGCTTACTAAATGCGGGAAGCTCCGCGTGTACTGCAACGGCCGCAACATTTCGGACGTTTGGCCGAATATTAGGGTCCATCCTAATTCCAAAATTAGCCAGCATCGTTCTAAAGCTTTGCTCGGTAAACGGGTTCTGCTCACCGGTACCTGGAAGTCCTACAACCAAGCCGTAGCCAATAAGCTGGTTAGAACGGACGCCTTGGATAGACGCAACGTCTTTTATTCTTTGCGCACTCGCCGCGCCTGAAAGACCTGAAAGACATAATGCAATAATGAGAACCACTAAAGAGCGCATAACAAAACCCACCATATTAAAGAGGCCACCAAGGAGAAGAGAAAAACTTCGCTAACCAGCCCTTTTCTTGCGCACTAGCAAATGAACCAGTACCGCTATATTGAATTCTTGCATTGGCAATACGTGTAGATTGCACTTGGTTATCGGGGTCTATATCAAGGGGCCTGACTATCCCAGTAAGTCGAATGTATTCATCTCCATGGTTTAGGGTCATCCACTTTTCTCCCCTTACTACAAGATTACTATTAGGCAATACATCTACCACAGTAACGGATATGCTACCTTGAAGACTGTTAGTTTGATTAGCTGCGGCGTCTCCAGCAAAGTCATTAGAGCCATCAATGCCAAGTTGAATTGATTCGGAGCCAATATTTACCGCATTGCCTCCAAGACCAATGATGGGATCAAGCTCGGCAGAAGTTTCTCTCGACGTTGTGGTATTTGCGGACTTTGTAGCAGCAGTATTTTCACTGAGCACAACGGTGATAATGTCACCGATTTGGCGCGCTGTAACATCTGAATAAAGGCTTCTCGCTAAATGTCCACGGAACAAGGAACCATCCTCTATGATAGTTTCTTTCGGATAGTCTGGAATAATAGGAGCGTAAAAAGGATCATTCGCTTGTATTGGTTGCTCTGGCGTACTCTCACACCCAGATAGCGTAGCTAATACAACAAGAGCAAATAACAAGAAGCCAAAACGATGCATAATAAGCACTCCTACAACTGCTGAATAACTTGTCCGAGCATCTGATCCACTGATGAAATAACTTTCGAGTTCATTTCATACAGACGCTGGCTCTCAATCAAGTTAACCAATTCTTCAGTCACATTTACGTTAGACGTTTCAAGCGCACCTTGCGCTAACATTCCAAGTCCCTGAAGCCCTGGAACGCCTCGCACCGGAAACCCACTAGATACTGTTTCTGCATAAAGATTCTGACCTATAGGCTGTAATCCCGTGGGGTTCACAAAATCAGCGATATTTATCTGACCTAACTGTTGAGGTTGCGCTTGCCCGCGAATACTCACGCTTACCTGACCATCTTGAGAAATAGTAATCTGCTGTGCATCTGGCGGAATTGTAATTTGAGGTTGAAGCAAATAACCGGCGCCAGACGTTACAATTTGTCCTTGATCATTTAGACCAAACTGTCCATTACGACTGTACGCTGTTGTGCCATCGGGCTGCAAAATTTCGAAATAACCACGTCCTTGAATAGATAAATCTAACGCATTATCTGTGGTAAGCAGGTTTCCTTGTGTATGAGCCTTCTGTGTTGAAACAACTTTCGACCCAGAGCCTAGCATGAGGCCTGAAGGCAGCTCGGTATCCGCAGATGAGCGTCCGCCAGGCTGGTTAATGTTCTGATAGAGTAAATCTTCAAACACGGCGCGATCTTTTTTGAAACCTACCGTAGAAGCATTTGCTAAGTTGTTAGAAACCACAGACACATCGGTTTGAGCGGCATCTAATCCGGTTTTACTAATCCACAGTGCTGGGTGCATGTTAACCTCCAAACAACGCGACATTGCGCGCCATTATTTATCAAAAAAAGAGTGACTATAAAATTCGCAACATCATGTTGCCGCGGGTATCGAGTTCTTCCGCTTGCTTCATTACTTTAACTTGCAGCTCGTAGTGACGCTGCAGACTGATCATATCTACCATTTCTTCAACGGCGTTAACGTTAGACCCCTCTAACATGCCAGACATGACTTTTACATTGGCTGACGGGTCTGCAACCGAACCGTCTTTCATATGAAATAAACCGTCTGTGCCTCTTTCCATATCGGCATAGTTAGAACTAACAAGTTTAATTCTGCCTACCGTTTCTATAACGTTAGCCGGTGCCCCAACCTGTCTCATGGATAGCGTACCGTCCGTCGCAATAGTAAGGTTATCTAATGGCACCGGAAGAAAAAGTGGACCGTTATCACCTAACACAGCCCGCCCATTTACGTCTGTCAATATTCCGTCACTACCCAATTTGAAGTTGCCGTTTCGAGAGTAGGCTTCTTGACCGTTTTCATCTTGAACTGCAAACCAACCGTCACCCTGTATCGCTACATCTAAGTCGCGATCGGTTTTAATCATCGGACCTGATTCATAGTTGTTTGATGGACTCTCTGTCATTGAAAAAACGCGGGTAGGCAAACCTTCGCCGTACGCCGGCATTGCTCTAGCCTGCTCTAGCTGAGCACGAAAACCTGTTGTTTGCGCATTGGCTAAGTTATTTGAGCGAATCCCCGTTGCCATAAGGTCTTGAGACGCACCGCTAGCTGCAATATAGAGAAGTTTATCCATGACTGACTTTTGACTCTGTTCAAACCATACACAAACATTGCAAAGGCAGTGCCACTTTGCTTTTCTTTAGATAAGGAGTGACAAACTGGAAGAGGTAACATTGTTTTACAAAGAGATTTTTGTAATAAAAAAGCCGTAGATGATGTCTACGGCTTGACCTTTTTTACTTTTGGAAGAGCAACTTACTTAGGAAAAGCAACCCACAAAAGTTTTTCTCTTCAGGGTTAGATATCAGCAAATCATAGATTAGGCGATTATCTGATATTCAAAATTGTCTGGTTGAGCGTGTTATTCACCTCAAGAGCTCGGGAGTTTGCTTGGAAGTTCCGCTGAGCAATAATCATATCGATGAGTTCAGTAGTGAGATTAACGTTAGCTTGTTCTAGAGACGATGAATTAATCTCACCAAATGTTCCCGTGGTGGCTTCGCCCGCTAACGCTTCGCCCGACAAAATACTCTCTTTCCACTGAGTTCCACTCTCCTGCGTTAGACCTTGCTCATTGGAAAAGCGAACTAGTGCAACTCGCACAATAGGCTCTGATGTACCGTTTGAGAATGTCGCTCGAACCAAGCCATCGGGACCAATATCAATACCGGTTAGACGTCCAACCGGCAGGCCGTCCTGCTCAAGTGACGTTACTTCGAAAGCAGAAGCAAATTGAGTTGGCTCATTTGGCGTGGCGTTATTCACATCTAAATTAAAATCTATGCTTATCTGTTGACTCGGGTCAGAACCGTTAGCAAGGATTGTTGCCCCTAGTGCCTCAGTTTGCATTTTAAAGTCTAGGGTTGGAAGTCCGTCAGGCGTCTCCATTCCGTTGAAGTCACCACCTTGAGAAAACAACAGTTTTGAAGCAGTTACTGCATTACCTGTATTTCCGCCAACAGAGTTTACTGCGGTGGCAGGGTCGGTATCTGCCCCTGTTGAGTCGGTCATATCTACCAATTGATCATCAACAGCTGTTACCACATACCACTCGTTGTCTGCGGTAGGCGCACTATCTTTAATGAAGTAATACGTCATTACATGACTATCGCCTAATGAGTCATAGACAGTAACAGACGTTGCTGCGTTATACGTCAGTGGATCCTGTGGGTCAAAATCCTGAGGATCCAAGCCAACATCTCCTGCAGGTAAATTCATTCGAATATCCACCTCTGAGGTTTGTTGAGGCGAACCAGATGAATCAGGGATCCGAACAGGCTCGGTGGTACTCAACGCAACTGAAGCGCTTGTTCCGTCGGCGTTTACTGGAAAACCAAGCAGGTTATCACCATTACTATTTACAACGAAGTTATCGTCATCTAGTTTGAATTGGCCCGCGCGAGTAAAAGAGAAGTCTCGAGATGTTATCTCCGGCACAGTGGCAAAAAAGCCATTCCCTGTTATAGCTAAATCAAGAGATGTATTGGTAAACTGTAAGCTACCCTGTGAAAACTGTTGCGCAACCTCCTGTGTGAGTACACCATCACCGACTTTGGTTTTACCGCCAGCAAGCAGTGATGCTGCATACACATCCCCAAACTCAGCTCTGGATTCTTTAAAACCTACAGTGTTCACGTTTGCAATGTTATTGGCTGTGACATCCAAATCTTTTTGCGCGGCTGAAACGCCGCTCAGTGCAATATTAAAAGACATTATTTGTTCTCCTACTAACTGCCGATTTGAATGACGTCGTCGAGATTAATACTGACATCACCATCCAAATTCAAAATTACGCCCTGCCCGCTACCGGCCAGACTTACGCTACCTACGTGACGGTTTACTGCTGTATTAAGCTGTACACCCTCACCGTTTACCTCGCCCGTGGCGCTAATAACATACTCACCAGCCTGCATAGGGTTGCCACGCTGATCTCTGCCGTCCCAGTCAAACTGAATATTACCGGCGGTCTGAGTACCAGCATCAATGGTTTTTATAACTTCACCAAATTGGTTTTGGATAGTGATAGTCATATTCTGGACCGTTTCTTCATTTACCACGACACCAGAAATCCCACTTGAATCATTCGCCATAAAGCCAACATTGCCTTGTACAAGCACGTTCTGACCTATAAGGCTCGATGCTTGGAGTGCTTGGTTTGACGTCATAGAAGAGGCAAACGATTCAAATTTCTCATTGAGCTGAGAAATCCCGTCGGCCATAGTAAATGACGTCATCTGCGCTACCATTTGATCGTTATCAACCGGCTTAGTCGGGTCCTGATTAGCAAGCTGCTCTGTAAGCATTGCGAAAAAGTCTTCCTGATTAAGCTGCTGCTCGGTGCCATCCGCAATTTTTACCTTCTCTTCTTGCCAGTAGAGGTCGGTGTTAAGCCCGGTATTATTAATTGTGTTCACTGGTTTTTCCTCACGTTAACCAAACGGCACATTACTGTCCTTGCCCTAACTGTAAAACACGGCGGAATATGCGTTTCGTTGTATCAGCTACCTGAACATTCGTCTCGTAAGCCTTCGAGGCTGACATCATGTTTGCCATCTCCTCGACAATGTTTACATTTGGTTTATAGATATAACCTTCAGCATCAGCCATCGGATTGTTTGGCGAATATTCCACTTGTAGCGGTGCGTCACTCTCTACAATACCTTTAACCTCAACGCCCACGCCTTTTGATTGGTCTCTCATTGCATCTTGTAACGCAGAGGCAAAAACTGGATGACGAGCACGATAGGTTTCTTCGTAACTACTGCTCACTGAATTTGCGTTGGCAATATTACTAGCAGTGGTGTTTAGACGGACGTTTTCCGCCTCCATTCCCGTGCTAGATATTTGCATAACATTAAATAAACCCATTGCTACTGCCCTCCAGGACCAATTGCTTTTTTCATGCCTTTAATTTTTCCGTTCAAAAACTGTAGGCTTGCTTGATAACGAAGCCCATTGTCTAAAAAACGGTTTCTCTCAGACTGAACTTCAACAGTGTTGCCATCGCCTGTGTCAGGCTGGGTTGGAATGCGATACTGCATGTCGAAATTTGCCGCTACTGACGAAGGATTGCCGCTTAAGTGGCGTTCGTTGGTGCGCACCAGCCCACCACTATTCTTATGTTTGCCTTGAACACCTTCGTTCATGGCCGACTGCATTGCTTTGTTAAAGTCTATGTCTCTTGCTTTATAACCAGGGGTATTTGCATTAGCGAGATTGCCAGATATGACCTCCATCCGCTCAGTACGTATTTTCAGTGCTGATTCATGGAACCCAACTAATTTGTCTAAATTGATCGCCATATGAAATGACCCCTGCTGTTCAAACACCTCTGCTAACTAAGTTGTGATCGATTGTCAGTTAGCGTTTTAGTGAAAGAACTAGCAAACAGAATGCCATGTTGAATAATTGACGATATAAAAAGTAAAATAAGAAGTGATAGGAAAGCTGTCTCTTATACACATCTGACGCTGCCGACGATATGCAGTGTGTAG
>OJFL01000238.1_pt1 | contig 30881 bp, 19 predicted proteins | sample 1594131 | NCBI WGS metagenome assembly OJFL01 (sample SAMN05416782, study PRJEB24817) | seawater metagenome | isolation source: Sea water | place: Canada:Atlantic | collected 2013-07 | reverse complement strand
CCTCAATAACTGTATTCATATACAGTATAGCAACAATTTAGCAGAACATAGCCTTCTTTAGTCGTTATTTTCTTTATCGCTTTGTTCGTCATCGCTCTCAGAGCGCCTGCGGTTTTCGCCTAAGAAAAACTCATAGTAGAGGTCGAGCGCAAATTCAGACTGGTCTTCTAACGTGGTTTGAATTGCTTCCAAATAAAGGTTAGGTAACAGTTGGTACTTTAACGCTAGGTCTGGCGGCAGCTGTCGGCGGCGTAATGTGCTATTCACGTCATTATTCCCTAGACCCACATCCACGTTGTATTCCACAGACAAGCGGTCGTTTATTTGGCCTGTGAGTGACAGCATATCTTCATTAGTACTTAGACTGAAGTCGTCGATGCCCAGAGCACTCCCCACTTGGCCGGTAAGGGTTTTAGTATTAGAAAGGCCAAAACCTAGTAGTAGCGCGGCATAATTCGGATCGGATGCCCCTGAGTTTGGCCCAGACCCGGTCAATAAATAGGAAAGCACGCCTTGCTGATCCATCGCGGGCTCTGAAAAGAGATTAATACTTGGTGAGTCTGCTGAACCGTCTATACGTATACCGGCTATTACATCATCATCAGTCTTCGCAGGATTACGTATTGCCTCTACCAATAATGAAGGTTGACCAATAGGGCCGTTAAACTGTATTTCACCCGTTTGAATAATCAAGTTTTGCCCGTAAGCTACATAACGACCGTTTAAAATCTGCAAATCACCATAGCCCACGAGTGCGGGTTGCGTATTAATACGGATCCCACCATACAGACTAGCCGTTAGCCCAAAGGCCTCAACTTTCACCTCTTCGGTTTTGGCTTGGTCTATATGCACCATTACTGATGCATGGACGATGTCCAGGGGCTCTTCTTTGCGAGGCTCGCCGCGTAGGTGCACATCTTTTGATGGCGATACGGCGCTGTCTGGCAGCGACGCTATTTCAATTCTTGCCCATGGAATATTTACGTCGCCGGAAATATCTATTTTTTCTTTTGTAGCAACAACGTCTAAATTCGGTGACACTTTTAAACGCGTATTCGGCTGGCGAATCTCAAAGCCATCTCCCTTGAGACTAAACTTTGCACTAGGATTGGCAGACCAATCCAGTTCGCCGGTTAATGCTCCGTCACCTCCGCCTAGTGTGAAAGTACCGTCTAATTTGGCAACCTGACCGTTTAACACAATAGATTGGCTCCAGTCTGAAAGAGAAACCGGAGTGTCTTGAATGTCAATGGCTCCGTTTTTAATATTTAACTCACCGTTAAGCTGTGGGTCGTCAAGATAACCTTTTAGCGCTATCTCTCCGTTTAATAACCCCGTTAAGGTGCGAATGGCTGGCGATATTGGTTTAAATGGCGATACGTCTATCCCTTCCATGCTCAACGTGCCTTCTAGAGGCTTTCTATCGTCGAAAGGGCGAGTATCAAGTTTCAGCGTAGCGTCTCCGATATCTTCGCTCACTATTAAAGAGGTAGACGTTAATTTGCCTTGCTTAATATCCCCAGAGGTTTCAACAGAATTAATCGTTAGCGCTATTGGACGTGTTTCGCCTAATTGCCACTGTGCAGAGCTTAGTGAAGCAGTAAATGTAGCGTCTATAGGGTCAGCCTTTGAGTAACTTCCTTTCGACTTAACAGTGAGCGACGCGCTTGATGCTTTTGACACTACACTAGGGGCAAGCTCGTTTGCCCATAAGCCAACAGGCAGTGACGAGGCTTTAATATCCCAGGTTGCTTTATTTTCCTGATAATTCACGTTGTCTATACATAGTTCACCCTCGCCTCTTGATGACCAACAGTGACTGCTTATCTTAGCCGTGAGCGGCGCAGTGCCCACTTCAAGGTTGAATGGCGATGAAAGTAGCCAACGCATATTCGCAATACTTAGCTGTGTCTCAGAGATACTGCCTTTCCATAAATTGTTTTTCCATGCTCCCGACAGGGCAACTTTAACGGCATGCTCTGGAAGAGTGAGGTCTATATCAGCGTTATGGCTTTCATAGGTGCCGGTTATCGACACGTCGCCGTTTAACGGGCCTTGTTCTGCGGCCTGCTTGTTTAAGTTTGGAGATACGCTTACATTTGAGAGGTTAAGTGTGCTGGTTGTAGATGGATTTTGCCAAGGACCACTGGCTTGAATATTGCCCTTTATGGCGCCAGATGCCTCAGTATACAAAGCGTTAATCGACGCTATGTCTATATCGATATTTGCATTTAAATGCCGTTTATTAAGCACTTGAGCAAACGCTTTTATTCGGTTTTCGCTTTGTTCGATATTCACATTGGTAACGAGCAAGTCACTTGGTCCCGCATATACTGCTTCACCAACTAAGCGCAACGGCTCATCTTGAAGCTTTCCGGCAATGTCAATATCGCGCAAACTAACGTGTAAGCCCCCGCGCTCAGAATATTGTAAGATACTTTCGATACTCCCTCGCAGCTCGGTTGGCGCATATTCGTTAAACTGCTGGGCAGAAACGTTTGTTAAGGTGGTTTTACCCTGCCAGGCAACGGTGTCGTTCAAATACAGCGTACCTGTATTTTTTATGTTTCCCTCTAACGCAGAAATATCCGCCTCGTTGACGTAGATGTTGTTCTTTTTTAACACTACATCTAAAGCGACCGGAATCTCCCCAATGTCGGGTAAGTTCGCAGAACCGCTGCCCAGCACTTTGTAATCGCCCATGGTTCCATTTACGGAAATTTGGCCTGCGTCTAGTGTTGCGCCCTCTAGGGTGGGAATTGACTGTTTTTGCCAATTGGCGTCAAAATTAATAGGTAGAGACTCAGACAGTAAGTTTGTCGATAAGCGTGTGCTGGCGGTGATTATTCCACTGGCATTAATAGAGAGATCAATATTATCCAAAGCCCCTGTAGCGTTCAGCTCTATATTTTGGCGCTGGCTGTCTATCAATGCGTAGCCGGTTAAATCGATATCGAGTGGGTAATTGCCTTTTAAATCTGCATCAATAAAGCCCGAGACCTGCCCTTTTTCATGCTTAACATTTAAAGACTCAATGCGCAGCGCTGAATGCTGAAACGTGGTATCAGTAAGGGATAGCGCAAGTAAACGTTGCTCAATATCGCCTTGGCTAAAGCGCAGCGCATTAATACGCACTGCGCCAAATTCTACAGGTATGGGGGTTACGATTATCGGTAGTTCAGGCACTGTATAATTGAGTGAATATGAGGTGGGAATTTGAGCATCTAATGTCGAGCTATTTTGCTCTACGGTTTTTGAATCACTATCACTTCTATTTTTAGCGGTTGTACCCGTAGCTTCGCTAGTGTCTTTAGCTTCATTGAGCGCTATAGCAACGCCATTTACCTCTAAAGTGTCAAATTTTATGCGAGTGGCGCCAGAAAAATCCTCTAACAGCAAGGTGTCTACCGATACTTGGACGCTAAGTGTTTCAACTTCAATGTTTTGTAACGAAAGCTGAGCAACATCCACGGGGATGGGAAGTGCAAAGGTCTCGCTTTGTTCTTCTGTACCTTCATCAGCGGCTGCTTTGAGTTGCGTTACCGTCGCATTTTCTACCTCTAAGTTGTTTATGCACACTCTAGGCTCGAAGGCACATCGCCATGTTACGTCGGCATAGACTCTGCCTACTTCAACACGCCACTGCGGGTTTTGCCAGTTTACTTGAGTAATGGTTAGCGGCCCAGCGAACCCGCCTTCAATTTGTTTTATCGATAAATTTGCTACAAAGGTGTTTGCTATTAACTTAACTACAGGCCCGCCTAAAGGACTAATTAGCAGTGCATAAACTATGACCACAAAGAAAACGGGAGAAAGCAGAATTGCTGATAGCGTGCGCTTTTTCATCTTCATATTTCAGGCCCTATTAAAAGATGGAAGCCCCACTGGTTTTCATCTGGTGCAAAACCGCGGGCAATATACACTCTTACTGGGCCAATGGGCGAAAGCCAATGCACACCCGGACCTACACTATAAGTAAGCTGAGCATCAGTAGTGTTTGAGGCGGTTCCAGCGTCGACAAATGCCGCTATACGCCATTTATCAGCAATACGGTAAGCATATTCAACACTCGAGGTGAATAAATATTTACCGCCAATAGATTCAGTTTTAAGTTCGCCCGTTTCTGGGTTGATTACCTCGGCCTTCGGTGAAATGTCCCTAAAGTCAAAGCCTCTTACGCTTTGATCGCCACCAGCATAAAATCTAAGTGACGTGGGCACATCTGCAAATCTATTGGCTCTGATGGCGCCCAATTCTCCGCGAAAAGTAAATCGGTGAACATTGTTGAATGTAGTAATCAACATGCCCTCAACTACGGCTTTGGCAAAGTTTATGTCTGATCCTGCATTTTCTCTACCTACTTGCCCAAGTACTTGAAAATAGACGCCATTGTTAAAGTCGAGTTCACCGTCTTTGTTGCGATAGGTTACAGAGTATCCTGGCAGAACAAGGGATGTAGTATTGGTATTCAGCGAGCCCTGGTCGTACGTTTCTCGCAAATAAGTAATAGATCCATCTTGCTGCCAAGGAGAACCATCGTCTTGCCAATAGCGATGTGCAGATAAAGAAAGGGTTTCACTTTCGAACGACGTATTGCTGAATTCTATAAATTGATAGCCGGTCTCAAAGCTCACATAGTCGCGAGTGATATTCTTCATCGGTATGCGGTAATCTGCAGATACTGATTGTTCGGGCTTTGAGACAAAAATATCAGCGTTCATTGAGTGGCCAAGGCTATTAACCCAAGGGCGCTCCCAGCCAAGACTAATTCTTGGTCCTGTATCTGTAGCGGCGCCTAGTGCCACATTGAATGAGTCTGACGGACGATGCAGAAGAGACACTTCAATTGGAACTCGTAGGCCATCTGCATCGCTTACAACAGGCCGCGCAATAACACGGCTAAAATACCCTGACTGATTCAAACTGCGATTGAAATCACTAAGAGTTGATGATGAGTATGGTTCGCCAGGTTTAAATGGCATCAGGCGTTTTATAATGGCTTTCGCTTTGTCGTCCCCCACTATTTTTACATCGCCAAAGTGGTACTGTGGGCCGCTTTGTGCAATTAGCAGAATGTTCGCCTGTTTTTCTTCTCTTACTAAATCGAGGCGCGTGGCCTGCCAGAAAAAGTCAAAATAGCCATGAGATAGCGCATAGTTAAACATTGATGATTTAAATGCCTCATAAACGGGCTGATTTAGAACATCTCCCTGTTTAAGCTTAAAGGCGTTAAAGCGTGAACGAAAGTTATTGTCTGTGCGACCTTCGCCGATAATCTCTCGGGTAACTTTGTTGACGATGAGCGGTTTATTAAGAGATACCGTTACCTTGACACTATTTTCACCGTTAAGTGCAATTGCCGTTTCACTATTGTAGTAACCGAAGGGCTGTACCGCCTTGGCTACGGTCTCAGCTACTTCTTCTTGCCAGTAAGGGTCGCTTAGCAAAGACTTTTCTACATCTAAATTATTCAGGTGAACTCGAATATTTTCTTTCACCTTGCTGTCTTCAACGCCAGATATTGAATATGAAATTTCGCTCTGGGCATTTACTGAAGCATGCCCTAGCGCCAGTGCGAGAGAGAGAGCGGCAGCAAATTTAGGCATAGCGTTAAAAAAAGCACGCACGAGGGCAAAACTGTTTCGTATGTGCACGCGGCAGCATGTTGACCAGATAAAAAAACATCGCAGTAGAAGGTTAATTTCTACAGTAATAGAGGGCATTTAAGTGCAAGATCCTTAAAGCATTGGTTCGGTATACGGGCTCGCTCGATAAAAGTATTCAAGCCAACTTACCGTTAAATGGAAGTTTACGAATACTTGCCGAAGTATTATAACGGCTGACGCTCCTGATTTCCCTTCGTTTGTGTTACGAATACGCTGCAAATCATATCCAGTGACAGCATACCATATTTATATTTCTCATCTGAATTGCGCGATGAGCCATTAAAAATTTGCGTTACTTAAACTAAAAAGACGGGGGCGCTTTGTCACCTTTTGCCTTTCTAGCACTGTGTAACACATTTAATACGTATAGTGAGTGTGAATAGAGCGATAAGTATTTACTCTGACGCTGTTGAAGTTAACATTAGGTTGTAAAGACCTATACATATCGCATATTAATAACAAAGGAATGTAATGCAATTTAACCTATCTTTTATCCTCTATCGCTTCATTATTTTCTGCGTTTTAGTAGTAATCTCTATTCGTGTAGTCGCTCAATCGGAGCAGCCATTTAACTATCGAGACTTCAGTGCGCTTCCAGCCTATGGAACTCCCGCATTATCGCCTGACGGTACTAAAGTGGCCTTTGTACAAAATGTTACAAGCCCTGAAGAACTTAGCATGCTGGCGACGTACGACTTTAAAGAGGGAGAGAAACACTTTCTGTTAAAGACAGACAACGAGAAAGTGCATATTAACTGGTATAAGTGGGTGAACAATGAACGTTTGATTGTTAGCGCTGTGTATCAGTCTCGACGAGGCAGAACCAAAGTTAAAGACACCCGATTATTGAGCGTACGTTTTGATGCAGGGGGAAAAGGGGTATTTAACCTTATTCATTGGAAACGGTTAAATAGCAGAGCGGGTAACCCTACTCACACCCCGCAGTTTCAAGATGAAGTAATCGATTGGATGCCAAATGATCCGGAACATATTCTCATATCAATTGATGCCGAAGTACTTGGTCTCCCTTCTGTTTATAAGGTCAACGTAAATACGGGAGGTTTAAGCCGAATCGTTCGTGGAAAAAAAGGTATAAGAGACTGGATTACAGACCGTCAGCATAACGTTCGCATAGGTGTTTCTCTGGATTATGATACTGGAGAGCGGGAAGTACTTCTCAAGGACGGCGATAACTGGAAAACACTGTTTTCATATAATGCAATGACGGAAAAAGGTGAGTACCCAATGGGGTTTGCACTTGATCCAAATATTCTTTATTACCGAGGTTATAAAGGAGACTTCAAAGCAGTTTATAAGCTGAATTTAAAGACAAATGAAAGCACAGAAGTGTATTCGGATGATGGTTACGACGTCAACGGAAGCCTCATCTACTCGCCTCTTACCAATGATGCGATTGGTGTTAGGCACGACGGACGTCATTACTGGGATAAGCGCTATGTTGCGTTGCAAAAAGGTTTAGACCAGAGCTTGCCAGATTATACTAATACTTTGGTGAGCTTCAGTGATGATGAGAAAACGTACCTTGTCTATTCAGAATCGGATACGTTGCCTGGCGTATTTCTACTTGGAAACAGGGACGAGGGGCAATTAGATGTTCTCTTCCATCAGTATTCACAAATCGACACCTCGAAACTTTCTCCGCACAAGCTTATTTCCTATAAAGCGAGAGACGGTGTGTCGGTAGAGGCGTATCTCACTTTGCCAAAGGGAGAAGGGCCTTTCCCAACTATTATTCATCCTCATGGAGGCCCTGGTGCTCGCGATTTTAGTGGTTTCGATTACTGGACTGCGTACTTCACAAGTAAAGGCTATGCAGTGCTTAGACCCAACTTTAGAGGCTCGCAGGGCTACGGCTATAGTTTTGCCCAAAGTCAAATGAAAGGCTGGGGTTTAACGATGCAAGACGATATCACTGACGCTGCACATTGGATGGTAGAGCAAGGGCATGCTGAAAAAGACAATATGTGCATTGTGGGCGCTAGCTACGGTGGCTACGCCGCACTTATGGCGACCGTAAAAACGCCAAATTTATTCAAATGCGCGGTGAGCTTTGCAGGGGTGAGTTCTTTGAAGCATTTGGTGTTAAGCGCTCGTAGGTTTTTAAACAATGAGTTTGTGAAAAATCAGATAGGTGATGACTTTGATGATTTAGAAGCTCGCTCTCCTTATTACAATGCAGAAGGTATTAAAACCCCTATTTTATTAGTGCATGGTGAAGAAGACCGTGTTGTGAGAGTGCGACAAAGCCGGTATATGAGGGATGAACTAGACGATTTGGATAAAACGTACAAGTATGTCGAATTAGAAAACGGCAATCACTTTCTTTCCATTCAGCGCAACAGGCATCGACTCTTTCAGGAAATGGATGAATTCTTGAACACTTACCTCACGAAGTAAAAGTATTTAGTAGCAGCTCAATTTATATTAATGTTTGAGCATAACTAACCGACTAAGTTGCCAGTAACTGCGATAGGTGTAAGCAATGCTGGCGGCTTTTTAATCAATATTGCGGTATACTATCTCACGTAGATTCAGGCTTTCAGGCGCGAACCAGTCGTGCTTTTTCATTCCCCTTAGTGTCTGTCTATTTTAACTGTTAGACGAGCTTTCGCTGTTTCAATGTTAAGCGCGAGAGCAAAGCTAAGAAGTAATAGCAGTAAAGACTGTCAGATACTGTATTCATATTAGAGAGATTATGCCCCAAGAAAATAATGGCGTATCGCAAGATACGGCAGTTGTTCAAAAGCCGGTTTTAGGTATTGTTGAATTTGTTGCACTGATGGCCACCATGACATCGCTGGTGGCTCTCAGTATCGACGCTATGCTGCCAGCGCTTTTGCAAATTGGTGAATCCTTAAATGTAGAGCAACCCCACCATACCCACCTTATTGTCACAGTCTTCTTTGTTGGTATGGCCTTTGGGCAATTATTTTTCGGCCCTTTCTCAGATAGTCGCGGCCGCAGGCTAACTATTCTTGTAGGGCTATGTATTTTTGCAATTGGCACTTTTGTCTGTATGTCGGCGAATTCATTGGAAACCATGCTGGTGGGAAGAGTCATTCAAGCATTTGGAGTATCTGGGCCACGCATTGCTTCAATGGCAATTATTCGCGACCTGTATGTGGGAGACTCGATGGCGCGGGTCATGTCGTTCATCATGATGGTATTTATTTTAGTGCCAATGCTCGCCCCTATTATCGGGCAAACGGTTATGGACTTGTTTTCTTGGTTTCATATTTTTACACTCTTTCTTATTGTTGCCACCATGGCGGGTATTTGGTTCTTTTCTCGTCAAGGAGAAACGCTACCTAGAAATAAGCGCAAAGTATTCTCTTGGGCACAGCTTTTTATCTCTTCTAAGTATGTTCTTACTCATCCTGCAGTGATGGGCTACACATTCGCGATGGGATGCATTTTTGGTTCGTTTTTGGCATATTTGAGTGCCTCTCAAACCATATTTCAGGTGTACTACAATGTAGGCGATATGTTCCCTTATATCTTTGCAACGCTTGCTTTCTCCATAGGTTTAGCGTCGTATTTTAATGGTAAAATGGTAATGCGATTTGGCATGAGAAAGCTTTGCCGATTTGCACTCAAAGGGGTAAACGGGTTTGCTATTGTTTATTTAGCTATATTATTAGCGTTTGATGGCTTACCGCCGTTAGTACTCACCGTATCTGTAATGTTTGTCGGCTTTTTCTTCGTCGGTATTCTGTTTGGCAACTTAAACGCCATGGCTATGCAGCCACTTGGCGAAATGGCGGGTTTAGGTGCCGCAATTATTGGGTCGTTCTCCAGTCTTTTCTCAGTACCTGTTGCACTGTTTATTGATAGCTTTTTAGTAGGAAACCTCATGCCTATTGGTATCGGTTTTTCTGTATTTTTTGCTTTGGCGTATGTTGCGGTTCGGTTTGCTGAAAAAGTGAGAAAATACGGCGTGTAAAAATAAAAAAGCCCGACCAAAATGGTCGGGCAAAAGGGCTTAGTTTAAGCACCTAACGACAGAAACTGTCCTAACTACTGTCTTACACTACTATAGCTTTCATGTCAGTCATGTAGCCACGCAAGATTTTTCCTACTGATTCCACGCCGTGTGAGCGGATAGCATCGTTTACTTCAACTAGGCGTTTATTCTCTACCTGGTTAGAGATAGCTGGCAAACCTTTACCTATCACTGAAGTATCGATAGTAGGCATAAAGCTTTCACGCAAAATTGGAATTGCTGCATTCGCAAACAAGTAGTTTCCATATTCTGCAGTATCTGAGATAACCACGTTCATTTCATATAAACGCTTACGTGCGATGGTATTTGAAATAAGGGGTGTTTCGTGTAGCGACTCGTAATAAGCTGATTCAGGAAGAATGCCTGCCTCAACCATAACGTCGAAGGCAACCTCTACGCCGCATTTGATCATGGCAACTAAAAGAATGCCGTGGTCAAAGAATTCTTGTTCGCTAATTTCACCCTCGTAAGTTGGCGCATTTTCAAAAGCGGTCTCGCCAGTTTCTTCACGCCATTTCAGAAGGTTAGCGTCGCCGTTTGCCCAGTCTTCCATCATAGTGCGAGAGAATTCACCGCTAATGATGTCATCCTGATGCTTTTCAAATAGCGGACGAAGTAAATCTGTAAGCTGGTCGGAAAGCTCAGCGGCTTTCAGTTTTGCTGGATTAGATAAACGGTCCATCATATTAGTAACGCCGCCAATCTTAAGTGCTTCAGTAATAGCTTCTAGGCCGTACTGAATAAGTGCACCGGCGTAACCTGCATCAATACCGTCTTCCACCATTTTTTCAAAGGCCAGCACAGCTGCAACTTGTTGCATACCGCACAAAATTGTCTGCTCACCCATAAGGTCAGACTTAACTTCGGCAACGAATGAAGACTCGAGTACGCCCGCTCTGTCACCGCCAGTTGCACTCGCAAGTGCTTTAGCCGTGTCCCAACCTTTACCTTCAGGGTCGTTTTCTGGGTGAACCGCGATTAGTGTCGGTACACCAAAACCACGCTTATATTCTTCACGTACTTCAGAGCCAGGGCTCTTTGGAGCACACATAACTACAGTAATATCGCTGCGGATCTGCTGACCCTCTTCAACAATATTGAAACCGTGAGAGTAGCTAAGTGTTGCACCTTTTTTCATAAGTGGCATAACCGCTTCGACAACGCTAGCATGCTGTTTGTCTGGTGTAAGGTTATACACTAGGTCAGCATCAGGAATTAACTCTTGGTATGTACCAACGGTAAAACCATTGCCCGATGCGCGCTTGTAAGAATCGCGTTGTTCATCGATAGCTGCTTGACGCAGAGCATAAGCAACGTTTAACCCAGAATCACGCATGTTCAGGCCTTGGTTAAGACCTTGTGCGCCGCACCCTACGATGACGACCTTCTTATCTTTTAAAAACTGACAACCGTCAGCAAATTCATCGCGTGCCATGAAGCGACAGCGGCCAAGCTGGTCTAACTGCTGGCGTAGTGATAGGGTATTGAAATAATTAGCCATAAAAATTTCCGAACAACATTCATTTTTGTCAATATCAAACACCGTCATGGTGTCGATAGACCTCGTCTATGACGACTTGCTGAGAAGATTAAAAGATTTCTTTTGTTTTGGAAAATGATATATTTGCAAGATAATATTGCAAATAGTGAAACGTTATGGATTTTCGTAGTCTTCAACTCTTCAATCATTTGGCCACTAGCTTACATTTTGGTGATACTGCTGAAGCCATGTATGTTTCTCCGTCTACGCTAAGTCGCGTTATTCAAAGGCTTGAAGACGATTTGAGCTGCACTTTGTTTAAGCGCGATAACAGAAAGGTGGCACTTACTCACAGTGGACACAAGCTGTTGGCTTTTTCTAAACAAGCTTTAAAAGATTGGCAGCAGCTCAAAATAGATTTACGAGAGGACAGTGAAGCGTTACAAGGCGAGATAAGTGTTTTTTGCTCGGTAACGGCCAGTCAAAGCCATTTGCCCAATATGCTTCGTCAATTTAGGGAGCAACATCCCGGCGTAGATATACGCCTAATTACGGGTGACCCCGCGCTAGCGATAGAAAAAGTAAAAAGCAAACAATGCGACCTTTCTATCGCTATTTACACTCCGGATATGCCTACTGATCTGCATTTTTCCGCGCTTGACGATGTTCCGTTGGTGTTAATAGCTCCCCGAGAATGGCGTTTGACTCAGTTGAATCAGCTCGATTGGATACGCCATAAAGTCATTATGCCGGAAACAGGGCCGACTCGGCGCACTGCTTATCATTGGTTTGCAGAGCACGGTATTCGCCCTAACGTCTATGCTTATGTCGGTGGTAACGAGGCAATTGTGAGTATGGTGGCCTTAGAGTGCGGCGTGGGGTTTGTGCCTAAAGTAGTGTTAGATCACTCAAGCATGGCCAGTGCTGTTACGCAAATTCAGGTAGATGACATAGAGCCTTATGCGCTCGGTTTATGCTGTCTGCAAAGTAAGCAGCACGAGCCATTAATTGATGCTTTTCTAAAACTCGATGTGCGTTAGCTAACAGCTACTCAATTGTTTTATAAGGTTGTCTAAGGCTCTGTATCCTAACGCTTCACTAATGTGAGCACGGGTTACATTATCTTCGCGGTTGAGATCGGCAATGGTTCTGGCTACTTTCAAGGTACGATGAAAAACGCGCATAGATAAGTTTAGCTGTTTGGCTGCAGCCTTTAAAAAATTAAGGTCGCTATCGCTTACCTTACACGCAGAAGCAAGCTCTGCAGCATTGAGCGCAGCATTAGGTTTGCCCTGCCTCATAAGCTGTATATGACGGGTTTCTGCAACGTCCTTTTTTACAGCGTGAATAGAGTCATCGGTACTTTTTTTGGCCGAAGGTAGGTCGTATTCTGGTAATCGAGGCACTTCCACTTGAATATCTATTCTGTCTAACAGCGGCCCCGAGAGTCTATTGAGGTAGTTAAGCTGTTGCTGGGGAGATAGGCGGTTATCGTCTATATCGCCGGTTGGACTTGGGTTCATTGCCGCCACAAGCTGAAAGTTTGCAGGGTAAGTCGCGCTGCCAGATGCTCGAGAGATATGTACATCACCGGTCTCTAGAGGTTCGCGCAACACGTCTAATGCTTTACGGCCAAATTCAGGCAATTCATCTAGAAAAAGTATCCCGTTGTGGGCTAAGGATATTTCGCCTGGAACGGGCTGAGAGCCACCTCCAGTCAATGCAACAGCAGAGCTAGTATGATGCGGGGAACGCAAATGCCTATGCATAAACTTTTCGGGGTTAAGTTTTTCGCCTTTTACCGAGTATACAGAAGCAACTTCAAGAGCCTCTTCTTCGGTGAGAGGCGGCAATAAAGCCAGCATACGGCTTGCCAGTAAGCTTTTTCCTGTACCAGGTGGGCCTACCATTAACAAATTATGTGCTCCGCAAGCTGCAATGATAAGTGCTCGCTTAGCTTGTTCTTGGCCAATGATATCGTCCCACCCAAGGTTATTGATTGTCGAGGAGGAAGGCGTAAATGGTTGTCCAACTGGCAGTTTTTTATTGCCACTTAAATGCTCGTAAACAGAGAGCAAATCAAAAGCGGGCAGTCGAGCTGCGTGCGATACTAACGCAGCTTCTACATCGTTATCTCCCGGGTAAATAAGGGGGATATCTTCATTTGCCGCTGCGATAACAACGGGGATAAGACCCCCTACGGGCTTTATTTCGCCGTTTAGTGCAAGTTCTCCAACAAAAGCGATATTTAGCAAACTGGTGTCTGAGAGGTAACCAGAAGCCACTAAAATACCCACCGCAATGGGTAAATCAAATCGGCCTCCGAACTTAGGAATATCTGCAGGAGCTAAATTAACTGTTATCCGTTTGGCGGGAAAGTCGAAGCCGCTGTTAATTAATGCGCTTCGCACGCGTTCGCGGGCTTCTTTAACACTCGTTTCTGCCATACCCACTAGCTGAAATGCAGGCAAACCGTTAGCTAGGTGAATTTCCACCGAAATTTCTGGCGCAGATAACCCCTGCCCCGCAAATGTTTTCACCACTGCCATACTCATCCACACGCTCCAACAATGTTTACAAGGTTGAGAGCACACAGCTATTCGCTCCTTGCGATTAAACTTATCATTAGTGTAAGCGGGGTTGGTTATCTTGAAAACTGTACTTAAGGGGAGAATATGTAATTGATAAGTTAAGATATTATTATTGCTGCTAGAGCACTAACTAGTTTGTAGTGCTCGTGTGGTAAAAGCGTTAATGGTGCTCTTTATAAAATACAGGGAGCTGCCAATGCCAGCGCATGCTGCCCAAGCGCAATAATACGGTAATAATAAGCGCGCTAATGCCACACCACTGTGTAGCAAGGCCGAAGAAGTGTGCTATTCCGTAAGCAACACCACCAGCAATACAGGTCATCGCGTAAAGTTCTCCATTCAAAACAAGCGGCACTTCTCGGCAAATGACATCTCGTAATAAGCCACCAAAAACACCCGTAATGGTACCCATAGCCACGGCAACGGCCATCCCCGTCTCATTTGCCAGCGCCTTTTCAATGCCTACCACATTAAATAGTGCGAGCCCAAAAGCATCGGCGATGAGCAGGTAATGAAAGGGAAACCGTGGGCTAATACGAAGCCACAGAATAGGAATAAATGCTGCAACTAGTGTGGTGTATAAGTAGTCTGTATCGGCAATCCAAAACACGGGAACGTCTAACATAACATCGCGAAGCGTGCCGCCACCAATAGCAGTAGCACTAGCCAGCACAATGACCCCAAAACCGTCCATACGCTTTTGGTAAGCCATCAAAGTGCCAGAGATTGCGCATACAGCTACCCCGGCGAGGTTGAGCCAATGAAACCAATCAAACATGTATGCCAGCCTTTTCTCTGCGAATTAAAAATCTAAAAATATAAAAAAGTAGCGTTAAATCGCTCGCTAACCCGCAAAATACTTGATTCAGTGTCGGGTTTTATGATATTTCTTTGCCCGTGATTGTCGCAGCGGCCACTGCGATAAAAAACACTATACATGCGTAAAGCGCGTTAAGAGGGCCGCCATAACCCTCGCTGAATAACATCTCATTCATTGCTACTGTCTGTAAAGGGCCAGTAGCACGTCAAGTTTATCACTAAAAAGAGCGCCGTAACGGTAACTTTTTTGCGACCTTTTCTATCGATATTAGCAACGCCTATTTTGTGAGTCGTCTATTATAAAAGCCAGTGCAGCAGTTTTTTAAGAAACTCAACTCGTCTGCCAGCTTTCGGCATCACATTACAAAGGCTTGCCAGATACATTTTTAGAGTTGCCAGTAAGAATATTTTAATTATGCAGGCCCTAGCAAAACGCAAGCCGCCTCTTACTGCAATAAAATACAGCATAGTAAATCGGTAAGTTAATCTTGCTGACACTTATTTTTCGTTTGACCATATCAACGGGAGGGATTTATGCCCAAGTTACGTTCTGCAACCACCACGCAAGGTAGAAATATGGCTGGTGCTCGCGCTCTATGGCGCGCCACAGGCATGAAGGATTCTGATTTCGGAAAGCCTATTATTGCTATTGCCAATTCATTCACGCAGTTTGTGCCTGGGCATGTGCATCTGAAAGATATGGGGCAATTAGTCGCTCGTAGCGTTGAAGCCGCGGGTGGCGTAGCCAAGGAATTTAATACTATCGCGGTGGACGACGGTATTGCCATGGGCCACAGCGGAATGCTTTATAGCTTGCCGTCTCGTGAAATTATTGCCGATGCAGTTGAGTACATGGTTAATGCCCATTGCGCAGACGCCATTGTATGTATTTCTAACTGCGACAAAATAACTCCAGGAATGTTAATGGCCTCTATGCGCCTGAACGTTCCAGTAGTGTTTGTGTCCGGTGGCCCGATGGAGGCAGGTAAAACGAAACTGTCCGACCAACTGATCAAACTAGATTTGGTTGATGCCATGGTTGCCGCCGCCGACGATAAGGTAAGTGACGCCGACTCCGATGAGATAGAACGCTCAGCATGCCCAACATGTGGCTCGTGCTCGGGAATGTTCACAGCCAATTCAATGAACTGCTTAACTGAGGCGCTTGGTTTATCGCTACCGGGTAATGGCTCAATGTTGGCAACCCACGCAGACCGAGAAGGTTTGTTTAAGAAAGCCGGCGAGCAAATTGTTGAGTTGTGCAAACGTTACTATGGCGATGATGATGAAAGCGTGCTACCACGCAATATTGCCAATTTCAGCGCTTTTGAAAATGCTATGAGCTTAGATATTGCCATGGGCGGGTCGACCAATACCATATTGCATCTTCTCGCAGCGGCCATGGAAGGTGAAGTACCTTTTACCATGGACGATATCGATCGCCTGTCGAGAAAAGTGCCTCACCTATGTAAGGTCGCGCCTGCTACACCTCAGTATCATATGGAAGATGTACATCGCGCAGGTGGTGTTATTGGCATACTCAACGAGCTGAATAAAGCGGGTTTGTTAAACACCGATGTTAACCACGTGCTGGGCAAGCCACTTACTGAAGTCATCAGCGATTGGGATATTACTAATCCGGAAAATGACAAAGCCATTGAGTTTTTCCGCGCAGGCCCTGCTGGTATTCGCACGACCAAGGCGTTCAGTCAAAGTTGCCGCTGGGACGATGCAGATACCGACCGAGAGCAAGGCTGTATTCGCTCAATAGAAAATGCATTTAGCCAAGAAGGTGGGCTAGCAGTCCTTTACGGCAATGTGGCTGAAGATGGCTGTATTGTTAAAACCGCAGGCGTTGACGAGTCGATACTGACTTTCGAAGGTACGGCGCGAATTTATGAAAGCCAAGATGATGCTGTAGCCGGTATTTTAGGCGATGAAGTAAAACCAGGTGATGTTGTGTTCATTCGCTATGAAGGCCCACGCGGTGGCCCAGGTATGCAGGAGATGCTTTACCCAACGTCTTACTTAAAGTCTAAGGGATTAGGTAAGCACTGTGCTTTGGTAACAGACGGACGCTTTAGTGGTGGCACCAGCGGGCTATCTATTGGACACTGCTCGCCAGAGGCGGCAAGTGGCGGCGGTATTGGCTTGGTTGAACATGGCGATAAGATCAAAATCGATATCCCCAATCGCTCCATTAATATTGTCATCAGCGACGAAGAACTCGCTGAGCGCCGTGCAAAAATGGAAGCTAGCGATACCCCATGGCGTCCAAAAGATCGCGTTCGCGAAGTGTCTACATCTTTGAAGACGTTCGCTGCTCTTGCAACTAGTGCCGATAAAGGTGCAGTGCGCGATGTGAAAAAATTGGAAGGGTTATGAGTGTAAGCGACCACGAGTATTTAAAGAAGATATTACTGGCCCCTGTTTATGATGTTGCAGTGGCCAGCGAACTCTCTTATATGTCTTTGCTATCTGCTGAACTTGGTAACGACATATTTTTAAAGCGCGAAGATCAGCAGCCAGTAAAGAGTTTTAAGCTTCGCGGTGCCTATAATCGAATTAACTCTCTGTCGGATGCGCAGCTTAATGCGGGTGTTATTGGGGCTAGTGCTGGTAACCACGCACAAGGTCTGGCCTACAGCGCCAAGATGAAGGGAATTAAGGCAACGATAGTGATGCCTGAAACAACGCCGGACATCAAGATTGACGCAGTACGCCGCTTTGGCGGAGACAGTGTGGATGTGGTACTGCATGGCACAAGTTTCGACCAGGCAAATGGCCATGCTAAGGCATTGTGTGAAGAGTTTGGATACACCTTCGTTCCACCCTTTGACGATCCTGATGTTATTGCCGGGCAAGGTACAGTAGCGCGAGAGCTGTTAGAGCAAAACCCCAATATCGACATCTTATTCGTTGCTGTTGGCGGCGGTGGTTTGGCGGCCGGTATCGCAGTGTATTTGAAGCAGCTAAAGCCCAGCATAAAAATTGTGACGGTTGAGTCAGAAGAATCTGCCTGCTTTATTAAAGCGCGGGAAGCTGGTACGCCAACGGAATTAGACAGCGTCGGTATTTTTGCCGATGGCGTGGCGGTAAAAGTGATGGGCCAAGAAACCTTCAGACTGTGTAACCGCCTTGTAGATGAAACTATTACGGTTACCAATGATGAAATTTGTGGCGCTATTAAAGATATCTTTGATGACACCCGCGTTATTGCTGAACCTGCTGGCGCTTTATCGGTTGCGGCCATTAGAAAATATGCCAAAGAACACGATTTAAAAGGCAAGGTTTTAGGCGGTATTTTATGCGGAGCCAATATCAATTTTCATACTTTGCGTTATGTTTCAGAGCGCTGTGAGTTAGGTGAGCAAAAAGAAGCGGTATTTGCCGTTAAAATTCCAGAGAGCAAAGGCGCCTTCAAGCAGTTCTGTGAATGTGTTGGCGCAAAAGCGATCACCGAGTTCAATTATCGTTACGCTAGCGACAGTGAAGCCCATATATTTGTAGGTGTAAAGCTAAAGGGTGGGCAGAAGGAGTTTGCCGAACTTCAGGGCGACCTAGAGAACAAAGGTTACGATTGCTTTAATCTGTCAAACAATGAATTAGCAAAGCTACATGTTCGCCATATGGTTGGCGGAAGACCGCCAAGCATTTTGAACGAACAGGTGTTTAGCTTCGAATTTCCTGAGCGTCCAGGGGCATTGTTGAATTTCTTAAACACCTTGGGCGAGCAATGGAATATCACTTTGTTCCACTATCGCAATCATGGTGCTGCTGAGGGTTTGGTGCTGGTGGGTTTTGATATTGCACCCGATAGCCGAGAGGCCTTCAACCAGCACGTAGTGGAATTAGGCTACAAAGTTGAGGAAGTGACGGATAACCCAGCTTATCGTTTCTTCTTATCACAACCTGAATGATATTTAGCAAAACTGATAGTAAGAAAACTCGCTTTTAGCGCAACGGTTACTTCTTATACTGCTTCAGGCAAAGCATTTGCTTACTCTGGAGCAGTATAAGAGCCTCCTCTTTTCGACAAAAACTTAGTCTTTATCTGAATGTAATGCAACGTTCTCTAAATGCTGCATCATTTCAGGCCAAATCAATGCCATAACGTCTTCGCGAAGCGCTTCGCATTCTTCAGAATACTTCAGGCTACCGTCATCTTCTGAGTCCAACCAGTGATTATCTTTAAGAGCACTAATGAAACTAGACAATACATTTTTGTCATAGAACTCAGGCGAACTCAAACCGTAGAGCGCAGAGAGGCGCTCTGCCACTTTTTTACTAGCTCGCTCAAGAGCACCGCGGCTAATCGACTTCTCTTTGTCTAAAATAGTCAATACGACAGCATAACGCTGTAATGTTTCCTGCATGCAGCGGCTAAGAAGCCAGGCAGAATGAAACTGCTTACAGTGAGCATCAGGAGGAAGCAATTCTCCATCAACTTCTCGCAGTAAGCCATTGTCTAACAGCGTTGTTATTAACGCGTCTGTGTGTGCAAGGGCTTCATCTTGAGTAAGGTGGAGAAACAACTCTTTCTGCAACAGAGGATACAGCGATGCGATAAGTTCAAATACCTTGTTTTTGCTGATGCCTTTTTTGGCAAAAACAGAAGCCATGATCAGCCCCGGAATAGCAAATAAATGCAAAATGTTATTGCGGTAATAAGTGAGATAGACCGCAGATTTTGGCTGTGGACTGATGAGTTTGCCATAGTCGTCTTCGGTAATATCGAATCGGCCAAGCTGTAGAGTATCGCTTAACAAGGTTTCAGCAGAGGCATCTGGGATGGTTGCATCTGCGCTGAACGGCGCACGTTTAAATAGGTCTATAAAATCGCTCATTGCTTGCTTAAGTTCAGACTCACTCATAGTCTGGGTTTTTGAAGACAGTAAGCATAGTGACACCAGGGCCATTCCGTTCAAGGCCGCTGCGCGGTTGATGCGGGTCATTACATTATTAGCAAGCTCGTTAACCGCTGGAGTTAACCAAGCTGGTTTCTTTTCAGGCTCTGCATCTCGGCATTCTCGCCAATTAGGCACGTGAGACTCTAAAAACTGATTTAGCTGAATGGGCTCACCAAAATTCACGTAGCCGTGACCATAGTTTTTAAGCTTTCTGATAGCCGTAAAAACTTGAAGGTTAGATTCTTTTTTCTTCTTCGACCCCTTCAGCTCGTTCAAATAGCTCTTCACTTCCATCACGTTTTCATAACCAATATAAACGGGTACCAAACTTACTGGGCGATTTACACCTTTCAGCATGGCCTGAATGGTCATTGCAAGCATACCTGTTTTGGGGGGTATTAGTCTGCCTGTGCGGCTGCGGCCGCCTTCAGGGTAGTATTTAACGGAATAACCTTTATTAAACAGTAATTCCAAGTACTCTCTGAATACTGCCGTGTATAGTTTGTTTCCTGCAAAGCTTCGCCTTAAGAAAAATGCCCCGCTTCTTCTGAATATCTTGCCTACAGGCCAAAAATTTAAGTTTATCCCCGCAGCGATATGTGGCGTGACCATGCCTTCGTGATAGATAACGTAGGTTAAAAGTAAGTAGTCCATGTGGCTGCGGTGGCATGGAACATAAATAATTTCATGACCGTTAGCAGCCAGCTCTCGAATTCGTTCTGCGTGACCCACGCTGATACCGTTATAAATTTTATTCCAAATACGGGTAAGAATTCTGTCACCAAATCTAATCAGCCCTTCGCGATAGTCTGCAGCAATTTCAGTGATATATGTTTTGGCGCGTTCCTTGGCTTTTTCGTGAGAGATTTTTTTGCCGCGAGACTCTTCCGCCATCGCCCTGCGAACTGCATCAGAACCTAACACACTATTGTTGAGCTCCTGACGTTCTAAAAGCGTGGGGCCCGTCATACTTTGGCGCTTACGCTGAAAGTGAGTGCTTGCTACTCTTACAAGTTTTTGCGCTATGCTTTGATCGCTCCCGTGCTGATTAGCCATGGTGCGTGCAGAAACCGCTTTTGAGTAATTGATAAAATTGTCGCGGCCTAAAAACAGTACAATAAACAATTTTCGAAGCCAGCTGGGTGCCGCTTTATACGTAATTAGATCACCTAAACCCGGTTTACCTTTACCTGGCGTTCGTCCCCAGGTCACAAATACAGGAACCACCTGAAGGTCTAGGTTTTGATGATCTCTGTGCAGATGAAATAAGTCGGTGAACACATCGGCAATACCAGTGTTATCTGCACTTGAGCGGAATAGCGGCTGCGTTTTTCTCAAGAAAAGTGTTGATGGGTACTCTCTACCTGCTAGGGAAAGTGTTGCTGTAGGATCGGGAAGCCCTAGTGCTTCTGTCGACATCTTGAGTGCAAGCTGGTCGGTCACCGAATTAGTTGGCAGCAAATATACCATCGGCTTTTCTTTATCAATACCAAGCTCTGAATCGACATTCACCGGAATACTGTGTGCTTTGACGAGCAACTTAACAGGATAATGAAATACCGATAAAAAGGCTTTGCGCATCCACGACATGAATTCTGTCATCCTATGAAATAAAAACGGTAATAGTGTATCACAAAACCAGTGGCGTCTTGTTTTAAACGCGTAAACGGGATGTGGTACAACGAGTTTACGTTCCTTTACTTAGGCTGGTGAAGGGCAGCCTAAGCATTCGGTTTACGTATCGAATATGGGCGCAAATTTAACGAATATAGCGCATAGCAACATTACATCTTTCGTAGGCGCTTCCGTATTTATCCATAATGTCGGCGCAATGCGTAAATCCGTTTTTTTCGTATAAATGGATGGCGGCTTCGCAGTCTTTATTGGTCAATAAAAATAATGTATTGAAAGCAATAGAAGGTGCCTCAGTCAGCACATGCTGCAATAACCTCTCTCCTACCTTTAAGCCGCGAACGTTGGACACAACTCCCATTTTGGTGAGTTCAAATACGCCATCAGACTTTTTCGCCAGGGCACATGTGCCAACTATGCCTAAGGTAGGGTGTTTAGCAAACCAAATGTACCCGCCTTTGTCGATAATAAATTCTTTAGGACGAGAAATAACACCTTCGTCAACAGGTTCAAGAACAAACATCGATGTGATCCATTCTCTATTTATAGAATTAAAATAGGGCGACAATTGTTCGCTAAAAGGCAAAAATTCGAGCGGTGTTGAATGTTCCATGAATGACAAACAGCTTGTTTTACAATAACGCTATGCTAGTGAAAAATAGTGCCAATGAATAGCGAAAAGCGCACCTTTATTACCCAAAACTCGTATCAAACTTTTAACTAACGACAACAGCGGTTTGGTTAAGACTAATTGCTGGGCTTATAAACTGGTATTTAGCCAATAACTAACTACTTTTATAATAGAATCCGCCTAAGAGACGTTAAACTTGGACGACAGCAAACGACTGAAAACCATTGATGCATTCATGCTAAATAGCGAACTTAATTTAGATCTTGATGATTTAATGACGCTGCTAGCTGAAGCATACAATGTACCTATCGCGTTACTTGGAATTGTAGGTAGGCATGAAGAAGTGATTAAGGCATGCCACGGTACAGATATTAAAACTATTCCAAGGGAGCATGCGTTTTGTAATCGCGTAGTCGACTCAGGCGAAGCATTAGTCGTATCTGATGCTAATGAGGATGAGCGCTTTGCCCGCAATCCCATTCTAATTAACGACAATAAAGTCGTCTTCTATGCGGGTACTCCTATTGATGTTGATGGTGAGACCATTGGTGCGGTGTGTTTAATTGACAACCAACCTAGAAAGATTGAGAACGAGAACCTTACTTTATTAAAAAGGATAGGCGCTTTAGTTAGCAAACACATTGCTTTGTCCCGAGAGCATGAGATGCTTAAACGCGAGCATGGGCTTATTGAAAAGTCGCCTATTGTGCTGGCCACATGGAATTTTGCTAATTCTTTAAAGCTTGTATACATCTCTAAAAATGCCCGCGCCGTGTTAGGTGCAGAGGCGGCCGACCTGTTAAACGGGAATATCGAGCTAATTGATTTAATGTGCGATCAGTCTGATGCTGATTTCACGTTTGCGATGCAGGCACACATGGAAGGGGTAGAAAGCCATGTGTGCAGGCTGAAGGTGTCTGCTCCCACCCGCACCATATGGGTGAGTATGATTTCTACTGCCAGCTTTAACGACGATGGTAGTTTGGTTTCAGTACAGGCATTTTTATTCGACACTAGCGATCAGAAATATGTAGAAGACAAGCTAAACGAAACCAACCAGCGTATGCGCTTGCTGCTAGAAGCCTCGGAGTTAGGCACATGGGATTGGAACCTGAAAGCGAATGTTAATCAGGTAAACAAGCGTTGGTGCGAAATTATTGGTATTGATTATGAGTACTACGACAGTAGCTACAGGTACACAAGACAGCTCATCCACCCCGCCGACCTGATGCAATTTGAACAGCATCTTGAAGACCATATTGCAGGAAAAAGCCAAGTTTTTAATACTTCATTTCGAATGCAACATGCCAATGGCAGTTGGGTTTGGGTCGAGTCTTACGGAAAAATAGTAGAGCGCGACACAAATGGAAAGCCCATCCGCATAGCGGGTATCCACCGCGACATTACGCGGAGAATGGAAAGTGAGATTTTTGAGCGGAAAAAAACTCAGCTGCTGCAGTTTATCAACAAAACTCGCGCGTCATACTTGGAAAGCAATGATTTAACATTAGCGTGTCAGACAGTACTGCCCGAGCTTATAGATTTATCTGATAGTCAGTTTGCTTTTATTGCACAAATGCAAGACCAAGATACTGAGCCTAAGCTGTTTATACACGCTATTTCTGAAATTGTTTGGGACAGCGAAAGTTTTTCTCAATATTCGGAGTATAAAAACAGAAATCTATATTTCACTAGTTTCGACAACTTATTTGGGAAAGTTATTGTTTCAGGTGAGGTGATTATTGCTAATTCGCCCATAAACCACCCTGCATCAAGAGGAACGCCAAAAGGTCATCCTCGAATAAACCGATTTCTAGGGCTACCGATTAAGATAAAAGATAGAGTTGTCGGTATGATAGGTTTAGCGAATAAGTTTGAGAGTTACAAACCCTCTGATGCCGAATTTTTCCAGCCATTTGTAGATGCCTGAGCTGGCCTTTTCTATGCCGTTGATTTAGAGCGAGCGAGAGCTGATGCTGAAGAAAGACTGCGCAAGCTGGCAATGACAGACCCCCTTACGGGGCTTCTCAACAGGCGCTCTTTTTTAGATGAGTGCAATAGAATTGCTCAAACACACAAGCAGACTGCTGTGGCGATAGTGGATATAGATTACTTCAAAAGCATTAACGATACCTACGGACATGATGCCGGCGATTACGCCTTAAAAGAGATCGCAAACATTACTCAATCCATCTGCAACGAGCATGGCGTTGTGGCAAGGTTAGGCGGTGAAGAGTTCGCTATTGTATTGGTAGACAAAACCCCAAAAGACGCTGATTTGATTTTTGAAAGACTGCGGGATGCAATTAATTCAGCTCAGTTTAATTATAAAGCGGACCGTATTAGTCTAACAATCAGTACTGGTGTGAGTTATACGATGGATTCTTTCGAGGTTGACTTTAGTGCTTACCTATCTGTTGCAGATCAGGCACTTTATGAAGCTAAGTCCATTGGGCGTAATCAGGTATGCTGGCAACCTGGAATACGTTAAATGGTCGGTATTAAATCCGATTTTTTGTCTGTAGCGCCCGTCAGCGCTTGTTATTTGAATTTAGGTGTATATACTTACAGGAACTGTATGGACAGACAGGTATTTTATGCGCCCACTCACAGCTCGACAAACAGAAGTTTTAGAACTTATTAAATCTAATATGCAAGCAACGGGAATGCCACCCACGCGTGCAGAAATAGCCCGTCACTTAGGTTTTAAATCGGCAAATGCCGCTGAAGAACATTTAAAGGCCCTTGCGCGTAAAGGCGTGATTGAAATTCTTCCCGGTACATCTCGTGGTATCAAGTTAACCATTCCGATAGAAGATGAAATAGCCGAAGAAGAAGGTTTACCGCTTATTGGGCGAGTTGCTGCCGGTGAACCAATTCTTGCTCAAGAGCACGTAGAGTCTCATTATAAAGTTGATCCTGCTCTGTTCCAGCCTCACGCTGACTTTCTATTGCGTGTAAACGGCATGAGTATGAAAAATATCGGCATACTCGACGGCGATTTACTAGCCGTTCATCGCACCACCGACGTGCACAATGGTCAGGTTGTTGTGGCCAGAGTCGATGAAGATGTAACGGTAAAACGTTTGGAAAAGCGTGGCCGAGAAGTGCTACTTCACGCTGAAAATGAAGAGTTTTCACCCATTAAAGTTGATTTAGCAAACGAACCTTTCGCGATTGAAGGTATTGCTGTAGGCGTTATTAGAAACGCTGACTGGATGTAGCCTTTTACCTTACTGTATTAAAAGCGGCATGATAGCCGCTTTTTTTAGCACTTAAGTCTAATAATCTCCCCTATTTCTCCTGTATAAGCTACAACTTTCAGTACTTATAAATATCATTGATATACCATTTTAGGCGTAAATCTTTAAGCGCCAGTTAAGATGGTTTTGCGCTGGTTTCGAGAGTGTTGCTAAACGAGCTCTGCTCAAAATTTATTCAATATTTGCCGCTTAGCGTTTGATTTTAAGAAATTAAATGGCAATAACCTGCACAACCAATCACTCCAAAAATCTACTCCCTATAACTCTGTTATCCCCCATCTGTGGCACTTTGCTTACTATTTGAGTAACGACCACGAAATTCTGCTTAGATTAAATTTTGACCTCTTCATTAAAATTTTAACAGAAAAGACTAGACGGAACGCTATTATTGCGCAATTCTTATACAAGCTTTAACAAAATAATAACAATGACTTTGAATTCAATTTACAAATTGATGTATTGAGTTAATCGTTCACAAACCACTTGGTAGAGACTGCGCAAAATAACATTTGGCGTTAATGGCTCTGCCATTACGGAGGTGCTGAGTGAAATCACTAAAGATCGCAATGTCAAAATGGTGTGTTAGCGTTCCATTTTTGTTCTTTTCTCAATTCCTTTTCGCGCAAGAGGCCGCAGAAGAATTATCTTCGCTTAATCTTCGCCGCGGTGCTACTGACATAAGTGGCCAAGTATACGACCTGCATATGCTCATGTTCTTTATATGTGTAGCTATTGCCGTGGTGGTGTTTGGAGTTATGTTTGCTTCTATGTATTTACATAGAAAGTCACGAGGCGCCAAGCCAGCAAACTTTCATGAAAATGTAAAAGTAGAAATTGCATGGACGGTGGTTCCATTCCTCATCCTTATTTTTATGGCCGTACCCGCTGCCAATACGCTTATTGCCATGGAAGATACCTCTGAAGCTGACATGACCGTTCTAGTGACAGGATCTCAATGGAAGTGGCATTACAAGTACATGGACAGTGACGTTGAATACTATTCTTTGCTTGCTACTCAGCGTGAGCAAATTCAAAACAAATTTACGAAGACCGACAATTACTTATTAGAGGTAGATCGTCCTTTAGTAATTCCCACCGGGCAAAAGGTGCGATTTTTGATCACATCGGACGACGTTATTCACTCTTGGTGGGTACCCGACTTTGCGGTGAAGAAAGATGCTAATCCAGGCTTTATTAATGAAGCTTGGGCAAAAGTTAACGAGCCAGGCGTTTACAGAGGCCAATGTGCGGAGTTGTGCGGTAAAGACCACGGTTATATGCCGGTAGTGGTTATCGCAAAGGAACCAGCGGAGTTCGACGCGTGGATGGGTGAGCAGGAAGATCGTGCACGTAAAGCGAAAGAAGAAGAACAGCGCTTACTATCGATGAATATGTCAATGGATGAACTTATGACAGAAGGTGAGCGAGTTTACAACGCCACATGCGCAGCGTGTCATATGCCAAATGGTGAAGGTCTGCCGGGCGTTTTCCCAGCGCTTAAAGGCAGCAAAATGGCACTGGAAGATCAAACTGGGCACATTGAAATTGTGCTTCACGGCAAGGCCGGAACGGCGATGCAGTCGTTTAGCAAGATGTTGAGCCTTAAAGAAATTGCAGCGGTTGTTACCTACGAGCGAAATGCGTGGGGCAATAACACCGGTGACATGGTTCAGGCTAAAGATGTCAACGCTTTAGCAACTGGAAACTAGGAGCGAATGATGAGTAAAGCAACTGAAGTAATTTCGCCAGATACCTCTGTGCATCACGATGACCACGATCATCATGACCATATACCGAAGGGAATTACGCGCTGGCTGTTCACTACGAATCACAAAGATATAGGTACATTGTATTTATGGTTCGCTTTCATCATGTTTTTGGTGGGCGGTGCTATGGCAATGGTTATTCGAGCTGAGTTGTTTCAGCCTGGGTTACAAATTGTCGAGCCAAACTTTTTTAACCAGATGACTACTGTTCATGGGTTAATTATGGTGTTTGGTGCCGTAATGCCTGCGTTTACCGGGCTGGCAAACTGGTTAATTCCAATGATGATTGGGGCACCAGATATGGCGCTTCCCAGAATGAACAACTGGAGCTTTTGGATTTTACCAGGCGCCTTTTTAATTCTACTTAGTTCCTTGTTTATGGAAGGTGGCGGTCCGGCGTTTGGTTGGACTTTCTATGCCCCACTATCAACAACCTATAGTGGCGACTCTACAGCACTGTTCGTCTTCTCTGTTCATATTATGGGTATTTCCTCAATCATGGGGGCGATAAACGTTATCGTAACTATCTTTAACATGCGCGCGCCTGGTATGACATGGATGAAAATGCCGCTGTTTGTATGGACTTGGCTAATTACTGCGTTCTTGCTTATTGCAGTTATGCCTGTGTTAGCAGGTGCAGTCACTATGGTACTGACCGACAAATTCTTTGGCACAAGCTTCTTCGATGCGGCCGGTGGTGGCGACCCCGTTATGTTCCAGCATATTTTCTGGTTCTTCGGACACCCTGAGGTTTACATTATGATACTGCCAGCGTTTGGCATTATCTCTCAAATAGTCCCTACGTTCTCCCGCAAGCCGCTATTTGGTTATGCCTCAATGGTGTATGCAACAGCGTCTATAGCATTACTGTCATTTGTTGTTTGGGCTCACCATATGTTTACCACAGGTATGCCGGTTTACATGGAGATGTTCTTTATGTTTGCCACCATGCTCATTTCCGTTCCCACGGGGGTGAAGGTATTTAACTGGGTAGCCACCATGTGGCGAGGGTCGCTTACCTTTGAAATGCCAATGATGTTCGCTATTGCGTTTATCGTGCTATTCACTATTGGTGGGCTATCGGGACTCATGCTGGCAATAACACCGGTTGATTTCCAATATCATGATACCTACTTCGTGGTCGCTCATTTCCACTATGTACTGGTTACTGGTGCTGTCTTCTCCATTATGGCTGCTGTTTACTACTGGCTGCCTAAATGGACGGGCAAAATGTACGACACCACACTGGCGAAGTGGCACTTCTGGTGCTCTCTTGTTTCGGTAAATGTACTGTTCTTCCCTATGCACTTTGTTGGTTTGGCGGGGATGCCTCGTCGTATTCCAGACTACGCACTTCAATTTGCAGACTTCAATAAATGGATAAGTCTAGGTGGCTTCGCCTTTGGGTTGTCTCAACTTATTTTCTTAGCGCTATTAATTAAAGCGTGCAAAAAACAAGGCGAGCCAGTATCGGCACAGGTATGGGATGGAGCTGAAGGGCTCGAGTGGGAAATTCCTTCTCCTGCGCCTTATCACACATTCGAGACGCCACCAGTAGTTAAATAGTGTTTCGAACTTAGACTGAGACGGGGCTATTAGTAATGGCCCCTGGCAGACTAAGAAATAGAATTCCAAGCGGAGGCACAGTGTATGACACAAGCAAGTGCGAACAATAAGATGGTGGTCAAATTAGTGGCCATTGTTATTGGTATGTTTGGATTCGGTTTTGCGTTAGTGCCGCTTTACGATGTCTTTTGCGACATTGCTGGCATAAATGGCAAGACAGAGGGGACTGCAGCGGTTTATCAATCTATCGATATTGATGAAAGCAGAGAGGTTACCGTTGAATTTATTACTCGCACTAATACCGGAATGCCGTGGGAGTTTCGAGCAGAAACCAAACGTATAAAAGTACACCCTGGTGAGTTGAACACGGTGTCGTTTTACGTGCGAAATCCGGCATCGAGCAATATTATCGCACAAGCTATACCGTCGGTTTCGCCAGGCACTGCAGCCATATATCTCAATAAAACCGAATGTTTCTGCTTTAATCAGCAGCCATTGCAGGCGGGGGCAGAAGCCTATATGCCTATGCAGTTTTATGTAGACCCACAGCTACCTGAAGATATTACGTTTTTTACATTGCAGTACACACTCTATGACGTCACCGCGAGAGCGAGTGATCTAACAACTAAACCGAATCCTTTTATGGATCCGTCGTTACAAAGCGGCGAATAGTCTGTTTGGGATAAGGAGAAAATGATGCAGCAAGAATATCAAAAATATTATGTACCCGCGCAAAGTCCGTGGCCCATTGTGGGGGCGGTCGCTCTGTTTTTAATCGCAGTAGGTGCCGGCAATTTTGTGGTTGAGGCAACGAAGGGCGAAAGTGGTTATGGCAGCTATGTGCTGCTAGCAGGGATTGTTGTTTTATTAGTTATGCTAATAGGATGGTTTAAAAACCAAATAGATGAGTCTATGTCTGGACTGTACAGCGACCAGTTAGGACGCTCTTACAGACAGGGCATGAGTTGGTTTATCTTTTCTGAAGTGATGTTTTTTGGAGCCTTCTTTGGCGCACTCTACTACGCGAGATTTATCGCTGTTCCATGGTTGGGCGGTGATTCAAATAATGCGATGACAAACGAAGTGCTTTGGCCAGGGTTCGAGGCCATGTGGCCACTGGTGAACACCCCAGGCGGTATTACCACACAAGAAATGAGTCCAGGTGGATTGCCCACTATTAATACAATTATTTTGCTTGTCTCCTCAGTGACGCTGCATTTCGCACATGTTGGTTTGGAGCAAAATAAGCGCAAACAGCTCACTCTTATGTTAGGTGCGACTATCTTACTTGGCTGTGGATTCTTGTTTTTGCAGGTTGAAGAGTACATCCATGCATACCGCGATTTGGGCTTAACTCTGCAATCGGGCATTTACGGTAATACTTTCTTTATGCTGACAGGGTTTCACGGCATGCACGTTACCTTGGGCACTATCATTCTAATTGTGATGTTCTTCAGGGTGTTGAAAGGCCACTTCACGCCAAAAGAGCACTTTGCCTTCCAGGCAGGAAGCTGGTACTGGCACTTCGTTGATGTGGTGTGGGTAATGTTGTTTATTTTCGTCTACGTGTTGTAGCGCAGCTAGTCGCCAAGCCCTAATAAGGCCTAGGGTTTGGCGAAATTAACCCAGTTCCAATAGCTATCAATATAAGTACAACGATGATGACAGAGGTAAGTACCCTTCGGCCGATATATTTGCTCATAGGGCCATCTTTAGGATCGTTTTTCATCATCACACGCATGGCCATAAAGAGATTAACAATCATAAATAACACCAGGGCGACAAGGATTACTTTTATTAACATAACCATCTCTTCTTTTTTTATTTGTTTTGGTTGGAGCTGTTAAGTATGTCACAACGTTTTCAGTTTTTATTTCCTTGGCTAGTCACCGCAGTGAGTGTGGCGGCGATGTGTGGCCTGGGATTTTGGCAACTGGAGCGTATGGTCGAAAAACAGCAGCGTTTAGCAAGCATAGCGCAAAAGCAAAGCAATGAAAGCCTTAGCTTAACCGATGCGCTGATGGAAGAAGATCCCAGAGATATTGCAATCAGCTTTGTGGGTACACCGGATGGCGAGCGCGCTTTATTGCTTGATAATCGAATCCATGAACAAAAAGTTGGCTTTGATGTATTTGCGCCTGTGTTAACTAATGCAGTCTGGATTTTAGTTAACTATGGCTGGATACCGGCGCCAGACTTAACGCGAACAATACCCCAGGTTAACCTATCAAGTGCGACACGCCAATTTGACGGCATCGTGACCGTTCCTGGAGACAACCCCCTTGTTACTGAGACTAATGTCAGCCTTCCCAGTTTTCCTGCCCTTGTCCAACAGATAGCGTTCAAATCGTTAAGTGAAAGTTTAAATGTTGCACTTTTACCTTATGTTGTTGAGCTCACCTCAAAAGACCCGGCTTTTGTTCGCGATTATGAGCCGGTTGTTATGCCGCCAGAAAAACACCTTGGTTACGCAGTGCAATGGTTTCTGTCTCTTATACACATCTCCGAGCCCACGAGACAGGCAGAAATCTCG
>OJFL01000229.1_pt1 | contig 31757 bp, 28 predicted proteins | sample 1594131 | NCBI WGS metagenome assembly OJFL01 (sample SAMN05416782, study PRJEB24817) | seawater metagenome | isolation source: Sea water | place: Canada:Atlantic | collected 2013-07 | reverse complement strand
CACACTGCATATCGTCGGCAGCGTCAGATGTGTATAAGAGACAGCTCTAAATACATAGCTGAACAACGTCGCACCAAAAAATATGAAAAACACCATGCCATTGGTTAAGCCAGCAAGACGGATCACATCTTTCAACGTCTTCATGCTCAGTTTTTTATTCGTCCAAGCGAGAAATATCGATCCGAGACAACCAACACCTGCAGCCTCTGTTGGAGTGGCAAAACCACCAAAAATAGACCCTAAAACTAGCGTGATAAGCAACACGGGCGGAAAGAAACTCTTGCACACCAATACTACTAGCTCTAAATTAGACTTAGGTCCGATATCATCTGGCAGCGGAGGCGCTCGATCAGGGTTCATATAACTGGTGATGCCAATATAAAGGAGGTAGAGGCCAGCAAGCATCATTCCCGGCAAAATTGAGGCTGCGAACAAAGCGCCGACCGAGACAGATAAAAGATCCCCCATAATTACGAGCATAATGGAAGGCGGAATCAAAATGCCAAGGGTACCGGCAGACGCTATAGTGCCCACTGCAAGCTCCTTAGCGTAGCCACGCTCCATCATCGAGGGCAAGGCAATCATCGTCAACATCACAACGGAAGCGCCCACGATTCCAGTTGTTGCCGCCATGATCGTCCCCATCAACGTGACGGACATCGCCAAACCTCCAGGAACCCGACGGGTAACAATTTGAAGAGTATGCAATAAATCCTTAGCGACACCACTGCGCTCAAGCATAGTGCCCATAAAAATGAACATAGGTACGGCAACGATAATGGGATTAGCCGCAGCAGCTCCCCAAACGCGAGGCATCAAATTAAAAAACTGTATTGGGTGAAAGATATCAAGCGCCATGCCGATACCACCGAACAAAATAGCAACACCGCCAAGCACGAATGCCACGGGAAACCCACAAAAGAGCGAGAGCGCTAAAACAAGGAACAAAAATAGTGAAATGTGATGTGTGAACCAGCTCATGACGATGTCTCCAATTTGTCCGCAATCACGGGTGGCGTTGCCCGCTTCCTAAGACTTGGGTCACCGTACAAGTACACAATGGATCGCATTAATACCGAGATTACACCAGCAAATAATAGGAGCAAGCCGGCAGTCATGCAGCCTTTAGGTATCCATCTAAAAGCTAAGCCATTTGAAGATGGAGAAGCTTCACCGACGACCCATGCTTCCCAAGTGAAGTCAAAACTAAAATAAAGCGCAAGCAAACAATATGGAATAGCGAAGATTAAACATCCCATGAGTTCTGCAAACACGATTGTTCTTGGTTTGGCTCTGATAAAAGCAATATCAATTCGGACGTGTGAGTTATGGATATATGCCGCTCCAAGCCAGAACGAAAATAACGCCGTATGCAAGTGCCACTCCAACTCTTGCAACCTCGTCGAGCCCATCCCAGGCATTTGATACCCGAATTTACGTGTGAGCACATCGAATGCAATCACAATCATTGTCACTAAAAATAACCATCCGACAGCGCCCGATACCCGATCAAGCAATCTATTGATGCGGTCACTCACATTAAGCATTGATTCCATAATCACCACACACCATAAAAAAACATATAAAAAGAGCGGGCATGAGCCCGCCCCTAATGCTAAAGCTAACTGGTAAAGAAGATTTTACTTAAGGTAACCATTATCTCGCCAAATCGCAAACTCCTCACGAAATGCCATATAGTTTTCATACACTCGCTTGAACTCCGGATTCACTGCCATTTCCTCTGCCGCAACCTCATCCCAAGCACTCTTAAAGGCCGCGAGAATCTCAGGTTTCCAGTAATGAATTTGAACACCCTGCTCTTCCACTAATTTAGCGAGCACGGCTGGTTGAGCAAAATCACCCTGTGCGAGGCCATCGCGAATTTTATCGCCACACGCCACTTCAATTACCTTTTGGTGATGCGCGGACAGACTATTCCATATATCTATATTGATGAACACCCCATTAAACGAGGCAGGCTGATGCCAACCCGGGAAATAGTAATGTTTCGCCACTTGATACATACCCGAACTTTGATCAATAGATGGCATTGAGAATTCTGTGGCATCGATCGTCCCCATTTGTAAAGCCTGGAAAATTTCCCCACCAGCTAAGAGCTGAGTGGATACCCCCAACTTATCCATAACTTTTGCGCCCAAGCCAAAGAAACGCATCTTTAAGCCTTTGAGGTCATCAACGCTGTTAATTTCTTTCTTGAACCAACCGGAAGCCTCAGGTGGAATCATGTGGCACGGAAGGTACTTAATATTGTGCGCACCGTATAGTTCATCCGCGAACTTGGAACCATCACCATAGTAATACCAAGCTAAAAATTCAGTAGCATTGGGTCCAAAAGGCACAGCAGTAAACATACTAAAGACATTGTTAAAACCTGCGTAATAACCAGAACTTGCCCATGCCATTTCGACCGAACCTTTAGACGCTGCTGGAATAGCCTCCAACCCAGGCACTAATGCATTGGGCTCAAAAAATTTAATGTCTAAAGACCCACTGGATAAAAGCTTAACGGTTTTGGTCCACTCAACAGCACCAACACCAAGAAGCGGCAAAGACGCTGGGAACGCGCTGGCCATTTTCAACTTAACTGTTTTCACCGGAGCACCTGGTGTCGCTTCAACAGCTGACGTAGTCGCGCTGTCGTCTCCCCCACCACAACCTGTCAAAATGAATAGACTAATAAAAACGGAAGCCAGACTGGCTTTAAATTTCATCATAATTTCCCCCACGCACTTTTAAGTGCTTTTTAACTTTATGTATCTTTTAAGCCTATCTGAATCCAACCCAACTTGCGGCAAACGATTCACGACAACGCCTATTCCATATTAAACCTTGCTTCACCGTGATTTTACGGCAGAAACATGGCTCACGTATTTCGACCAATCGGCGGTTTCATAGCGTAGAACATTCTCCCCTAACGATCGTCTATCTTAAGTACCCATTATCACCCCAAAGTTTATAATCCTCTCGGAACTTTGTATAAGAATCATGAACTTTTTTGAAATTAGTATTTTTTTCGGATTCCTCCATCACCACCTCATCCCAAGCAGTACGATATGCCTTAAGAATCTCATCTGACCAATAATGAATTTCGACTCCATGATTTTCCATCATCCGCCGAATAGCTGGCGCCTGCGTAGCTTCTCCCTCTGCAATCATTTCTTTAAGAATGTAACCGCAGGTAACTTCCACAAGTTTTTGATGGTGGCTGGACAACGAATTCCAGACGTCGATATTAAAAAATAAGTGCCCAAGCGCTGTCGCCTGATGCCACCCCGGGAAATAATAATGCTTGGCCACTTGATAGAAACTTGCACTCTCATCGACTGTAGGCACTGAAAACTCTGTCGCATCAATGGTGCCTAGTTGCAGGGCCTGAAAAATATCTCCGCCCGCGAGTAACTGAGTCGCCACACCCAATTTATCCATCACCTTGGCACCTAAGCCAAAGAAGCGCATCTTCATGCCTTTAAGGTCATCAACAGAGTTGATTTCTTTCCTGAACCAGCCTGAAGCTTCTGGTGGTGTTATAAAGCAAGGTACTGCCCTTATATCGTGTTCGGCGTACATCTCATCCGCGAGTTCGTTGCCACCACCGTACTGCAGCCAAGCCAAAAGCTCATCAGCCGACGCGCCAAAAGGAACCGATGTGAAAAAGCTGAAAGCTAGGTCATTACCTGCGTAAAAACCCGAGGTTGACCAGGCCACATCGACAGAGCCCTTGGAGGCAGCAGGAATGGCTTCTAAAGCGGGAACAAGCGCACCCGGCTCAAAAAACTTTATCTCAAGCGACCCTGCAGATACTTCTTTAATGGTTTTTGAGAATCGTACCCCATTCTTGCCGATCAGCTCGAGAGAGGAAGGAAATGCGCTGGCCATTTTCAATGATACTTTTTTTTGCACCTTAGGTCCGCTCGAGGCAGCGGACTGCAACTCCTCCGAATCACCACCACTGCAACCACTTAAAGCAACTAACATCACGAGAGACAGAAAATATGTGAACCAATTAAATTGTTTCATTACTCCTCCCAGAGTTGATTTAACATCTTGATAAAATCTATATAGTTACTAATAGTTGGCCGCAGCCACATAACACCTTATCTGTAATTACTCTATCACAGTTTTTCCTCTTATAAACCGAGGCGCAGCAACTCCTAATATCCTCAGCATGTCATCGGAAAGGCCTAAAGAATTGGCGCATATCTTGCACCAACAGTTCTGGCTGCTCTAATGCAGCAAAGTGTCCACCTCTGTCGCACGTAGTCCAACTTTGAATATTAGAATAGAACTTTTCAGCGACCGACCGCGGCGGAGTAAGGATTTCTTTCGGAAACTCAATATAACCAGTTGGAACATCCACAGTTTGGCCAGCTGGAATAGGCCATGGACTGTGCATTCTGGCGTAATAAGGCCAAAATGAAGAACCAACAGCGCCCGTAATCCAGTAAAGCATGATATCCGTCAGCATTGTGTCGCGACCAAAATAACCATCTAGATCGCCACGGTGATCAGTCCATGTATAAAATTTCTCTACCAACCAAGCAGCCAACCCAACCGGCGAATCCGTTAAACCGTAAGACAGCGTCTGTGGCTTCGTCCCCTGAATCCATTGGTAACCAGTTTCATCTTTCAAAAACTTGTTCAGCTGCGTAAGAAATACCGCCTCTTCCGGAGTCGGATTCTCTACCATCCTTGGGTCTCTTCTGACTGCAAGAAAGTTAAGGTGTATTGCTCTTAGCAATTCCGGATAGGCAAAACCCATACGCGAGGTTACAAAGCCGCCCCAGTCTCCGCCCTGCGCAACAAAAGTATCAAAACCCAATGTCTTCGTCATCAGCTCGGCAAACGCATCCGTAATTTGCTCTACCGAAAACCGAGCTTGGCCCGGTTGATAAGAAAACGTATAACCAGGTAACGAAGGCGCAATTACCGTAAAAGAGTCTTCCGCGCCCCCCCCATACGACACAGGATCAGTCAGCATCGGCAATATTTTATGGAATTCATACACAGACCCTGGCCAACCGTGCGAAAGCAGTAAAGGCAAGGGATTCTCCCCCTTACCCTCTTCGTATATGAAGTGCAAATCGATACCCGCGACCTTGGCCTTATATTGTTTGAACTGATTAATCACTCCCTCATGGGTTCGCCAGTCGTAGTCATTCGCCCAATAAGCACATAGGTCCTTTAAATATCCCAAATCGGTCCCGTAGGACCAATTGTTACCCGGAATTTCATCTGGCCAGCGGGTATTCTCCAATCTCAGCCTCAAGTCAGCTAAAACCTCATCTGGAACCGAAAGCGAAAATGGGGTCAACTGATTATTGAGCATATGGATGCATCCTAAAAGTCAAAGAAAGTTATTTTAACGAAAAGCCATTACTGAAAAAAGCTGACGCTAAACATAGCAAAAAGATTAACGAAGAGATATTGCTGATTTTTAGACCTGAACCAAATTGATGTTACAGGGCTTGCAGTAACCAGATTACAAACTATTCGCCCGTATCCGGGTCGCAGGCTTGGCCTTGAGAGTAAGCTACCCTTATTTGACTACCAACAATCTCCAAGAAACGTTTCTGAAGGGCATAAGCCTCCTGCTCACGTCGATACCAACGTTCACACTCCTTAATATCAACCAGCTCTTTATTCATATCCTGCACATAGTGAACAAGTTCATGCAGCAACACTGAACGTGCGAAGACATTAGTCTCAGGCTCCATGGCTTCGTCAAGATACACGCCTTCACCTGTCCGATACACCGCAAGGGCGCCACATGGCTTCTGGCACGCATATTGCTGCACCACATGTCCTGGCACTTTTCTTACCTTGGGAAGCGCATCAGGTATACGATATTTAGTGATTTGATCAAGCGCCACGAGGAGATCCGGCACAAGCTTTTCCATCGGAATATGGTGCGTTTGACCTAACATTTGGCTCAGGTTTCGTGCTCCGTCCGAGGGGTAATTACTGTAGACACCCGGGATGTTAGAAGTCTCCTCCCGTGACGCCATCCCAGTAGAGAACCCTTCCCCGACAAAAAATAAAATCGTCAACAACCACATGACAAACCATCCATGACTCATGGGTGGCTCTGGACGTTTATCCGTATTCATACTAAATACGTGACTCACCCTCATCCAAACTCTTCTGAGGTGCTTGAGGTGCTGTAAATGTTTTCAGGACATCCAGACGATCCGCAGCCTCTTTTTTTTGCGCATCCGTTAACTGACTCTCAATTGAACGAACTTCCCTCTCGACTACGCGCAGGCTATTTAAATCTTGTGGGTCCAACCTCACATTTGAAATCTGATACCACGCCAACGCCTCAACAAGATTTTTCTTAATGCCCAAGCCGTCGCGATACAACTCTCCCAAAGATAACATTGAGTATGGGTCACCCAACTCCGACCCAATCAAAAACCACTCACGCGCGGATTCAAAACTTTTGTCTAAGCCTCGGCCAGATTGATATAGCGCCCCGACATTGTAATGCGCAAGAGGATCACCAGCATCTGCCGCGGTTTTATACCAAGTCATTGCCAAGATGTAATCCTGTGTAACACCATCTCCTGTCTCATAGCAATCACCGACCGAATTCATAGCCCATGCATTCCCTCCTATTGCCGACTTAAGCCACCAATTAAAAGCCTGCTTGATGTCCTCTTCAACCCCCTGTCCATTGGCGTATGCAAGACCAAGGTTGTTCATTGCAAGGAGGTAGCCCCGATCCGCTGCTGCAGTCCACCAGGTCACAGCCTCTTCAAAACTTTGCTTCCCGTCGTAACCTGTAGCCCATAACAATCCGACATTATTCATTGCCTTGACGTCACCCCGCTCCGCAAGCAAGCCAAGATTATATGGGTCGAGCATATCCTTATTCGACTCGATATCCGTAAAGGTTTCAGCTCGAGGCTGCGAGAGCTCATCCGCGTGCAACCCAGAACTCAATCCCAAAGAAAGACTCAACAAGCCCATCACAAAATATTTAATCTTCATATTTTTCCTCATTTAAAGTCTAATCGACACTCCAAATCACACCGGCTAGCCGAGAAAGAATGGCACAACCTCCTCGAGCAACTCTTCGGGAGCCTCCTCGGGGATAAAATGACCACAAGGCAGAGATTTACCGATTACGTTGTGAGCTTTTTCTTTCCACGTATCCACAACATCAAATAGCGAATCCATTTTCCCAAATTTACCCCATATTGTGTAGACCGGGCAAGAAAGTTTAGTTCCTAGATCTTTTTCGTCATCTTCGTAATCTGTGGATGCTGCCGCTCGATAATCCTCTAATCCACAACGTATAGTTCCAGGCAAAGTAAAGGCTCTTAGATACTCAGCAAATAAAGCATCATCGATCGCATCTGACTTCCAACTGAGAGACTTAAACATTGCCTGCAGAAACGGTTCCGCACTGTTTCTAATCATAATTTCCGGCAGGTCTGGCGCTTGAAAATAAAACCAGTGCCAGTAGGCGGCCGCTAGCTCTCGTCCCATCTGACTGAAAACTGTATGGGTTGGCACGATATCCAAAACAACTAGTTTTTCAACACGATCTGAGAAATCAAGTGCTAGACGATGAGCAACTCGTGCACCTCGGTCATGACCCATAACAAAAAACTTTTGGTGCCCCAGATCACTGGCTAGACATGCGATATCTCTAGCCATAGTTTTTTTATCGAACCCAGCGCGAGCTTTTTCTGAGTCACCGTAACCCCGCAAATCTGGAATAATTAATTTAAATTTTTTCAACAAGGCAGGTGAAACCTTGTGCCACATTTGTCCTGTTTGTGGGTACCCGTGCAACAATACCAAGCTAGGCCCCTCACCCCCTGTCCAAACGTTCATTCGAATACCGTTAGCACGAATCGTTGAGCGACTCATTCCCAACATAAAATCAGACATACCTATATTTCCCGTAATGAAACGTTATTTATTATACTCAGCAGCTTCAGCAGCCCAAATGCTCTTTTAATCGACGTACTCCTTCTGCCAGAACGGGTATAGCCTTAGGATAAGAAAAACGAACATGTTCACTCGCGCGATTAGCACCAAAGTCTAGTCCAGGAGCAATCGCCACGCCCGCGTTCTCAAGTAAATCCTGACAGAAATCGAAGCTATCCTTCGTAAATTTACTGCAGTCGGCGTAAATATATATCGCGCCCATTGGGTCAACAGGAATCTTGAAGCCGATAGTTCTCAGCTCAGCTAATAAAAAATCTCTTTGCTCTTGATAATGCATACGATTCACATCGCACGCCTTGATGGTTTCGGGATGAAAGGCTGCGACCGCAGCCCTCTGAGCAACCTCGGGACTCGAGATATATAAATTTTGTGCCAACATCTCAAAATCATCGACATGGGCTTCTGGCAAAACAACCCAACCCAATCGCCAACCAGTCATTGCAAAATATTTAGAGAAGCTGTTAATCACAAACACATCGTCTGCGAACTCGAGCGCAGATGAAATCTGCTCACCATAGGTAACTCCGTGATAAATCTCGTCCACTATCAAAGTTCCATAATTTGCTTGGACTACCTGATGTATCTCTCGCAAAACGTCTGCGTCCATCAATGAGCCTGTTGGATTCGATGGGCTTGCGATCATCACACCCACGGTTCTCTCTGTCCAGTGGCGCTCTACTAACTCTGCAGTTAACTGATAATCAGTATCGGGCCCAACAGGGATCAATGTAGACCGACCTTCCATCGCCGAGACGAAATTTCGATTGCACGGGTAAGTTGGATCCGGCATTAGAATTTCATCTCCTGGCGACACAAGTACGCCCATAGTAAGCAATAACGCAGCGGAGGACCCACTAGTGACTGCAATACGATTTTTAGAAATATCGAGCCCGTATCTGTGTCGGTACCATTGCGATATTGCTGCGCGCAGCTCATCAGTGCCAAGAGAGGGTAAGTAACGCATACTGCTCGCTTTGAGTGCACGAACTGCCGCTTCAACGATCAACGGTGGAGTCTCGAAGTCAGGTTCGCCAATCGCCAAATTGACTATATCCACCCCTGCTGCCTGAAGCTCCATTGCCCGAGTGATGATGCGCATCACGTGAAACGGTTCGATCTGCGATAACCTTGATGCTTTTTTTACCTTTGATTCGTTGCCCGTTGCATGCGGATGCTTCATATTTATGCTCTTTTTACTTTAAATATGCAATTGTACTCGTCCTGACAGGTAATTCAGATTCAAACGCTTCTTGTTCTACTTTTATTTTCTGGGGGAAAAAAATGCGAATAGCAGTGATTGGCACAGGTGGGGTTGGTGGTTATTTTGGTGCGCGGCTTAGCCAAGCCGGTGAAGATGTCGTATTTTTAGCGCGAGGAGCACATTTAGATGCGATGAGACGCCAAGGCCTAAAAGTCTATTCAGCGCTCGGCGACATGCACTTGACTGATGCCCAATTCGCTGAGAACACAAAACAAATAGAACCCGTAGACATCGCAATAATCGCAGTAAAACTATGGGCGACTGATGACGCGATAAGGGCTGTCAAACCTTTATTAAATGCCAAAACGGGAATTATCTCACTTCAAAATGGAATCTTAGCTGAAGATAAATTAAAAGAAGCCTACTCGGAAAAATATGTCATAGGCGGGGTCGCCAATATTGCCGCATTGATCGAAGAGCCAGGCGTCATAAGACATAACGGGAACATGGCGAGCCTGGTTTTTGGAGAACTAGATAACTCTCCATCAGAACGAACACAATTATTGTTTAACGCTTGTAACGCTGCAAATATCAAAGTTGAAATACCCAAGGATATTAATCGTGCAATCTGGGAAAAGTACATACGTTTAGTCACCATGTCGGCCATGACTACATTATGCAGAATGCCCATTGGTCCAATCCGGAGTAATGATGAAACAAGAAATCTACTCATTCAAATACTCTCAGAAATTATCAACGTTGCCAAAGCCAAAGGATTAGCATTTGGGGAAAATGTTGTTGCCGAGCAGCTATCTATTATCGATAGTTATCCTCCGAGCATGGTGGCCTCAATGTGTGGGGATTTACGAAGAGGCCAGCGACTCGAAGTTCCTTGGTTCTCAGGAACGGTGGCAAAACTCGGAGAAGCACTTAACATTCCAACCCCTGCGAATACATTCGTGTATGCCGCGTTGAAGCTCTTTGAGAATGGGAAACCCGAAGACGCTCAAATTTAAATCTTAATGTATATTTAAATATTCTAATAGGAGAGACTCATGCCAATAACAATCACAGGGTTCCGAGCGCGACCAGTAAGCACTCCTATCAAATACCCGCCTCGCCCTGCGAGCGGTGCGATCGATAGGGCAGCCCTTGTTCTTATCGACATAGAGACTGATGAAGGAATCACTGGACACACATACTTATTCACTTTTTCGGAGACTATGCTCAAGCCTACTGTGGACTGCTTTAATGCCGTTTGCGAGCTTATTATCGGAGATACAGTGTCCCCGTTGGATATTGAAAACAAACTCAGAAGATACTTCACTTTATACGATGCCCACGGAATACTTGGTCAAGTACTTGCAGGCATTGACATGGCGGTTTGGGATATTCTCGCAAAAAGCCAAGGGCTTCCCTTGGCCACAGCGCTTGGCGGTTGTCCTACTAGTATAAAAGCCTACAACAGCTGCGGGCTTTGGACAAATGAAACTGCAGACACCCTGCCAAACTTAGCACAAGAACTCATTAACAGCGGCGATTACAAAGCTGTGAAAATGCGTATCGGACGTCCTGACTTTAATTTGGACTTGGCTGCCATTCGATCTGTAAAAAGAGAAATTGGCGATGGCATCGCCCTCATGACTGACTTTAATCAATCACTCTCATTGAATGAGGCCATAAAACGTTGTCAAGCACTTGATGATGAGGGCCTGTACTGGATCGAAGATCCTATTCGTCATGACGACTACGAAGGTTGTGCGAAAGTCCGCGTATCGACTAATACCCCTATTCAGATCGGAGAGAACCTACTTAATTCCTTAGAGATGAAAAAAGCAATCGATGCGGAAGCTGGGGATTTTTATATGCCTGATGTGCAAAGAATCGGAGGCGTCACCGGGTGGCTAAGGGCCGCAGCATTAGCCCAAGCAAACTCGTTAGACCTTTCTAGCCATTTATTCCCAGAGATTAGTTGTCACCTGCTTTCTATTTCACCCACACGGCATTGGCTCGAATATATGGACTGGGGGACTGGCGTGATTCAAGAGCCGATCGAAATTGTCAACGGCATGGCGATAACTCCAGACCGACCAGGGATAGGGATCTCATGGGATGAAAAAGCTGTCAAACAGTATTCGGTACTTTAACTGAATCGTTCAAATGACCATTCACATTTTTGGTATTAAAAACTGCGATACGATGAAAAAAGCTACTCATTGGCTTTCTCTAAATGATGTGGAATACGATTTTCACGACTACAAAAAGGAGGGGGTTAATGAGCATTGGCTCAAAGCCTGGTGTCAGCTTGTGTCCTGGGACGCCCTACTCAACACTCGAGGGACAACTTGGCGTAAACTAAGTCATGATGAACGTGCTAACGTTAACGAAGAAAAAGCATGTGCACTTATGAAACAATATCCTTCGTTAGTAAAAAGGCCGGTTTTAGTTGATGACTCTGGGAAAGTTTACGTCGGATTTTCTGAAACTCAATACCAAAAGATAAATTTCGAACGTAAGACTTAACTTAAAATTCAAGGACAGGTGTAGGAAAAATGGCTCTTCCAGTAAACGATTCGCAAACCATACTCGATAAATTATCAAGCTTGCTCGACGATCGAATTTCAACCAACCCTTCGGTCAGGGACACGCACGGTAAAGACGAGTCATGGCACCATCCGCACAGACCTGATGTCGTGGTTTTTCCAAAAACTACTGAAGAGGTCTCAGAAATCGTAAAAATATGTTCCGAATTCGAAGTCCCTGTCATCGCCTATGGGACAGGCACCAGCCTTGAGGGCAATGTCATTCCTCATAACGGAGGCATAGTCGTAGACCTCATGCACATGGATCAAATCTTACGCGTTGGCGCCGAGGACTTGGATTGCACTGTGCAAGCAAGAGTGACACGTAAGCAATTGAATGAATTTATTAGGGATCAAGGCCTGTTTTTCCCAATTGATCCTGGCGCGGATGCTTCTTTAGGCGGCATGGCGGCCACTCGGGCATCAGGCACAAACGCGGTTCGATATGGAACCATGCGAGAAAATGTTTTAGCACTCACCGTCGTCTTAGCTGACGGACGTATTATTAGGACATCTAGAAGAGCGAGAAAATCTGCTGCTGGCTATGATTTAACTCGATTGTTTGTAGGTTCCGAAGGAACCCTTGGGATAATTACAGAAGTTACTTTAAAGCTTTATGGTATCCCGGAAGCCATGGCAGCAGCAGTTTGCTCTTTTGATTCACTTGAAGGTGCAATTGATACCGTAATACAAACGATACAACTAGGTGTACCGGTCGCAAGAATTGAATTGTTGGACGATGTCCAAATGGGTGCGGTTAACGCTTTTTCACAGCTCAACTACCCAGTGAAAGATACCTTATTTTTAGAATTTCACGGTAGTGATACAGGTGTGCAGGAACACGCGGAAACCGTTCAAGCCATTGCGGCAGAGAACTCTGGTGGAGAGTTCAAATGGGCTACAAAGCCAGAAGATAGAAATAAATTATGGGCAGCTCGACACGACGTTACTTATGCTACCAAAGCCTTACGAGCGGGAGCTGAAGTGTGGGCGACGGATGTCTGCGTGCCAATTTCACGACTTGCCGAATGTATTTTAGAGACCAAAAAAGATCTAGCAGATAGCTTTTTAATGGCCCCTCTGGTTGGTCACGTCGGAGATGGAAATTTCCACCTTGGCTTCGTCATTAAGCGAGAAGAGAAACATGAACTTGAAGAAGCGGAGAGATTAAACGATCGATTAGTCATGCGCGCTATTGCTATGGACGGCACGTGTACCGGTGAGCATGGGATTGGTCTTGGAAAGATGAAATTTTTAACTGCGGAGCACGGTGAAGGAGTCTCTGTCATGCGCAGTATTAAAAAGGCGCTCGACCCAAAAAATATCATGAATCCTGGCAAAATTTTCACCGTCTAACGCACTAAAGTAACCTCTGTGGACTCGCTGACTCAACTCGCTCTCGGAGCTACTGTCGGTGCAATATGCGTATCCAAAAAAGATAAGCGGCGGGCGGCAATAGTCGGCGCAGCGCTAGGCACGCTTCCAGACTTGGATGTGCTGATTCGCTACGCTGACCCTATCGACAACTTCATCAAGCATCGGGGGTTCAGTCACTCCTTTGTCGTCCTCATTACGCTATCATTATTAATTTGGTTTATTGCGAAAAAATTCAGTAATTGTGTCTCGAGCGATCCACACCGTTGGCTAGCCTCCATCACACTCGCGCTAGTGACTCATCCGATTCTAGATGCCCATACGGTTTACGGAACACAACTATTTTGGCCGCTCCATACGCCGCCAGTAATGTGGTCCACAATCTTCATTATCGACCCTGCATATACGCTTCCGCTCGTTCTAGCTGCCGTTTTCGTAGTGTGTGCGCCCAGATGGAAATACATTCACACCACACTGGCGATAGGACTTCTAATTAGCTCCGGATATCTAGCTTGGTCGTGGGTTGGGAAAAGCATGGTCAATCACAAACTGGCCTCGACGCTTAACATCAACCGCACTGAACCAAAAAAGTACTTTACCGTCCCTACACCGTTTAATACGTTGCTTTGGCGCATCGTCGTCATGAACGCCGAGGGATATCGCGAAGGTTATTATTCTTTGATGAAGCCTGGGCAAGAGATTTCTTTTCGACAAGTGAATATCAAGCCTGAAGTGCATGCTATTGCGTCTAACTACATGAGCTTTGAAAAGCTCCAATGGTTTTCGCACGGATTTATTAAAACAGAGATTATCAAGGATGAACTGATAGTCAGCGACCTACGCATGGGCTCAGAGCCAGATTATGTTTTTCGTTTCGCAATTGGGGATAAAACATCGGGCACATGGCAACCGATTATCCCTCTGAGGAGGGGGACTCGCTATGATACAGATCGGTTAAAAGAAATTTTCGACATGCTTTAATTTTCACCTATAAATCTTTACGGATTCTCGCCAACCGGAACCATATTTTTATGTGCGCCATCACAAAACGGCTTTATCTGAGAATAACCACATCGACACAACTTCACGCGATTACCCTCCCAGCTCGCACCACCTTCATCGACAATAGATACTGGCCCAGCTATATAGAGAGGTCCACCCTTAATTGCCTTCACAAATATGGAATCATCTAATGAAACAGCATTCTGATTACTGACTTTATACTCCACGTTGAGGTGATCATCCGCTATAAATGAAAAAGAATTATGAGATTGATCGCAAAACGGAGTTCTACTGGTATTGCCACAGCGACATAGAGTTAATGAAGCGCCGTCGAATTTGCTCGATACCTCGCCGTCATCGCGATAAGTAAATGTGCCATCAAAACACAAGGGACCGTCTTTTATAATTTTAATCTTCAACATCAAGAATGAAGGTATGCCTAATGAGCGGTCCAACCGCCATCAATAGGGTAAGCAGAACCTGTAATTGATGACGCCTGATCGGATGCAAGAAAAAGTGCCAAAGCAGCAACTTGATCTACCTGTACAAATTTTCGAGTAGGCTGACGATCGAGAATTAAACTTCGAACCACTTCATCTTCGGACAGCGATTTATTCCGCGACAATACTTCAACTTGTGCTTTTACAAGTGGCGTTTCTACCCAACCTGGGCAAATAGCATTACACGTCAAATTAGACTCAGCAGCCTCTAGAGCCACTGTCTTAGTAAAACCTACCAACCCATGCTTAGCCGCCACATAAGCCGACTTATTTGGTGATGCGATCAAGCCATGGGCTGAGGCAATATTAATAATGCGGCCAAAGCCCTGATTGCGCATCTGTGGAAGAATTAACCTTGTCATATGAAAAGCTGACGATAAATTAACGGCCAATATTAGATTCCATTTATCTATTGGGAAATCCTCCACAGGTGACACGTGCTGGACCCCAGCATTATTTATCAATACGTCAATAGTGCCCAACGCCTCTTGCGTGTCATGCACATAACGCTCAATCTCATCCGGTTTAGACATATCTGCATCCGAATAAAAAACTCGAGTGCCAGAGTGTTCTTTCAGACCACTTGTAATCGATTGAATGTCATCTTCACTTCCAAAACCGTTAAGACCAATGTCATACCCGTTCTCCCCAAACATCCTTGCGATTCCCAGACCAATTCCAGAAGTAGAGCCCGTAATCACAACAACTTTTCTTCTACTCATCCTTTTCCTCATTCAAAATATCTTCAACAAAATGAACAATCTTCTCTAAAGTGGTGCTGGCGTGATCAACATGCGGAGAATGCCCACAATCTCTTAAAATCACTCGCTGAGTAGGTGCCGGTGATAATTTCTCGATGATTTCAATTTGAGCCAAGGTCCCATAAGGGTCATTATCACTTTGAATAAGTAATGACTCGCAATTAACATTTGCAACGTATGTTTCTATATTCCATTTTTTAAATTCGGGTGATAACCAAATGTCATTCCAACCCCAAAAGGCCGATGCAGCATTATCGTGGTAGCGACCGAGTTTTTTCGGCAACTCCGTTTTTTCAAAAGCGACTCGAGCCTGCTCAATACTTTGCAACGACAGTTCCTCGACAAATACATGAGGAGCCATTAAGACCAAGCCATTCACGTCATGTCCACCCCCATTATGAATGAGTGCGATGGAGGCCCCATCGCTATGCCCAATTAATATGGGGCGCACGACTCCAATATATTTTAAAAATTTAGGCAAAACATTTAAAGCTTCATGATGCATATATTCCACTGACCGTTTTTCAGAAAGAGGCGTAGATCCGCCATACCCATATCTCGAATATACGAAAACACGACATCCCGTTGCTTTAGCCAAATCTTCTGGGAAGCCCTTCCATAGCTCAATAGAACCAAGACCTTCATGCAACATAACAAGCGCGTCTGTTGACGAAGTCGAGTCATCAGGCTCAATGCATCTATACTTTAATCGCTTATCATCGATATCAAAGATGCTATCCGTAATTTTCATGCCCAGGCCTCTTTCAAAAAAATGTTCGGCTCATTGGAATTGTTAAATTCCCAACCAAGTCTTGAGCTCTTTAGGTTGCTCGATTAACTTGGTCGGAACGTCATCAAACACCACAGCACCTTTAACCATTACGACGCTTCGATTTGATATTTTCGCTAGAGCGCTAAAGTTTTTATCAACAATTAAACTTGAAATGCCAGACTTTTTAACAATACCAATTATGCTCCAGATATCTCTGGCAATTAGAGGCGCAAGCCCCTCTGTTGCCTCATCTAATATCAACAAATCTGGGTTTGTTAGTAAAGCTCTGCCAATGCTCAACATCTGTTGCTCACCGCCAGAGAGCTGCTGTCCGCCATGAGCCAAACGCTCCTTAAGCCGAGGAAAAACATCAAGCACTCGATCATAGGTCCACTCCATTCGACCTTCAAATCCCGCTCGTGCAGCTAACAGTAAGTTTTCTTTCACAGACAAGTTCTGAAAAATACCTCTTCCTTCTGGAACGTAAGCAATACCCCTACGAGCGAGTGAGTGGGTAGCTAATGATTTGATGTCCTGTCCTCGAAGTCGAATGGCGCCAGAAGAAGCAGGCAATAAACCCATAAGGCATTTAATGAGTGTCGTTTTACCCATTCCGTTCCGACCCATCAAGGCTACAGTTTCACCAGGTTTGATTTCCAAGTTAACGCCATGAATCACATGACTTAACCCGTAATGAGCGTGAAGGCTTGCAACGTGCATTAGCGCATCAGTCACTGAAATCCTCCCCGAGGTAGGCTGCTTGAACACGGTCACTCGAACGAATGTCTTGGGGCAACCCAGATTCAATCACGCCACCATTTAGCATCACTGTCAGTGTGTCTGCTAACGCGAATACCGCATCCATATCATGCTCAACCAATATAACGGCAAACTCAGATCGAATGCTTTGAAGCAACGCGACAATACTTAATGACTCTTCCGCTCCCATCCCCGCTAAAGGCTCATCCAAAAGTAACACCTTTGGCTTTATCGCAAGCGCTAAGGCTATTTCAACCTGCCTCTGCTCCCCGTGAGACAGCTCGCTAACTCTTTTCTGCGCAACAGACTCGAGCCGCACTCGCTCCAAGACATTCTTAGTGTCAACTTCAACCTCGGGGTGAGAGCCTACGTCGCTCAAAAAGCGCATGGAAAATTTAGAGCGTGACTGAACCGCAAGATTACAATTCTCAACGACGGTCAGACTAGGATAAATATTAGTGCGCTGATAACTCCGACCTACCCCCAGCAGACTCATTTGAGACGATCCAGAACCCGTAACATCGATCCCATCAATTAATATATTCCCACTTGTTGGCTTTAAATCACCTGACAACAAATTCATTAGTGTACTTTTACCCGCGCCATTAGGACCGATCACCGCGTGAATCACCCCATGTTCACAAGAAAGTGAGACGTCCGAAACCGCTGTTAATCCAGAAAAGCGTTTTGTCAAACCTCTAGCCTCAATCACCGATCTCATATCTCGGATCTTTTTTTAGAAAATTTCAATCCGACAAGTCCATTTGGGAAAAATAACGCAACTAAAACCACTACGATTCCAGTCAATAATTGCCAATGCTTGGTCGCCTCCTGAAAGATTTCCTCCACTAGCATAAGTGTCGTCGTGCCGAGCACGGGGCCTAATAGCGAACCTTTGCCACCAAGAATAACCATCATGAGAGCGTGCCCTGACGCATGCCATCCAACCATTTCTGGATTAACAACTCCGAACTGAACCGCAGCTAAAAACCCACTGATAGCCGCGATCATGCTCGCAATAACAAAACACACCAATTTAAATTTATAAGTGTGATATCCAAGAGCTTTGGTTCTATGTTCATTCACACGAATTCCAGAAATAACCCTGCCAAATGGTGAGTTCATAATTCTTTTAATCAACATTAAAACCAGACATACAAGTATTAACGCCAGGTAATAAAAATGACTCACATTAGATAAGTCAAGTTGCCACCAACCAAACAGATTAAATCCTGGTCGATCGTAGATGTAGATACCATCCGAGCCACCTGCAAAAGCTGTGTCATGTAAGAAATAAAATAACATTTCACCAAGAGCTAACGTAGACATGATAAAAAATATGCCTTTTGTCCGCAACACTACAGCCCCGAATACGGCACCAAGAACACCCACACACAGCATACTAGCCAAAAGTGCTACAAATAAATTCATTGATGTATCCGCAGGGCTCAATAGAGCAAGAACGTATCCTGAGGAACCAAAAAATGCCGCGTGTCCTAAGCTCACCAATCCAGTGAAGCCAACCAACAAATTAAGACTACTCACAAATATGATCATGATCAAAATCTTCGAGGCGAATTGAATGTAGTAGAGTTCGCTAAAGACAGGGAGAAAGATTAGCATCACGAGAAGCGCCGTCAAAAGAGCATTTTTACATGTAGTGCTCAATCAATGCTCCCTGCCGAATAGCCCTTGAGGGCGTAACGTCAATATCAAAGCCATCAGTGCAAAAATACTCATTCCCGACATCTCTGGGAAAATGTTGATTCCAAAAATATCCAAATGAATTACTTTTCCAAAGGTATCAATCAAACCGACTGACAAAGCTGCGATCATTGCGCCCTTGATAGAACCTAAACCACCGATAACGACGACTACGAAACTAACAATCAGCACTTGACTACCCATCCCTGGAAATACTGAAGAAATGGGGGCAGATATCATTCCGGAGAAAGCCGCTAATGTAATGCCTAACGCAAATATAAACCGGTAAATCAACCCAATATTAATTCCTAGGGCTTTCGTCATTTCTCGATCAGACTCACCGGCACGAATCATCATTCCTAATCGAGTATGTTGTATTCCCAAAAACATCAACACTGCGATAACGATACACACACCGGACAACCAAAGACGATAGATCGGATAGGCTAAATTTTCTGTTATTTGTATTGATCCATTTAAGAGCTCAGGGATAGGAACGCTATGCACATCATCTCCCCAGATCATGCTCCTTAACTCAGAAAAAATAAGTATCAATCCATATGTGACTAGTACTTGTTGGAGGTGGTCTCGGTCGTACAAAAACCTTATAAATAGCCATTCTAAAAGCAACCCGAGCACTAATGCGACCATGACTCCAGCGACAAGACCGATCCAAAAATTTCCAACCCAACCCATTAGTGACCAGGCTAAGTAAGCCCCAATCATGTAAAAACTACCATGGGCAATATTTATTACGCCCATAATTCCAAAGATCAACGTCAAACCACTGGCCACCAAAAACAAAAGTAACCCGTATTGAATGCCATTCATGGTTTGGATAAAAAATGTTGCTGCATCCATTCGAATTCCTAACTCAAAACACTTGAGAAGTCTTCAATCATATCGTCAACGACTTTTGACTCAAGCAATTGTTCGGTAGTTATCACTCCCTCATCAGGCCGACGCATTGCATTGAGAGCCGCTCGCGGCAATACTTGGACTGAGCCCGTAGGCAGCACACTCATGCGAGAGGCCGCAGCAGATAGTGCTGCAAAAATCCCACCTCCCGAAGAGCCTATCACTAAAATATGGACATTAACCCCACTCAAGTGTTTTAGTCTCAAGCCTAAGGCTAACGTCACGAGATACTCCGACAAAAGTAACGTTTCATCGCTTAGACTGGGAGAGTGGCTAGGACAATCGATAAAAATATTAATGTTTGAAGTTGAATCGGGCAGAGCGTTAATAGTTTTTACTAAATCATAAATACTCTCAGCGTCTGCAAAAAAATTTGTCACTAATGCGTAAACGGCAGTTGACGCATCAGACTGGGTGTCCTGCGCGAAAAATGAAGCTCTACCAGACCAAGAATTCTCCGAGCCAAACTTACTCCTGTCGATTAAGGGATGAATTTTTTCTGCACCGCTAAATGGAACGGAACGCACCACTCCCTTCAAATCAAACCTTCGTTCCAAATCAACAAGAGATTCATAGATAGACGGTCTTATATTTTCCGAAGACGATAATAAACGCACCAAACCCCGTCGATAATCGTCTGCCTCGTCTTCGACCAATTGAAATCGATTAGATGTACCAACCCGACTCTCTCCACTCAAAACCAACCTAGCCTGCTCAGGCGTTACATTATTCGCACCGATAAGGTGACTCAATGCTTGGATTAATCTGGGGCCAGACATAGAAATTTGCGAATGCAGATTCACCAACACTCTGTCGCTCACCGCGGCGAGCATGCTGCCCCCCCCATAGCATTGTTGGGTAACTAGGGAAACAACTTGCAACCCCCTCACCTTAGCGTCTAGCAGGTCTCGGAACGCAAAACGGAAAGCTCCTAGACTTTTGGCACGTTCCGGCACCCGAACACCCCCTGTATTGAGTATCATAATCAGCGGCAAATTCGTTGCTTCAGCTGACTTTATAGCGATCCGCAGCTGATTCGATTCCAACGCCCCAATAGATCCTCCTGCAAGACAAAAATCAAAACCAACAATCACTGCAGAATTTGCATTAACCGTGCCGCGAACAACACGCAAGTCACCTACCGAATCACATTCGAGATTCACGCACTCATCAAAGAGCGTATTTATCTGATGAGCTATCTCAAGTTGAGAAAAAACCATACATTTACTCAAAGATCGAACATACTAAGAAACAAAACGAGGTTAGCAATATTGTTAACCATTTGGAACGAAAGCCAACACATAAGTCCTTGGCTCGCTTCTAATTTTGGTCATCAGTACTAATTAAAATTTAAACGCCACAACCAACACCAGGATCTTCTAAACCCTCCCATGCGGTACCAATCACTTTATTGATGCCGTTTTCCACTCTTAAAGTATAAAAATTTTGTATCGGATTATGGGACTTTGACATCGTCCAAACACCGCGTGGACTGTCGATCTCAGCACCCTCCATAGCCTTAATTGCCTGGGTCTTTTGAGATAAATCACCGGATGTTTCCTCGAGGGCCTTAATCAACAAAAGACCAGCGTCATAGCCCTGAACGGCATAAACGTCAGCCTCTTCATTGTATGCTTCTCGGTAAGCTTCTCGAAACGAGAGATTCTTAGGGTTTTGAAGTCCGTCAGCATAGTGGAGGGTTGTTGTAATGCCTTCCGCATCTGCACCTTGAGCTTCAAGCACGCCCTCGGTCAAAAAGCCTGATCCATATAACGGTATTGAAGACTTGAGCCCTGCGGCCGCATAGTCCTTGACAAACTTAACAGCCCCACCACCGGCAAAGAAACAAGCTACCGCATCAGGTTTTAGAGCAGCTATTTCAGTAAGAATTGCTTGGAACTCAACATTAGGAAAGGGAACGAACAATTCTTTAATTACCTCACCGCCCTCAGCTTCAAACCCCTCTCGAAATGAAGCTAACGCTTCTTCGCCCGCGCCGTATTTCCAAGTGACAAAAACAGATTTTTTATGTCCATTCTCAACCATAACTTTACCCAACGGGTGAGTGGGTTGCCAATTAGAGAATGACGTACGAAATACATTAGGCGCACACATCGAACCCGTAGCCGCATTCGCTCCAGCATTCGGGATAATGACCAACGTGCCCGTTTCCTTCGCTACTTTAATCATTCCCATAGCGACGCCCGAATGCACGGTGCCAATCACGACGTCAACGTTATCCCGAGTCATGATCTTGTTCGCATAATCTGTCGACTTTGCGGGATTTGACTCATCATCAACAGTATAAAAATCAATCGACTTTCCATAGGGTTTATCCCCCAATTCAGTCAAAGCCAATCTAAATCCATTCTCAATAGCAGCACCAAGCTTCGCATATGTCCCAGTGTATGGAAGCATAAATCCCACGCGAATGGCATCATTGGTTTTGTTACACCCAGTTAATGACAAAAAAGATAAGCCAGCTAAAGCCGAAGCTCCAGCCATAAATTCACGACGGTTACTGATTGACATCTTGCCCCCTTATTGAATTTTTATTAATCTTGTTTTTTTTGACGCAACTTAAACCGTTGGATTTTACCAGTCGCAGTCTTTGGTAATTCTTCCACGAACTCAATCCACCTCGGATACTTAAATGGGGCCAACTTAGATTTAACATAAAGTTTCAATTCATCAACCAGTGATTGGGTGGCGTCTGAACCGATGGCCAACACAATGAACGCTCTTGGTTTGGTGAGCTTGTCATCGTCTTCATCACCGACAATAGCAGCCTCGAACACAGAAGGGTGTGACATTAAAACCGCTTCGACCTCAAAAGGTGAAACGTATAATCCACTCACCTTGAGCATATCGTCTGATCGCCCACCGTAAGTATAGAACCCTCGCTCATCACAGCTATACTTGTCCCCTGCTCGGGTCCACTCACCACAAAAAGTTTCTCTAGATTTTTGTCTTTGGTTCCAATATAAATTTGCTGCTGATGGCCCCTTGATTTGGAGTTCCCCAAGCTCACCAACAGGAACATCTCGACCATCTTCGCCCACAAGTCGTATCTCATAGCCTGGGACAGGTTTGCCCGTAGTGCCGTACCTCACCTGCCCCGGTCGATTGGATAAAAAGATATGCAGCATTTCAGTGGATCCAATTCCATCTAATATTTCACTTCCAAAATGTGACGTCCAACGTTTACCAATTTGCGGAGGTAGCGCCTCACCTGCCGAAGTCGCTACGCGGACTGAAACCTCATCCCGACTTGGCAAGTTATTACTGGCTAACATAGCTCCAAATAACGTTGGCACCCCATAAAATATTGTGGGTTGATGCTCCTTAATTCTTTGAAACACAGAATCAGGCGTTGGTCTCTCTGACATTAATACCGTTGTCGCCCCCACAGAGAGGGGGAATGTCAAGCCATTACCCAGCCCGTAAGCAAAAAATAGTTTGGCCGCTGAAAAAACAATATCATCTTCCTTTATCCCTAAAATTGGCTTGGCGTAGAGTTCAGCCGTATAAGCCAGACTCGAATGAATATGGACTGTTCCTTTCGGCGTTCCAGTTGAGCCAGATGAATAAAGCCAAAAACAAACATCATCACATGAGGTGCTCGCCGGTTCAAATTCTCTACTAGCTTCGCTTTGAATACTTTGCAGGTGAAGATATTTAGGATTAGGCTCCCCTGAAACAACGACGTGTTGGAGATGTTGAGAGTTTGCAATTGCATTACCCAAATTATCCAATAGTGATGAAGTCACAATCAGCGCCTTCGCACGGCTATCCTCCATCATGAATTCGTAGTCTTCTGGAGTCAGGAGCGTATTGACAGCAACAGGTACGATCCCTGATTTTATTGCGCCAAGGAATATGGAGGGAAAATCGATGGTGTCAGAGTGCACAATCATCACCCGATCCTCCATCTTCAAACCTAGCTGTTTTAACGCGTTTGCTGATTGGTTTGCCCGTTCGCGCAACTCTTCAAATGTGTAACTTCCAGCGTCATCAATATAAGCTATTTTTTTCGCTCGCCCCTCCACAATATTTCTCTCCAATAAATCGTGTGCCGCATTGAAAAGACGAGGTATATTGATAGTCGGGGGACTCGTTGAGAGATCGCTCGTATACAAGTTCCAATCGCTTGCGTTACTTTTTTGCACACCGGCTCTCTTCACTGTAAATTATTATTATGCTTGGCTTTAATTAGTCATCTAAGGAAACACGATCGCACAAATCCAGCCATCCCTCAGACCAATCGGCAGCTTCTTCTTCTGGCATTGTGCCAGAGCTAGCGTCATGCATCAGTATATCTCCGATACGCTCAGCCCCGCACTCTTGCAAAACATCATCAAAGCGTTTGCCGCCGAAACAATATGTTTCAGCATAGGTGCGATCGCCGAGGGCTATCAATCCGTAACGTATCTTTTTCAAATCTGGTTTCGACTCAGTCAGTGCTGCCATAAAGTCCCTTGCATTGTCAGGCACGTCACCCTGCCCGTAAGTTGATGTGCAAATCAAAAAGATGCTGTCCGGATGAAAGATATCTATAGTTAGTTTATCCATATCCAACGTATCTACTTGTATCCCCTCACCGTCAAATCTTAACTCTAACTCCTGCCCGACTAATTGCGCGTTACCAGTCATGGTACCAATCAGGATTTTGATCTGCTTTGTCATTTATTCTGTCCTAAACTTATGCATTAAAATGTAATATATTTCATGTAAATATTTATTTATCACTTTATTATACAGATATGAAAATAGTGTAGTATCATTCTTCATACTTAAAAAAATACGAAATATATTTCTACTAACAAGGAACTTGATGTCATCAACTGAGTCTACTCAACTGTTTAATGTAAACAATTACAGCAACAGGAAGACCGAAACCATGTTTGAAACAGCACATCAAAGTGAAATCGGCGGTAACCCCATCGATGTAAAAAAATCGCGAGAGTCAATAAACGCTGAATTTTTAGGATCAGTCGGCTCTAAAATTAAAAAAATTAGAAAAGAAAAGAAATTAACCCGAAAACTACTATCTGCGAAGTCGGGTGTGTCCGAGCGATACCTTGCGTTACTGGAATCAGGCAAAGGGAACGTGTCCATTGCGCTGCTACGTCAAGTGGCTCAATCTCTTGATGTTGAACCAGAGATCCTCATATCAAACTCAGCACCGATTAACTCCGAATCACGACTTTTGTTAGGGCTGCTAGCTGGTCTATCGAGTATTGACCAACACCGATTTAAAGATCAATTACTGAAAGAGCTACGCAACTCCCCATCAAGCCGAAGTTACCGTATTGCTCTAATCGGCTTAAGAGGCGCTGGAAAAACCACCGTAGGCCAAAGACTGGCCGTAATCTTAAGCATTCCTTTTATTGAGATTGATCGGGAGATTGAAAAATTAGCTGATGCCCCACTATCAGAAATTTTCATCACATATGGCCAAGAGGGCTATAGAAATTTAGAAAAGACCTGCCTTGAAAATGTACTGAGCAATGGGCAGAACTGCATCATTTCTACTGGTGGGAGTATCGTCCAAGAGCCCCATACGTATGACTTTCTCTTGTCAACTTGCTACACGGTATGGCTGAAAGCCTCCCCAAAAGAGCATATGGATAGAGTCCTAGCGCAAGGCGACTTGCGACCAATTGCTGGCAATGGAAGCGCAATGGAGCAACTGAAACAGATCCTCGTCAAACGACAATCAAACTATGAGAAAGCTGATGTAACAGTGGGGACCGACGGGAAAAATCCAAACATCATTGCAAGTCAAATCTTAGCGGACCGAACCCTTCGAAAGCTAATACAACACACAAACTAATTAACACTATTTATGACCACCCAGCCTTCAAATCAAGAAAGCGAATCGAATCAAGCTCAATCTGTTTACTTTGATACTCATCCAGGTCTCTATAAGCACTGGTCCCTCTCCGTACGTGAGAGCACTGCGACCTTGCATATGGACGTCAATGAGGACGCTGGTCTGAAGCCCGGCTACAAATTGAAACTCAACTCCTACGATCTTGGCGTTGACATTGAACTTTATGACGCCATCAATAGAATCCGATTTGAGCACCCCAGGGTGAAATGCGTTGTGATTACATCAGCAAAAGAAAGAATGTTCTGTTCTGGCGCCAATATCTACATGCTTGGACAGTCGACGCATCCTTGGAAAGTTAATTTTTGCAAATTCACTAATGAAACTAGAAATGGTCTTGAGGACTCAAGCCGGCATGATGGCTTAAAATTTCTTGCGTCTATCAACGGTACTGTTGCGGGAGGAGGCTATGAACTCGCTCTCGCTTGCGACAAACTCCTTATGATTGACGACCGATCGTCGAGCGTGAGCCTCCCAGAAGTGCCGCTATTAGGTGTTCTACCAGGAACCGGAGGTCTTACTCGGGTTATCGACAAAAGAAAAGTCAGAAGAGATTTAGCTGATGTGTTTTGTTCCACAACTGAAGGAGTAAGAGCAGACCGTGCACGCGCTTGGGGACTTGTAGACGCAATCGCCAAGCCAAATCAATATGACCAAATTGAAACCGATCTCATCAAAGAGCTATCGTCAAAAAGCACACGTCCCAATCAGGCGGTGGGCGTAATTCTATCTCCACTGAAGCGAACATCAGATAGCTCAGGCATACATTACTCAACAGTAGACGTCGCCATCAATCGTTCTGCTCGTACCGCAACGATCAGCGTCACTGCCCCATCAATGACAACGGATAAGAGCCTAGAATCCATACACCAGCAAGGATGCGATTGGTGGCCGTTAACATTCGCACGGGAGCTTGATGACGCGATCTTACTCTTACGAACCAATGAACTGGAGATCGGGACCTGGATATTTCGTACAGCGGGCGATTGCGACGCCGTCCTGACAATGGATGAATTAATAGTAGCGCATCAAGATGATTGGTTCGTTAAGGAAACACTCGGGTATATGCGCAGAACATTAGCCCGCTTAGATGTTTCATCAAGAACGATGTTCGCACTCATCGATGAAGGCTCATGCTTTGCAGGAACACTTTTTGAAATTGCTCTCGCTTCAGACAGAATATTTATGCTGTCCGAAACAGAAAATGGACACAACCCGACCATCGCTCTGTCCAGGTTAAACTTTGGCAACCTGCCAATGGTCAATCATCTATCTCGATTACAAAACCGATTTTACGGTCACGATCATCAACTTCAAGAGATAGCATCTCTCGAAGGCGAATTGTTAGACGCGGTAGCCGCACTTAAACTCGGGCTCGTAACATACACTCCAGATGATATCGATTGGGATGACGAACTGCGCATCGCGATAGAAGAACGTAACAGCTTATCACCAGACGCCCTTACGGGAATGGAAGCGAATCTCAGATTTTCCGGGCCTGAAACAATGGAGACGCGCATCTTTGCCAGATTATCTGCATGGCAAAACTGGATATTCATAAGACCCAATGCGGTGGGCGATCAAGGAGCTCTGAAGTTATTCGGCAGTGGAAAAAAACCAGACTTCAACTGGCAGAGAATTTAAATATAAAACTCAACTCATTTAATAGATAAATAATAGGCGCATTAATCATGGATATAAATTACAGCGAAAAAATTCCAAATAACGTAAATCTCGCAACTGACAGAAAACTTCAGAGAGCGCTAGAGCACTGGCAGCCACAATTTCTCAATTGGTGGGGAGAGCAAGGCCCCAAGGATTTTCAGTCCAACGATGTTTATTTACGAACTGCCGTGGGAGTTGATGCAAAAGGGTGGGCGAGCTACGGACACGTAAAGATGCCTGATTATCGATGGGGTATATTCCTCGCAGACCAAATTCCTGATAGAAAAATTGGTTTCGGAGACCATATGGGAGAACCTGTATGGCAACAAGTCCCTGGCGAACTCCGTTCACAATTTCGTAGAATTATCGTCACACAAGGGGATACGGAACCCGCATCTGTAGAACAACAAAGGTTACTCGGTCTTACCTGCCCCTCGCTGTATGACCTTAGAAATTTATTGCAGGTCAACGTTGAAGAGGGTCGCCATTTATGGGCTATGGTTTATCTTCTTCATTGCTACTTTGGTCGAGACGGTAGAGAAGAAGCTGAAGAGCTTCTTGCAAGACACTCTGGAGATACGGACAATCCACGTATTTTAGGAACATTTAACGAACCGATTACAGATTGGTTATCCTTTTTTATGTTTACGTATTTCACTGATCGAGATGGGAAATTCCAACTTAAAAGCTTAAGCGAATCTGCTTTTGATCCTCTCGCGAGAACTTGTCGATTCATGCTTACTGAAGAAGCTCATCACATGTTCGTTGGTGAAACTGGGGTGGGCCGCGTGATCAAACGTACACTTGAGGTAATGAGTGAAATTGGGACAGACGATCCAGCCGCAATTCGAGCACAAGGCGCCGTTGACCTCGTAACGCTCCAAAAGTATTTAAACTTTTGGTTTACCTCTTCACTCGATCTTTTTGGCTCAGAGATATCTTCTAATGCAGCGACTTCTTTTGCCAGTGGAATCAAAGGTAGACCCGATGAAGGGCGATATGAAGATCATCTTTGTCTTAATGCAAGTTACGACGTCGACACACCTGATGGCATCCAGAAAGTTGATCTTAGAAATGCGATGAATGAGGTAACCCGTGGAGCCTACGTAAAAGATTGTGAGATCGGTATTAAACGTTGGAACATGATGATAAAACGAGCAAAGTTTGACTTAACGCTGTCGCTACCCAGTACTCGATTCCACAGAACAATTGGAAGTTGGGCCAACCAAACAACCGATCCACTAGGGCAAGTAATCAGTCAAAAAGAATTCGACAAGGGAATTCCAACTTGGCTACCGACCGAAGAGGACAGAAGCTTTATCCGAAGCTTAATGCAGTGCGTTGCTGAGCCCGGAAAAATGGCCGGCTGGATAGCGCCTCCTGATCGGGGAATAAATAACAATCCGGTAGATTACGAATATGTTCGCTTGAAGTAAAAAAAGGAAGCTTAGGCTTCCTTTTTTTACTTAAGCGTCTAATTATTTAATATTTGCCCTTACGTCCCGTCCCTAATTCGAGGTGTGTTTCTGACGATTAAAGAATACGCCACAGGAATAATAAACAAGGTCAGCAACGTTCCTATTGAGACACCACCAACAATCACCCACCCAATCGCTCTTCTGGCTTCAGACCCAGCACCAGACGATAAGGCTAATGGTAGAGAACCCAACACAGTTGCCAAAGCAGTCATCAAAATAGGCCGCAACCTCAAGGTGGATGCTTCTAGAACAGCCTCTATTTTTTCTTGGCCCGATCTGCGCAGTTGATTTGCAAACTCCACAATAAGAATTCCATTCTTAGTAATCAAACCAACCAACATAACCAAGCCAATTCGACTATAAATATTCAAGGTGCCTCCATCTCCAAATTTTGCGTTCAACCACATAACAAAAAGAGCACCGAGGAAGCCCAAGGGAACCGTCAGCATAATGACGAACGGGCCAACAAAACTCTCAAACTGAGCAGCCAAAACAAGGTAAATAAAGACGAGGGCGAGTATCAAAGTTACTTTCATCTCATCCCCACTTTCTCTATATTCTCTCGAAGCTCCGTTCAAGTCGGTTGTCACATTCTTTGGTAACTCTTGAGCCACGATGGAATCAATATGATCAAGCACCTGCCCCAAACTGGCGTCGGGACCTACATTTCCGTTAATAATCGCGGCGCGGAATCGGTTAAAGTGATTTAACTCTTTTGGCGCAACCGCCTCCTCTAAGGTCACAAGATTTGACAACTGAACGAGTTGCCCGCTCCGTGCCCTTACGTATATCGATGTTAAATCAGTTGGTTGACGCCTACTTTCATCTTCCATTTGTAAAACAACGTCATACTGTTTCCCTTCCCGCTTATATCTAGTGACGTCACGTCCGCCCAACAACGTCTCTACCGTCCTACCAATTGCAGCCATGGATATCCCCATCGAAGCGGCTTTGTCACGATCAATATTGACTCTGAGTTGAGGCTTATTAAGCTTAAGGTCAGTATCAAGTCCAGTAATGCCAGGATAAGTACTCAGCTTTGCCATCACTTTATTAACGTGGCCTTGCAATTCCTCGTATGAACTTCCATAAATTACATATTCTATTTCCTTAGACAGAAAGCTTTGTCCTAAAGACAATGGATTCATCGCAAAGGAAATCACACCGGGAATGCCACCATACAACTTAGGTGTAATTTGTTTGGCGATATCGAGTTGATTGCGCTTCCGCGTATCCCAGTGCTCAAGTATGGCGAAACCAATCGCGAAATTCACTGGGTTCGGTCGCTCTAAACCAGGAGCCACAACCTCGAAAAGAGTCTCAATTTCGGGGACATCCTGACCTAAAATGTTTGCAACTTGCTTCATATAACGATCGGTGTACTGCATTGTCGACCCTTCTGGCGCTATAGCAAATGCCATAAATACACCACGATCCTCAAGTGGAGACAGTTCGGGTTTCAACTGCATGAACAAACCGATCATAGTAAACATCGCCAGAACAAAAAAGCCGACAACAACATACCACCCTTTGAGCAATAGTCTTAATATAGCCGCATAGCCATTATTGATTTTTTCAAAAACCAATTCACTCATTTTGTAAACAGAGCCGTGCGTTTCTTGTCGTTTTAATAAAAGAGAACACATCATAGGCGTTAACGTTAGGGCAACAAAGCCACTAACCAATACCGCAGAAACCACAGTGAGTGCGAATTCAACGAATAGCTGGCCCACTCGGCCCGTTATAAATACAAGTGGAGTAAATACCGCAACTAAGGTGATTGTCATCGCAACAACCGCAAATCCAATTTCTTTCGCGCCCTTCATCGCAGCTTCAAATCGATTCATTCCAGATTCGATATGACGGTGAATGTTTTCCAACATAACAATTGCGTCGTCAACCACTAGACCAACCGAGAGTACGATTCCTAGAAGTGTCAAAACGTTGATTGAAAAACCTAGTACATAGAGGAAAAAGAATGAGCCAATGAGTGAAATCGGTATCGTGACAATAGGGATTAAAGTTGCACGAACACTGCGCAAAAAAACAAAAATTACAAGAACAACTAAGATCAAGGCCTCAATTAGCACCTTGTACACAGAGTCAATAGCAGCAGATATAAACTCGGACGTATCAAACGCGACCTTCAGCGACATCCCTTCAGGCAGGCCCGCCATGAGTCGAGGGAGAACATCTCTAACGGCTTGGGTAAGCGCAAGAGTATTCCCCGTAGACTGCTTCACAATCCCAAGACCAAGTGCTTCTTCACCTGAAATTCTTACGATTTTTCGATTCTCATAGGGCGCCGGAGTAGCGTGCCCCACATCTCTAATCCGTATTGGATATCCCGCCACTTCCCGAATGATCATATTATTAAATGCTTCGGGACTCTTCAGGTCAGTTTCTGTCATGACCGTTAACTCTCTATCATTGCTCTCAATACGCCCACCTGGAGAGTCCAGGTTTTGCTGCCTCAACGCGAGTTCCACATCTTGAATCGTCAGGCCTCGAGCTGCCAATTTTTCTCGATCTATCCAGACCCGCATCGCATAACGACGTTCGCCGCCGATAATCACTGTCGCAACACCGGGAAGGGTTTTCAAAGGGTCCGTTAAATATCGATCCGAATAATCGGTCAACTCCATTGGGCTGTGCCGGTCGCTTTTCAACGCCAGCCACATCACGGGCCACGCGTCAGCCTCAATTTTGGAAACCACTGGGTCGTCAGCAGTTTCTGGCAACAAGGTTCGTATTCGAGACACTCTATCTCTAACATCATTCGCAGCGGCCTCGACATCTCGATCCGTTACGAACGTAACCGTAATCTCACTGACTTCCTCTTTACTCTTCGATTTAATGGTGTTGACGCCTTCAATTCCGGATAAAACATCCTCAATCGGCGTAGTAATAACGCTCTCTACAACCTGAGCGGTAGCCCCCTTAAAAATAGTTCTAACCGAAACAACCGGCGGATCTATTTTTGGATATTCTCGAACCGATAAGCGATCAAACGATATGGCACCCAACAGCACAATAAGTAAGCTAAGTACAGTTGCAAGTACCGGCCGGCGTATGGAAATCTCGGAAAGAATCATAGGTCTCTTAAGCTAAAAAAATTACTTTAAGGTATAAATAGTATTCTTATTATCATCGTCCGCCACCCAATAC
>OJFL01000228.1_pt1 | contig 31787 bp, 28 predicted proteins | sample 1594131 | NCBI WGS metagenome assembly OJFL01 (sample SAMN05416782, study PRJEB24817) | seawater metagenome | isolation source: Sea water | place: Canada:Atlantic | collected 2013-07 | reverse complement strand
GAGATTTCTGCCTGTCTCGTGGGCTCGGAGATGTGTATAAGAGACAGGTTTTTTAGTTTACTGATCATAACTGTTTCCTTCTTACCGGTTTTTATCCTTGAAGCGCAAGAGGGCAGAATGTTTGCGCCACTCGCCTTTACTAAAACCTATGCTATGGCAGCGGCCGCTGGTTTGGCCATTACTTTAGTGCCAGTACTCATGGGATATTTCATTCGGGGCAAAGTCATCTCGCAAAAGAAAAACCCGCTTAATCGATTGCTGATTGCCTTGTATATGCCTGTTCTAAAGCGGGTAATGCAGTTTCCCAAATTGACTATCGCCTTAGCGTTCATTATTACTGTGGTAGGGTTTTGGCCTGTAAATAAAATAGGGAGCGAGTTTATACCGCCTCTTGATGAAGGTGACCTGATGTATATGCCTACAACCTATCCTGGTATTTCTATAGGTAAGGCACGACAGCTGTTACAGCAAACGGACAAACTTATTGCAACAGTACCTGAAGTTGAAAGTGTGTTTGGCAAAGTTGGCAGAGCAGAAACCGCCACAGACCCGGCACCGCTTACCATGATTGAAACCTTTATACAGCTCAAGCCCAGAGATGAGTGGCGAGAAGGAGTAACAACCGAATCGTTAAAAGCAGAGTTTGATAGCTTGGTAAAACTCCCTGGCTTAACCAATGCGTGGGTAATGCCGATAAAAACCCGAATCGATATGTTGGCTACCGGGATTAAAACCTCCGTGGGAATTAAAATAGCCGGTCCCGATCTCAATGTTATCCAGGAGATTGGCCAACAAATCGAAAATACATTGCCCGAAGTAGAGGGTACGGCGTCTGTTTATTCTGAACGTGTCGCAGGCGGGCGTTACATAAAGGTGGACATATCTCGCGAGAAAGCGAGCCGCTACGGATTGAATATTGATGATGTCCAGCAGGTAGTATCTACCGCCATTGGTGGCATAAATGTAACTCAAACCGTTGAAGGACAAGAGCGTTATCCAGTGAATGTACGTTATCCGCAGGATTACAGAGACTCGCCTGAGCAACTGTCCCGTTTACCCGTGGTTACGCCGAATGGACAACACATTGCTTTAGGAGATGTGGCTGATATTCGTGTGGAAGATGGTCCGCCGGGAATAAAAAGTGAAAACGCCCGTATTAATGGATGGACGTTTATTGATATAGAAGGTGTGGATGTAGGAACCTACGTTGTTAATGCGAAAGCTTACCTCTCAAAGACGCTCGACCTTCCAGTTGGCTACTCTATTACATGGGCTGGTCAATACGAGTACATGGAGAGAGCAAAAGAAAAACTGTCTTATGTGCTTCCATTAACTTTCGCCATTATTGTTATTTTACTCTATCTTAATTTTAAAGCGTTTAGTGAGGTGGCAATCATCATAGTAACGCTCCCCATGGCTATGATAGGTGGACTTTGGTTGATGTACTTTGAAGGCTTTAATTTTTCCGTAGCCGTCGGTGTGGGTTTTATAGCACTAGCCGGTGTAGCTGTAGAAATAGGCGTTATTATGTTGGTTTACTTAAATCAAGCAATCAACGAGCTGAAAGGAAATGCGAGCGAGAATAATGCGCCAATATCGGCCGACGCGTACCGTAATGCGCTTGTTCATGGCGCGGGATTACGAGTTCGCCCTGTTATGATGACGGTAGCAACTATTATATTGGGTCTGTTACCTATTCTATATGGTACGGGAACAGGCTCAGAAATAATGAGTAGAATAGCCGCGCCTATGGTTGGCGGCATGACAAGCGCAGTACTTTTAACGTTAATTGTCGTGCCTGCATTGTATTCTATAGTTAAAAAGTCGGACATATCGGCATTCAATCGCGAACTATCAAATCATGGTGAATAATACGGCGTGGTCGACATCGGTGGTATGGCTAAAAAAAGCGAGAAAATATCACCGATGGTTGATGGCTGTGGTAGGGGTGCAATTTCTTTTTTGGTCGATAACCGGTGTGTATATGGTAAGTATGAACATTCACTATATACACGGGGAGTCGCTGGTAAAAGATGATGACGAAAAACTCGACTTAGGAAATATTGAGTTTCCCATGAGTGCGCTGGTGGCTGAATATCCAAACGCCAGAGCTATATCGCTTACCCAGCGAATGGGAGCGCCTATTTATATCGTTGCTACCGGTGCGAACACGTTTTCCATCGATGCCATAACTGGAGCGCAATTGCCCAAGCTTAATGAGGCGGCGGCAATTGCTATAGCCCGATACCACTATGCGGCCAGTGATGAAATTACAGGAAGCCGGCTTATTCGCTTCTCATCAGACATGCCTGAAGAACTCTCATCTCGCCATTTACCCGTATGGCAAGTCACTTTCGATAATGTTGCAGCTCCTACCTTTTATATCAGTCAGCAAACCGGAGAAATTGTTACCAAGCGCCACCATTATTGGCGCTTATTCGATTGGATGTGGCGTTTTCATATTATGGATTACGATAACGGCGAGAACGTAAAAAACGGGTTCTTGTTTTTTGTCGCAGCAATTGGAGTCATCGCTGCATTGTTGGGAGCTGCCTTAACGTATTTTAGTTTGCGTACTTCTGTAACAAAGGGCTCGGTTGAAAAGGGCTTTAACAAATGAAGATAAGCAAATTTAAACCCGCTTTCAGCACTCCATTTACTAACGCTTACACCGGCGTATCCAAGGTTGCATTCACCGCTTCTTTGCATAAATGGTTTTCATTATTGGTGGGCGTTCAGCTATTAATTTGGCTTGCAACTGGGTTGTATTTCAACCTTATGGATCACGAAAAGGCAAGCGGTAATGCGCTAAGAGAACCAGTGAGTGTTAAACGGAGCTTTACTGACAGTGAACTTATTCCTCTCAATAAGTTAAACACTGTAAGTGAGGTGGCGCCTCAGAAAGTAGAGCTTATATGGGTGCTGGGGAGCCCCTATTATCATGCTATTAGCAGACAGGGAGAGCATAGTTACCAACTTCGTCATTCGTTACTATTTAATGCCATTACAGGCGAGAAAGCAGCGTTAACATCCCAACAGGTGTTGGAAATAGCAAAACTTTCTTATTCCGGGTCCAGCGAATTAAGCAATCCTAAACTGCTTCAGCCTCCTTTTTCAGATTATGTCGCACAGCAAAACCCAATGTGGAAGGTGTCTGCGAATGACAATAACAATACCTCTATTTATATTGACAGTGTTACCGGGCAAGTTTTAAAGCATGTGAACGATGATGCCAGATTAAAAGCCCTGATGTTTAAACTGCATTTTATGGACTACACCAACACAGGAGGCTTTAATCATTGGCTTATTATTTGTTTTGCTTTCGTTACATTATTTCTCTCGGGAACAGGGGTAACCTTGCTGGCAAAACGATATCAACGTCGAATATTTTCAGTGAAAAGAGACGGCAATAAACAGGTTATTTCTGTCATTTTATCTCATTCGCACACACCAACACCGGCTCTCGTAGAATCTGAGGCAAACTTATTTAATGCGCTTGCGGATGTAGGTATCGAGTTACCCTCGGTGTGTAATGGTGCTGGTACCTGCGGTAAATGTAAGTTCTTTTCTGAAAACAGGCTTCGCGTAGCTGCTACTGAACGTAGGCTTTTGTCAGCAACTGAATTCGCTGAGGGTGTTCGGCTTGCCTGTCAGCATAAAGCTTCTGAAGTCACCGGTGTTATTGATGTGAGCGTGACAGGCTTTGCGACAAAGCGTCAGGAGTAGGTATTGCGAATAGGCCTTTAGAGTGAGCTTCAGGTAGCACCTCTTTCAGAGGTCGCAGTGATACCTACTTGTACAAATGGCGTATGAAAGATAGCAATAGGCAGTGCGTAAGTTGACGCACTTCTTATCATTAAAAGTGTTAATCAATATGGGCGAACCAATGAAGCGTTTCAGTTTTGTACTTTTTATATTTGTCACCGTAATCAGTATGGCAAATGGGGCACAAGCAGAAGAGTCTCGTTTGAGTAAAGGGTTACTGGCGGTTGTAAATAAGTCGGATAACAGCATTAGCGTGATTGATATAAATGATAAACGGATTATCAAAACACTGCCTACCGGTAAGGGACCTCACGAGCTTGTAATGTCTAACAATCAAAAGTGGGCGGTAAGTACCAATTTTGTAGGCGGCGACAGCTTGACGGTTTTTAATTTGAGGGAGCTTGAAGTGGAGAGAACAATTCCACTCGAGGCGTTGAAAGGTCCACATGGTGCGGCGTTTTTAACCGACAATAAACACGTTATTTTCACCTCAGGTAAGGCAAAGCATCTTGGCATTGTAAACGTTGAAACGGGAGCGCTCGAAACAAAAATAAAAACCGCGCAAGATACCACCCACATGGTGGCTTTAAACAAGGATGAAAGTAGAGCATTTGCCACCAATATTCGAAGTGATTCGATATCGGTACTAGACCTACAAAATCAAAGTCGAGTGAAAAATATTGCTACATTCTCTATGCCAGAGGCTATTGGCTATCGTGCGAGTGCCCATGAGATATGGTACGGCGCAAACAAGGAAGGTAGGCTCGTTGTTATTAACCCTGACACCGAACAAGAGATTGCACAATGGCAAGGTTTTAGTTTTCCTTACAGAGTGCTGTTTAATCACGATGAGTCGGTAGCTATGGTGCCAGACTTTCAGAATCACTACATTCGTTTCTTTGATGCGAATAATAAAAAAGAGCTAGGCACTCTGGCTTTAGAAGAGGGGGCAGGACCGCAGGGCATCATTCTTCATCCAAAGCATGATATTGCATTCTTATCACTGAACTTGAAAAATAAGATAGTCGCGATAGACATTCATACTCGGGAAGTTATTGCAGAGTTTCCCACGGGAACTAACCCTGATGGCGTGATTTTTATTAGTCGTTAATCTGCATAAATTAATAAAACATGCCCGACTGGCAAGACAATAAATTCAGTTAAATCCTCCAATCGCAGCTTTTAATTAATAGGCTCGTATCCCCACGGTGTTCCAGGCGGTTCAACCGGGTTGGTTAAATCAAAATCTACCTGAACTTCTCTTGCAGGACGCACTAAGCGATAGCTAAAGTGGGTGGGGTAAATCATCATTTGCCAAACATTATCAGTTGAGGCAGTAATTCCAGAGTCGATAAACAACTGTTTTGAGTATGCATCAGCTGGGAATGACTGAACTTCGTTATAACCTCTGTCTGTTGTATGTCCTCCATACATGGTTGATGTGTGGAAGCTTCCGTGTTCATTGCGGTGATCGTGCTTAAGCATTAATCCCGAACCTGTTTTAGTGAGAATCCAAGTGCGAGACGCATCATCACCTACATGAAACGGGATATGCAGCTGGGTATTTGAACACTCTCGAACATGCATGATTAGCGTATTATCACCAAAGGTGTTGCCCACATTGTCTTTTGTTACTTTGCCAACAAAGGCCTTGCCGCAATGCGCTTTTATGGCGTTAAAAAATGTATCGTGAGTATCTATTGATACCAGCGGCGCTGGGTTCGCATTTACTGCAGCAGAAAGCACAGTAAATAATAAAGCTAAAATTTTGTTCATAGGGTTCCTATTCTCATTAACGGTAAAAGGAGACACATTATTTTCTTTATTGCAGTTTGATTTGTTCTCACCAAAAGAAGCCTATGTCGATGAATAATTTTAAATACTGTAGCTGAAACAATTAAAATCGATAGGCTAGAATAGCTTCAAACTGCGTAAATTTCTCTTGCCCAATACTTTGAACTGAAAGGTTAAAATCTAATGCTGCGTTAGAAATACCATACTGGTGCAATCCAAACTTAAATTCATCTAAGTATTGACTATTCCCGTACTGATTGTATGTACGTTCGATTTGCAGGCTAAGTTTGTTATTAAATTTAGTATATATATAGGCGCCAAAAACCGGGCGCACATATAAATACTGCTGCTCTTTATTTGCGCCTGCACCAAGAATGACATCAGAGTAAACACCCACTCCCTTGGTTATTTCTTTAGTAAGCCCCACTCCAAACTCTGTTTGAAAAACCAGATTTTGATCCCGCTCATCTGATAATACTCTATTAATTCCTATATTAAATGACGATGACAAGTTCGTAATATCCTGGGTAACCGGTATTCGAGATATCATCTGATAGAGCATTGCTTTGTCTAAATAAACGGTGCCTAAATTATCACTGTCGACACCCACTCTCATTTCAAGATCGGCAAGAATTAATTCGGTTTCACCTATCACTCCTCGGTTGTCATCTTCTACACGCCTTGCAACTGGAAAGCTTCTAATTTTTAGGTAGTTGCTATCATCTACGTGACTGTAGCCTATGCCTAAATAGCTTTCATTTTGAAGGTCTGTTGGCACAGGGTACTCTGATACGTCGAGAGCAAACCCAGAAAACTTTTCCCTTACGGAAGTAAGAATCTTTGCGTTTTTTTCATATCTTTTTTGCGCAATTTGGTTTGATTCTCGAAGGTATTGGTTTAGTGCTTCAGCATATTTAGCTTCTACAAATGACAGTGAGAGCGAGCTTAAATCAACGCTGTGAACTTGTTTTGCTATTTCAGCAGATCTTAAAGTGTCTAAGTTATTTTGAAGATTAGTTACTTTCCATTTGTTGGAGGGGGTAAATTCTGTGGATGATATTAGGTTATTATTTTCTGCAAATTTGACTACGTCCAGAGGCGTTAACCAGTTTGCCACGTCTCCTAATTTACCGGGGCGAGCAATATTCACTAGTAATTGAGTTACCGTGGCACAATTAAAGATATGAAAAAAGTACTTTGGGCTCTGCTGGCCTAATTCCCAAATGAAGTCTTGTAAAAAGCGTTTATCTTCGGTGCTGAAGTTGAGCGCGTAACTCCATAAATTTCGCTGCTCTTCATATAAATAGAAGTTTTCGAAATCCTCGTATGGCGCTACTTTGAATACGCCTTCTTTACCTGTAATTAGTGTATTGTACATTATTTTTGGGACATTCAAGGAATCAAGCTCGGTGAAGAAGGTGATACCGTGTTTTACGAAAAGGCCCTTATTGTTGATTCCGTCCATGCGCAGCATAATATGTCCCATCATTGAACTTGCCGAAGTCACGTTTTCAGAGGCGTAAATAAGCTTTAATTTGTCTGCCGGTACACTCTCTAGGAACTCCTTGTAGTCTTTGCAAAGAAGCTTGGGTTTCACATTTTCGAATGCGGGTATGTAAGATTGAATTAATCGTAAGCGCGCCGGATAACTGCACACGCTATCGACGTTAGTTTTAAATAGGTGAAGAGTTTTTTTTGTTTCGTCTAATGCGCTAACGAACCTTTGTCCAATATAGATTGAATTATCACCGCCAATAGGGTGAGAATTTTTTAACTGTAACAAGAGGTGCCAAAGGGGGTCGTTTGCTACCGCAGTAATTTGAGCTTCACTAAAATGTGACAGTGAGTCGCTGCTGGTATAATTTGCGAGAGAAAAAGGGCTTATAAGTAAAAAAAAGGAAGCAACGATGCTTCCTTTTATCGCTTTTTTCAGCATAACTTATTTGCAAGCAATGCTTACTGAATCTTGATATTTCCACATCTTTTCAGAACCATAGTCAGTTGATGAGCCAAATACGCCACCACTAATTACGTTGATAAAGAATGCAGTTTCAACTTCTTTGTTAAGATTTACGTCAGTACATTTTGCATCGTCAGCAACTAGTACTTTATCTTTGTTTTCTTTTTGTACAGTTACAACGCCGGGAACAGTTTGGGAAACACCGTCAACAGTAACTGTTGTAGTTTCACCACTGCTTGTAGTCACGTTAATTTTGTGGGTATCTTCTGTAAGAATAGTCGCACAACCAGAAGTAAGGATAAGGCTTGCAGCTGCTAGTCCAATTAGTTTTTTCATTGTTTTTCCTTGAAAAATTTCACTCGTCGAATTTCCGACGACCGCTAATATATAGTTTGTTTAGGAAAAATCAATTACTAAATTAATGATTAGATGTGTGAGCCTTTAGGTTCAGTTTATTTTTAAATTTCAGCTCATTATTCATTTCATGAAGGCATAAAAATTAGTCAAATAAAGTATGTCAATTCCTTGGTACATCATATTCTAAAAACAATCTATCTGTGCTTGGCGGCTGAGTTAATTACCGGCTAAGAATTCGGCTAAAAATACGGCGAAGAAAGCAGCAAATTAAATAGCAAAGAAAGCCGCTAAGTCACAACTCATCAAGGTGAATGTTATGTCTAACGAATTTAAAGGTAAAACTGCGGTGATTTCGGGCGCTGCTGGCGGTATAGGTCTAGCGTTAGCAAACGCTCTGGCCGAGCAAGGTATGAATATAGTAATGGGCGATATTGATGCTGTCACCTTGGCTGAAGCCAGCGAAACGCTGAAAGAAAAAGGCCACAATGTAGTGACATGTCCTTTAGATGTTACCGATTATACGCAGTGGGAAAGTATTGTAGCGAAAGCAAAAGACACCTTTGGCAAAATTCATATGGTGGTGAATAACGCTGGCGTAGGCGGTACGCCCGGAAAAATTGAAGATACAGAGCATGCAACTTGGCGCTGGGTAATGGATGTAAACGTGATGGGCGTGCTTTATGGCGCTCAAGCTTGTGTACCTGCTATAAAAGAGCATGGCGAAGGAGGCTGGATTCTAAACGTGGCGTCTATGGCAGGCATGATGGGTATGCCTTATGCTGCTGCATATTGTGCTTCTAAAGCCGCAGTTGTATCTATGACAGAAAGCTGGATACCAGAGCTTCAGCCGCATAACATTCATGTTTCTGTGTTGTGCCCCGCGTTTGTTAAAACGCGCATTCATGAATCTCATCGCAATCGCCAAGAAAAATATGCTGTGGTAAAAGAGAAGCGCATAAGCAAAGAAAAACTCAAAGCGGGCGCACAGGCAGCGGCTACTGCTGTAGAGTCTGGCATTCCCGTCTCTATGCTCGCCGAGCGAGTTATAGAAGCCTTGCGCTCAAATCAGACCTATATCTATTCTCATCCAAATTACAGAAAGGTGACCAGTGGTCGCTCGAAAGCAATTGATATGGCTTTTATAGACGCTGAACAAAGCCCCGTTGTCGGCCACCTAATTAACGATGACATAATAACTTTTTAAAAGTCATATTAATGAAGATGCTCTCTAGCAGCTACGCATTAAACATAAGGCATTTAGTGGGAGCCTTCACTTTGTTTGTCGCGATTTCTGGATATGCGGTGTTTAGATAATTGCTCATAGCATACGCCTAAAATAATGAATAGCAGTGCGGTTTGCAGGTACGAATGGTGTGTGTCTAGCCCCGGCGCTTTGAAAAAAGCATAGATGGCCTCTAGCATAAAAATAAGCGCTGCTGCGCTAATACCATATTTAAAAATCATGTTGTGCTCTCTTGTAATGAAGAGGCTCACAGAGCCTCTTTATGTTTACTGACCTTTCCATTTAGCAGTCTATTTTGGCAGTTGATTTAAATTGCCCATTTACATGGACTACCAGTGATTTCTGTTCGTGTTGCCATAGGTGTTGTAAATAGACTCATCAGCATTGACCACTTGAGCAATAAAAGCACCAAGGTCGTAAAACAATCCCCCACCAGAGACTGCGAGTGCTTCGCTTTCTGAGAGTATGTGCTGTTCACCGAGTACTAAGTGTTTTTGTGCCTCGTTAACGGGGTTCATCACAATATTTTTCATGGTTACTTCCTTAATTTCTGTGGTCAGTATAGCCTTGGTAAAACTCGTACATACCCTCGGCTACAGTGGCAATAATGCCCAGTGTGCCAAGACCTCTGAGCACAGATCCGCCGGAAACCGCATTAATTTCATTAATTGTTAAATCAGTCATCGTATTTATTTCCTTATAAGTCATGATTTACCTTTTACAGAGAACGTTTCTATAAAAAGCTTTTTTGAAAGGCTGCTTTAAGATTAAAACGCCTTACAGCAGTGCTGTTGCAGACAGAAGTCTTAACACCAAACACTGTGATAAAAATAGCAGCGGGCTAAACAGCGCGAAACTGTACTACCTATGGTTTTTTTAAAGGGGGCAATGCATCTGCCCTCTATTATCGTTAATTGGTCGCTTGTTCCATTGAATACAGACGCGCTTGTTTGTACTTTCGATTACGAAAAGTCCAAAAATTAGGCAATAACAATGAAAAAAATCCTTAACGCTGCAGTGGCTGTAACCATGGCACTGTCCAGTGTGCCTGCATTTGCAGATAAATCAGAGACAGACAAGAACGCCCCTTTCAGTAGCAGTACTTTCAAAGCAATGGAAATGAGAAGTATAGGCCCGGCTTACATGTCTGGGCGAATCGCAGACATTGCTATCGATCAGAATGATCCTTCAACCTGGTATACCGCGGTAGGCTCAGGGGGTGTTTGGAAAACCACTAATGCAGGCACCACATGGAAGCCTATTTTCGACGATCAAGCTGTGTACTCTATTGGCGACGTTACCATAGCGCCCAGCAACTCAAACATTATTTGGGTAGGTACTGGTGAGAACAACGGCGGCCGCCACATCAGTTTTGGCGACGGTGTTTATAAATCACTAGATGGCGGTAAGACTTGGAAAAACATGGGGCTTAAAAAGTCGGAGCATGTTTCCGATATCATTATTCACCCTGAAAACCCTGACGTGGTCTGGGTATCAGCGCAAGGGCCATTGTGGTCTGAAGGCGGCGAGCGGGGGCTCTATAAAACTTCAGATGGGGGGGCTACTTGGAAGCAAGTACTTACTCCAGATGATGAATGGACAGGAGTGACGTCTTTACTTATCGACCCAACCAATCCAGATAAGTTATACGCGGCAACATGGTCAAGACAAAGAACGGTGGCTAATTATGTAGGTACAGGTCCTGCTGCTGGCATTCATACGTCCGATGACGGCGGTGAAACTTGGACTGAATTAAAAACCGGCTTGCCCACTGGTAATATGGGTAAAATTGGTATGGCTATCTCGCCCATAGATCCTAGCGTACTCTACGCCACTATTGAAATTGACAACCGCAAAGGTGGTTTTTATCGCTCATCAGATAAAGGTCAAAGCTGGGAAAAAATGTCTGACGAGGTAGGAGGCGGTACTGGTCCTCACTACTACCAAGAGATTTTTGCTGATCAACACCAAATGGATCGTGTTTATATTGCCAGCAATTACAGCAAAGTGTCTGACGATGGCGGAAAAACGTGGACGCCTATAAACACAAAGCGCAAGCACGTAGATGATCACGCCATGGCATTTCACCCCACCGACCCCGACTTTGTTTTAATGGGGTCTGACGGCGGTATTTATATGTCCCATGATCGCATGGCGAACTGGCGGTTCATGGCAAACTTGCCACTAACTCAGTTTTATAAGGTGGCACCAGATGACTCAAAACCCTTCTACAACGTTTATGCTGGTGCTCAAGATAATTCTACGCAGGGTGGTCCATCTCGTACCAACCGTTCCGAAGGCATTAAGAATAAAGACTGGTTTTTAACCTTAGGTGGCGATGGTCATCAGCCTGCGGTTGAGCCGGGCAACCCAGACATAGTGTATTCTCAATGGCAGCAAGGCAACTTGACTAGAATAGATATGACAACGAAGGAAGGGGTGTACATTAAACCTCAGCCTTTGCCTGGCGATCCGGCAGAGCGATTTAACTGGGATGCGCCTATAAATGTGTCTGCTCACGATCCAAAACGCATTTACTTCGCGTCTCAGCGCGTATGGCGTTCAGATGATCGCGGCGATAGTTGGACTGCCTTATCCGGCGACCTCACTAAAAACGGCAATCGTATGCATATGCCTATGATGGGCAGAACCTGGTCGGTAGAGGCTGGCTGGGACTTATACGCCATGTCGGAATACCACACCATTGCTAACTTTGCAGAAAGTCCGGTAGACGAGAATATTCTTTGGGTTGGAACCGACGACGGTATCATTCAGGTAACGACAAATGGCGGCAAGTCTTGGAAAAAAATAGAGCTTGATGATATTCGAGGCGTACCTGCAACAGCCTATGTTAACGATATTCGTGCCGATCTTTTCGACCCGGAAACTGTTTACGTTGCTCTTGATAATCACAAGTACGGCGATTACAAACCGTATTTAATTAAGTCGACCAACTTAGGCAAAAAATGGACATCCATGGCTGATGATTTGCCAGAAAAACATTTGGTTTGGCGTATTGTGCAAGATCACGTGAACAAAGATCTGATGTTCATTGGTACTGAATTTGGTGTTTTCTTTACCGTTGATGGCGGTGAACAGTGGGTAGAACTTGAAGGCGGTATGCCGACTATTTCAACCCGTGACGTAAAAATTCAGCGACGTGAAAACGACTTAGTAGCGGGGACATTTGGCCGTGGCATTTATATTCTAGACGACTACGCGCCCCTGCGCGGCTTAACAGAAAAATCGATGCAGGAAGATGCTTTACTGTTTGCACCAAGCCGACCTGTAAAGTGGTTCCAATTGGATGACAACCACACTGATTCAGACGGAGACGACCGCTTTGTTGCTGAAAACCCAGAGCATGGTGCCACGCTAACGTACTACCTCAAAGACAGCTTGCTTACGGCTAAAGAAAAGCGTCAAGAAGCTGAGAAAAAACTCATCAAGGAAAAAGAGAAGTATCCTAAATATCCTAGCTGGGAAGAGGTCGAAGCTGAAAATCAAGAAGCCGAGCCAGCGGTTTATGTCGAAATAAAAGACGAAGAAGGCGATGTGGTTAAGCGTGTATCGGGAAGTACCAAAAAAGGTCTACACCGAGTAACGTGGGATATGACTTACGCTAACTTAATGCCGATTACCGGCAAAGAAGGCTCTCGTCGTTCACGAGGCGCACTCGTGGCTTTACCAGGGACGTATTTTGCAACGTTATTTAAGCGAGAGGGCAACACGGTAACAGCACTATCTGAACCCGTTAGCTTTGAACTTGAATCGATTTACGATGGCGCGCTAGAAGGCGCTACCGATGAGCAAAGAGCTGCCTTTGATAACGCGGTAAGTGATGCTCAAAAACGTGCTGTGACCACAACAACAGTGCTAAGTAGTGTAGAAGAAACTATGGAAGCGCTACGCAGTGCAATCGACCGCACGCAGGGGGACATTACTGGTCTAGAAGCTCAGTATGCCGATGTACAGCGTGAAATCAACGCCGTTAATCGAGAGCTTTATGGATTAGAGTCTCGTAATCGCAAAGGCATTAAGCCTGCAAACATTACCAGTCGATTAGGTTATGCTCGTTCAGCAGTAGGCTCGTCTTATGGGCCAACGCAGCAGCATAAAGACCAGTTGCGTTTTGCAAACGAGGGCCTAGATAGCGTGAGCGAGAGAGTGAGTGTTCTGCAGCAAACAACGTTACCTGCGCTTCAAAACGCAGTGGTCAACGCGGGTGGTCCATGGACTATGGGATTACCAGTTATTACCCGTTAATGACCCAGTAACGAGCTTTTACAGGCCTTCTACTGTTAACAGACAGTTTATAGGCCTTTAAATTAATAGCTAAAAAACGGCAGTTTTTACAACTGCCGTTTTATTTTTTTATCTTTTTTATCTGACTTTGCATCTTAAAGCTGTATGTTACATTTTCAAATATTCGTTCCTTTCTCCTCTCTGCAAATTATTGGCATGGCAGTGCTGTTGTCACTTGCGTGTCCTCTTTCTGCTAACCCGGCAAAGGGCTCTTCTTCAGAGGAAGAACGAAAGTCTGTAACAGATAAAGCCAATGGAAAGGCGACAGAAAATGCACAGGCCATAGAAAATATAGCGGTAACGGCTAGGCGGCCTTACTACCATGAAACGCTCACCAAAATTTTTCCGCTTTATCAATATGATCAGCAAAACCTTACTGAGCCTACCACTGTTAACGACGTGTTAGTGCAGTCTCCGCTAGTGAGCTTGAACGGGCAAGGCGGGCAAATTCAAAATATCAGCATTCGTGGTTTTTCGCGCTGGCGCATTCAAACATTGATAAACGGTGTGCCTATAATAAGTGACAGAAGAGCGGGGTCTAGCACAGGCTTTCTGCCGCCGAGGTTCATTAGTAATATCTCAGTAATTCCTGGGGCGGCATCAACCTACTTAGGCTCAGGCGCAATGGGAGGTGCGGTCAATATCAGTCTATCTGAACCAAATGGTCATCAATTCCAAGCGGGCCTTCTTAACAACGCAGCTACGCAGGAAATTGCGTATTCCGGGCATAACATTAACACCGACTGGAAACTGTCATATCGACATGCTAGTAACGCCGAAGATGCCAACAACAATGTGCTTTACGACCAATTTGAGCAAACGGCGTTATTTGTTCGCCATCAATTTGAAAAAACGCCAATCACAGAAGCGTGGTCCCTTTACTCGCAAAATAGTAACGTAGGTAAGTCTAGCATTGACTTTCCTGAAGATAGAGTGACAACATACCCCCAAAATACCCATTGGCTCGGCAAAGTCAGCGCTAATTTTGGTGCAATTACCAGCAATGTATGGTGGCATCAGTCGCAGCTAGATACCGATACTTTGCGCCCTGAACAGCGCTTAAACGAGAGTCGTAGTCGCGCGTTTGACTATGGCGGGGACATGGGAAGTAAAGTACGCTTGGCAAACTGGAACATAAACTGGCAGGCCCAGATACAGGGGCGCAATGGAGTGCGTATTGATGAACGAGAATTAGCATTTAATTCTCAAGCCGCCCCAAATCAATATAACTACAGCGAAGAAACGTATAGCGTTGCGCCTCTTGATGCCAGTGAATTTGCTCTTGCTGGTGTATTTGATGCATCACGAACCGTGGGAGCGTTTTCGCTTGCAGTAGGAGCACGGTTCGATTGGCAGCGCCAAAATACCACCGATCAGAATGCTGGTGATCATAGCATCGCAAATTCGAATATGAGTGGATTTGCTGGAGGAAGCTACTCGATAACCCCCCATTGGAGAGCTAGCATTTATGTCTCGAGCGCTTTTAGAAATCCCTCACTTACCGAACGTTTTTACTCGGGAGAAACACCGCGAGGCACTGTAATAGGCGACGCCGAATTAAACACCGAAAAATCCCTCAATGTGCAGGGCGTAGTGTCGTACGCAAATAAGACAGTGACAGCAAGTGCCGAGGCATTTCATCAGAGCATAAAGCAGTATATTGAACGCATTGCTATTAACGATAACCTGCTACAGTACGTTAATTTAAACAGGGCACAGATTGACGGAATAAGCTATAGCGCGAAGTGGGCGCCCGACACCTCGTTGCTTTCCCTAAAACTAAGCGGAGCTTTGTTGCAAGGTGAAGATTCCACTGGCAGTCCTATCTCTGATATTCCACCAAACAATCATCGACTCGATATAGTTTACGACCTTGGCCGAGTTCGTGCTTTTTCAAGCCTGCTGTATCGCGCAAGTAAAATAAGCGCTGCAGACGGTGAGCGGTCGCTTAGAAGCACACTCAGCTTGGATGTGGGCGTTTCTTGGGAAGTGAATGAAAATGTGACTGCGAAAGTAAGTGCGAACAATCTCACAAATCAGTTATTTTATGTAAGCGCAGATGATAGAGCAGCGTTTGCGCGTGGAAGAAACTTGAATTTCTACTTAAGTGTTTTGCTGTAAACGAGCCTGTCTTTTGCGGTATTTGCTTTTAAGCGTAGTCACTAGCATTACCATTCCCGTAAGCCAAATAATCAACAATAAAATGGCGGCGGGTAGAAAAAGGTAGAGCTTGGCGCCTTCGAAAAACCAACTTCCGTCGTGAATAGACTCTATGGTATCGGCACGTCGATAAGCCGTTTGTAGTACCTCACCCGTGTAGGCGTTCAGTTGAACTTCCCAGTGATTGTTACCCCGTACCTTTATCACGCCTTTATTTGGTCTAATGTCTAGTCTGTCGATATCTTCCCACTGCGACAACTGCGCTTGTGGAGCGGCAGTAACCGACTGCAAAATTTGCTCGGCGCTGATTATTGCGGTTGATGTGTTTGCGGTGACTTTTTGAGTTGGAGGTTGGACCCAATCAACTTCTTTTTTTACTTGTAACAAAAGGCCGCTGCCTATCACAATGACGACAGGTATAAAGACACTGAGCGTTATCCAAAGATGAAGTTGGCGACTGATTTTGCGTAGTTTATTGGGCATTAGTTCACATATTTAACACGGAGTTTAACTATACTGCATAAGGTGTAAGTAGTACAAAATACAGCGAGTTTAGATCTAAAATGAAGACACTAGGTTGCTACCAACCACATCCCCACGCCTACCATTAGCGTACCTGCAATTCGGTTCATAACCTGTACGTTATCACTTTTCATCAACATCGAGCGTAAAGTGCGCCCCCCAGATGCATAAATTAGCAAACAGGTAAATTCAAGTACTAAAATAATGGCAATTAAGCTAACTAACTGACTTGTTAGCGAGCGTGTGGGCTCGATAAAGGGAGGCAATAAGGCAATAAAAAAGGCCCACCCCTTGGGGTTTGCAATTGCGGTAATGAAGCCTTGAGATATTAAAGCAATACGAGAAGCCTGTTGGTTTTCACCACTGTGCTTTAGTGCCATTTTTCCTCGTGAACGCCACATTTGAACACCAATATAAAACAAATATGCTCCACCGATATATTTGAGCGCCGTGAATATATTTGGATAGTTAAGCAATAGCGCTGCAACGCCAATGGAAGAGAGTGTAGCAACTAAACCTACTCCAGCAAGCTCACCTAACATCATCCATAGAGCGCGTTTTACACCAATGCTCATTCCTAGTGTTAGAGCCAGCGTCATACACATACCTGGTGTAATAGATACAAAGAAAAATGTCGGTATAAACAGTGAAAGAGTGGCCCAACTCATAAGTTACGTCCAAAGGTAAAACGATGAGAAAAAACGAGCGGAAAAATGCCAGAAAAAGTACTCGGTAGCAATGAAAAATATAGCCACCTGAGACCAACAGCCCCTGTAAGCGATACATGGGTTGTAGATAAGCGTACTCGCTGTGTAAATCCTACCTGCTTTTTTGAAAATTAAGCCAGTAAATACACTGGTTGTTCTTTCTTTTTTTATAAAATTATTATTTTTATCAGATGGTTAAGTGTTTTTCTTCGAGTGTTTACCTGGTTTGTTTTTTGCACCTGTTTTGCTAGAACCTACGCCTTTACACGAAAAGGGCGTTCTCTACGTATTTTGCCACATATATTAGGAGATTATTAATATGAGTCGTGATCACACCGCAAGCAGTAAAGCAGGTCAAAACAAAAACGGTGAATCTAAAGTCGTTGTTATTACCGGGGCCTCTAGCGGTATTGGTAAGGCAACGGCAACAGCGCTTGTAAATGAAGGCCATCGTGTTGCACTTATTGCTCGAAGCGAAGATAAGCTGAATAAGCTAGTTGACGAGCTGGGTAGCGAAAATGCTTTCTCTGTAGCTGCGGATGTCAGTGAATACGAAGCGCTGGAAAACGCTTTTGAAAAAATTAACACGCATTTTAGCCACATCGATGCGGTTTTCGCTAATGCGGGTAAAGGCGCAAACCAACCAGGTATTGAGCAGGGAAGTGTTAGCGATTGGTCTACTATGTTAGGAGCAAACGTAAACGGGCTTTTATATACCGCCAAAGCAGGGCTTCCGTTTCTTAGAGAGAGCAAAGGACACTTTTTGTTAACGGGGTCTGTTGCAGGAAGAATTGCACTTAAAGGTTCGGTTTACGGTGCAAGTAAATGGTTTGCTTATGGTTTCGGCTTAAACCTCGCCGAGGAAATGCGCGAGTGGGGTGGTAAATGCACCACCATTTGCCCGGGAATGGTGAATACACCGTTTTTCGATGAACCCAAAGAAGACAAACTTGCCCCAGAAGACATTGCCGATGCCGTAATGTATGCCTTATCGAGCAGTGATAAGGCTTGCGTAAGGGAAGTTTACGTAATGCCAACCTCGTAATTTCTAGTTGCCATTAATGAGCCATGATAGCCGTCTGCGTTGCCTGAAAAGTCCGAACTTGATGGCAATGCAGATGGCAATCAAGCCTACATTGAAAAACCATATCATTGATCACAAGGCCGTTTTTACTTAAACGCTGAAATATGCACATCGCTTTTCTAGCGTCTGTGCAGTTGCGGTAAGTTCCGACACTTTTTCATCGGTTTTTGTAGCAGTTATTGATGTCTCCTCGGCAAGTGAGTTTACGCCTACTATCAATTCGTTTATTTCTTTAGCCACCGTCGCTTGTTCTTCAGCCGATGAGGCAATTTGTTAATTCATTGAGTTAATTTGATTAACCGCATTATCTATGGCTTCGAATTCATGCTGAGCCCGTTGTGAAGCAGTTTGTGTGGATTGAGCTTCTTGCGAGGTTTCCGCCATTAAACGCACAGCACTGTCAGATTCGCGCTTCAGGCTAATGAGCTTATTTTGAATGTCGTCAGTGCTTGAAGGCGTCTATTCATACAAATGATACTAGACCGAAAAGTCCTGCCGTTGGTCGGTTTTCAACAAAGTAGTGCTGGATAAATTTTGTCCAATCAAGCACCTTAAGTCATGTGTATTTGCCATTCACTGCAGAGAAAAGACCAATACGCCAAACTTGAACGACAGATTATTGATAATGAGTTGCTGCCTTTTTTCTAAGCCAATAAAGCTCTGTAGGTACAATCTTGGTAGGTAAAAGCTCAATAGATAAAAGCTCAATAGGTAAAGATAATGAAAACAAATGAAGAAACACTAACCATTCCACAAGAAGCATTCGACTGGTACGACGAATATGCGCATGGCGATATAGACAGGCGCACTTTTTTAACGCGTATCGCGTCATTGTCTATAGCCGGCTTGTCAGCGGGTGTTATAGGCAGCGCGCTTATTCCAAACTATGCCAAAGCTGAGCAGGTATCTTTTAACAACCCCGCAATTAAAGCTACCTATGAAGAGTTTCCATCTGCCCAAGGCCATGGCACAGGCGGTGGGTATTTCGTGGTTCCTACCACGCCAGCTAACGACAAACCCATGCCAGCGGTGCTAGTTGTTCATGAAAACAGGGGGCTAAATCCCTACATAAAAGACGTGGCAAGACGTTTAGCAATGCAAGGCTTTATTGCCTTTGCACCAGATGCGCTTTTTCCATTAGGTGGCTATCCTGGAAATGATGATGAAGGTAGAGCCATGCAGCGAAGTCTCGATAGAGATAAAATTGAGCAAGACTTCATTGCTGCGGCACAATGGCTGAATGCGCATAAAATGACAACCGATAAGCTAGGAGTTGTGGGCTTCTGTTTTGGTGGTTACATCAGTAATTTACTGGCAGCCACACTGCCGAGTAAAATAGACGCTGCAGTGCCATTTTACGGCACGCCTGCATCATCAGAATTACAAGGTAAGGTAAAGGGGCCGCTATTGTTACACTTTGGTGAAAACGATAAACGAGTCAATGCGACCTGGCCCGAATACGAAAAAGTGCTTAAAGCCAATAATGCCCAGTATACTGCCCATGTATACAGTAAAGCTCAGCACGGTTTTCATAACGATTCGACAAGTCGCTATAGTCCGAAAGATGCTGAGCTTGCTTGGCAAAGAACAGTCGATTTCTTCAATACCCACCTTAAATAATCCAAAAGCTTAGCGCCTTGCAATGGCGCTAAGCAGGTTTGATGGTTTTAGCTCTGTTAAATGGATGATGGAAGACCGAGATAGCGGTAAATTCGTAATTACGTTAAACTATTACAGTGGCAAACAGGCCCAGTATTTACTCATTCACTAGCACTTCCATCTCTATTTAAGGTTTCCATCCATGTTCCACAACGATGTTTTACGCCGTATTCGCTATGCGCTTGCGATAAACGATACCGCCGCTATCAGTATTTTTAAGCTGGTGGATTACGATATGGACATAGGTTATCTGCATAGCATTATGAAGAAAGAAGACGAAGAAGGTTATTTGCCTTGTAGAGATAAAATTCTTGCGTTGTTTTTAGATGGTTTGATCATCAAAAATCGTGGGAAGCAAGAGGGACAAGCTCCAAAAATATTGGGCCCGAAAGAGCGCTTAAGTAATAACGAAATCTTGAGAAAAATTCGTATAGCAATGAGCTACAAAGACGAAGATATGATCAACGTTTTGCTGTTAGCCGACTTCAGAATAGGCAAGAGTGAACTGTCAGCCCTATTTAGAAAACCGGACCATCGCAACTATAAAGCAGCAGGCGATCAGGTAGTGCGTAACTTGCTTCAAGGTATGGTTATCAAGTATCGCCAAAATATAAAGCCCCGTTCGTCTAGTCAAAACGCATTTGCTTCAAAGAGCAAGGCGGTTAAAAAACCGCAAAAAACGGCTACCAAGACAAGCAATAAGTACAAGGTGGTAAACAAACCATCTGATTCAGTGTGGGGTAAAGGATAGCCTTTGTTTTGAATTGCATGTAATCGAGGGGCGCCAGGTGGCAGGGAAATGTTGTTGAACAACAGTTGAACTCTGGCTGCTCGCTATCATATCTATAAGCATCTTACTTCAATAAGGAAATAGTTCATGAGTAGACATTTTGATAGTGCAGAAGGTCTTTGCGAAGAAAAAAGCGATGCCACACGGGGTTTCGTATTCAATCAAACCATGCTGCGTATTGCTGACCCAAAGCGTACCTTAGATTTCTACACCCGTATTATGGGTATGACGTTAATAAAACGGCTCGACTTTGAAGATATGAAATTTACCCTTTATTTTCTAGCCGCCGGTGATGACTTTTCCGATGTAAGCCAAGATGCTGAAACGCGAACAAAGCAAACCTTTGGCCGCCCTGCTATGTTAGAGCTTACCCATAATTGGGACGATACCCCAGAAACTGTGTCCTATCACAACGGTAACAGTGAGCCTAAGGGGTTTGGACATATTGGGTTTCATGTTCCCGATGCTGAAGCTGCCTGCGAACGATTTGAGACGCTAGGAGTACCTTTTCAGAAGAAACTCAATGATGGGAGTATGAAAGGAATAGCCTTTATAAAAGACCCTGACGGTTATTGGATAGAAATATTCGATGCCAAAAAAGTGGCAGAAACTTGCGCCCCTCATCTAAAAGCCTGAACGGTCGAGCTTGGCGAATAAAGTTCGAGCCTACAAAGCTTTCGGTTGCTTTGGCGACATAGTCTTATTAAACAATAAGTGGAGAAAGAGAAGAGCGTTATTTCTCAGTGAACAACGGTAAAACTTAATTCAGTTGACTCTAAAAACTCACCTAGAATACGAGACTGCTGATTACCTCTGGGCACCATGACATAGCATTTAGGCTTGGGGGATACCTCTGAAAGTTCGTACCACAAGGTGTCTAGAACATCGGTACCATGCTTTAAAAATGTTTCTCCCCACGATGTGTTATAAAGTACGTATACGTCTTCCACCGTGGGCTTTTGGCGCAAGGTAGGGAAGTTCACCAGAGCCATACAGGTTTCAATGCGCTCAGCAGCCAGTAAATTATGCCGAGGTAAAGCCGACACTCGTACTGGAGGAAAGAGTGTGCATAGCTGTTTTAATATATCGTTGAGGTCAAGCTCGCTTATTTCGCAGTAGTTGTAATCGAGGAGAACCTTGGTGTTGGTGTCCATTATGCGGCTTGAGACACACCACACTAACAGCGCAATAGCATTGGACGCTTGGGATATTTTTTGCGACTCGTCGATAATGCCCGACTTACTTAATTTATCGCCTGCGTAAGCGGTCCACACTTCATCTCCATTTTTAAGTGATTTCACCGATATGGTGACGGTGGGGCAGTATAAGCTTTCATCGAATGCTCTGCGTAAAAACTCAACCTTATCCTTTTTCTTGCCATAGAATGTGCTTAGCCGGCGCCCTAGAACGGTCATGTCTTTTTCGTCCATAATTTGGGTTTGACCGTCTAGCTGGGTGGATATTCGGCGGTAACACTTGAGTAAAAAGCGATGTATGCGGCGACTTAACTGAACGCGCTCGTTAAAGTTCCAGTTTTGAATGTTGTCTAAATGCGCTAAGCTTTTACGACTCCAACCCCAACTTCTGGCATAAGCAGCTATAATTCTTCGCTTAAAGTCCGGCTTTTCCCCTTCATACAACGACTGGCTCAGCTTACAGCCGCATTTTAAATAAAGGCACTGCTGCAAAATTAGAATATCTTCTGGCTGTCCCTTATCTGTATAGTGTGCAATAAGTTCGTTGAACATTAATGCATAGGGATCTATATCTGGGACTTTGCCAGGAGCATCGGTCCCCAAGTGCACATGTTTTTTAAGCAAGTTACATAAAGGCTGGTCATTTTCTATGTTTGCAAGGTACACCTCTAGCTTTGCCATTTTAAGTAGTGACTTAAACGGCGAATCCATAGCCTTGCCCAACTGCCAAATAGCAGCGCCAAACAATTCTCTGGCGTCTAGCCGCTCTAGGTGACCTAAATCCATAAACCAGTCGAGATCCGGAGAGCCGCCTTTCTCAAGACTGTTTAAAATACCTTCGTACTGTTTACTTGTTGCCTTTTCCGGGGTTAGCCACCAAAACGGTGCTTTACCAGCTACAACAATATTAGTGCTGTAAAATTCTGCTTTTAAAAATAATGCTTGTGCTGACCCAGCACTTTCACCGTCGGCAACCCCGAAATCATTGCTTTTTACTTTCTCAATATCAGACAAGAAAAAGTGTACTTCTACGCCGAATTTGTTGTCAGCCCATTGCTCTATTGCCTGGAGTTTTTGCGAGAGTAAATCCATTGATTTTGAGGAAAATTGTTTGCCATCAATGCAAACCCAATAGTCAAAATCTGAATCGTCGGTTTGCGCAATAGTGCCAGTGCTTCCCATCAGTACTAATGAGTCGATACAGCGCTGGCGCGGCCACACAGACTTTATATCGGAAAAAAGCGCGTGCAAAGAGGGAAAGCAACGATTGAGTGCCCGCTCAATGTCTTTTCTAAAGGAGTAATTGTTAATACCAAAAGGAACGCTTTCTGCTTCAGATGCAGATTCAATATACCCAGGTAATTCTGGGTGATTGACGTGGATTAAAAATGGAAGGACATGAAAAAGTGGCCTGTGCTCTTCTGGCAGTAGGCTAAGTGCACGCTCTATTCGTGCTTTGTTATACCGCAATACACGCAGTAGCCTTATTGTAAGGTTTTGCTGCAACGAGAGCGACTTGGGCTCATTCATATCTTATTTAGTGCCTAAATTTTGTAGCAAGTTTTTCTTCTCAAGCGTAGCGTAAGTTTAAAGCATAGCGCTATCAGAACCCGCCTGCCTGTTATTTGTCTTTTATGCTAGGGTAGCTATCGAGTAGCGATAACACCAACTGATTCAACGCTTGTTGAACGGCAATAACATCGTTAGATTCAATTTCGATGCTTCCCGATGCACTGTAAATAACGGTGCTTTTGTTAATCACCTCAATTTGAAGGTTTTGATAGTCGGTGAACTGTTCTCCAACGGGAACACTTAATACACCGCCCAGCATAATGGCTCCAGAGCGACCAAATGTTCCAGTACCAAGCCCAATATTTAATTGAGCTCCACCTTCTTTAGTTTCTGTGTAAGGGAAAAAGCTTACTACTACGTCAGCTAAATTTTCAGTAGTAGAGGAAAGCCCTTTTTCTGACAATGCCGAGGTAATGTCTTGTGCAATACTGTTTTCAAGCGTTGGGTTAACACTGTTAAGCGGTGACTTTACGAAAAAGCTATCAATTTCTTTAAAGTCTTGTGATTTATCTAAAGAGACAGTAGGGCCACTTGCTGCACACCCGCTCAAACTCAGACAAAGAATGAAAAAGCAAAAGATGCGCTGAATTTGTTGCCATCGTCTATCCATAAATACACACTCCCAATGATAATGTGCTCATGATCACGCAAGATAGCGGCAATGTAAACGATAATGTTTTACTCTCAGCCGTATAAATATTAGACAAAATAACAATTGCAGTTAAATGGCGTTTATTAGAACATGAAGACATCTTATTTGCCCTTTTTTGAACCATGTCTAAATTCCCTTTTGTCATTTTCATTTTAAATCTATTTTTAATAAGCAGCATGAATGTAAACGCGGTTGGTTTCTCTGTTGGCGGCGCTCTTACTGTTGAAGCTGAGACTGGTTTTGATGCAAAAAAAAGGGTAAGAGAGAACCAAGAAAAGGGCATAAGTGAAGAGGAACGGCTATCAATCACATGGGCTGTAATCCCTGCACCGCCTTTTTTTATTCTCGAAGGAAAGTATAGGGCTCAGGGAATTTGCGATGCGCTCATTAATCAATTAAAGCCCACTATGTCTGATGTTAAACACGAGACAGTGGTTATGCCTCAGTCTCGGGTTAACTTACATACCGAGGAAAATGAAAACCTTTGTTTTCCGTGCGTAATTCAGCGAGAGCACAATACCACATGGCGCTTTTCCGATGTGACTACCTTGTATCCTCCACTGGGTATTATCGCGCTCCCAAAGACGATTGAGCCATTTTTAGATGAAAATAGGCGCGTGTCTCTGAAAGCACTGGTTAAGAGCAATAAGCTCACGTTTGCACAACCTATCTCGAGAAAATATCCAGATGCGCTTCAAGTTTTGGTCGATAGCCTGAAACAAACACCTCGTTATGCACCTATTGCTGGTACAGAAGCTACTACTCGTGTTCTTCGTCAACTGGAATACGGCCGTGTAGATTTTACTTTGGAGTATCCGTCAATTCTGAAGTATTTCACCTTAACGGAGGGTGATAGCAAGTTGCAATTTTATTACACCTCAGAGTTGGGCGAAGAGAAGATTCCAGGCGCAGTCGGGTGTACCAATAACGCGTGGGGAAAAGAGGCAATAGATCGCATAAACGCAGCATTAGATGAAGTCGTTAATTCTCCTGTCTACAGGGCGTCACAAGAATTCTGGCAGAATTAACTTTCTAGACTCTTTGCCCTTTCAGTGAGCCAAATTGAATGATTTCCTTGAACGGTGTGGTGGCAGGCAAGGTGCCGAACGCCAACCCATGTTGACCTGCTAAGCGACTTTCGCAAAAGCTTTCCGCCAAGATTTTCATATCGACAAGCTCATTGTTTAGTAATACACAGGCTTGCAGGGCCAAGGCTGTTTTCTCTGTTAAGAGTCGGCTTCGTATTTCTATAGAATCAGTGTTGCTAAATTCTTTTATCAAGTCTTCGACGAATACATCGAAATGAGGATTTTTGCCTGCCGCTGTTTTTAATTCTGCAAACAGGGCCTTTTTGGTTGCCGGCTCTTTTGACAATGCGCGCAATACATCCAGACATTGCACATTACCGCTACCTTCCCATATCGAATTCAATGGCGCCTGACGATAAAGGCGGGGCATTGCATTCTCTTCTACGTAACCAATTCCGCCAAGGCACTCTTGTGCCTCATTAACGAAGGTGGCTGTGCGTTTACACACCCAATACTTTCCAATAGCGGTAGTAATGCGGGCAAGTGCAGCTTCGTGAGCATTAGTACCGCTTGCGTCTACGGCTTTCGCAACACGCATGGTAAGTGCAGTTGCCGCCGCACTTTCAATCACTAAATCTGCTACTACATTTTGCATCAGAGGTTGGTTAATCAGCAGCTTACCGAATGCTTCTCTCTCGCCCACATGATGCAGAGCCTGCACGAGGGCTTGTCGCATTAGGGCTGAAGATCCAATCATACAATCTAGACGCGTGAGCGATACCATATCAATGATGACAGGAACGCCGCGCCCCTCTTCGCCAAGTAGGAAAGCGGTTGCTTCTTGAAACTCTACTTCTGATGAAGCGTTGCTCCAATCACCAAGTTTATCTTTAAGTCTTTGAATGCGAACGTGGTTTAAAGCGCCATTCTCTAAGATTCTAGGGAGAAGAAAACAGCTTAGCCCTCCTTCTGCTTGCGCAAGAATAAGGTGTGCGTCGCACATTGGTGCAGAATAGAAAAACTTGTGTCCAGTAATGGCATAACTGCCATCTTCTCGTTTTTCTGCCCGCGTGCTGTTGCGTCTTACGTCGGAACCACCCTGTTTTTCAGTCATCCCCATACCCACGGTTATTCCTTCCTTTTTGAAGGCAGGAAGCTGTCGGGGGTCATACTGTCCGTTTACTAACTTGGTTAACCAATACGAGGGCAAGTTTTTCCCTTGTTGTATGGCGGGTACTGCGGCATGAGTCATGGTTAGTGGGCACGTGGTACCCGCATCGGTTTGACTGTGAATATATAAAAGCGCCGCCCGCACAACGTGGCTGCCCGGCGTATCTAAGTTCTGCCAGGAGTATGAGTGCACCTTATTAGCCATAGCCGAAGACATTAAGGCATGGTAGCTTGGGTGAAATTTCACCTCGTCTATTTGACGTCCATACCGGTCAAACGCGTGTAAAACGGGCTTGTTTTTATTAGCGTCTTCACCGTGCTCAAATTGATCATGGCCAGCGAGGTGCCCAAAACTTTCCAACACAGAAGGTAGCGGCTTATCGCAATGCTGAGAAACAAAGCACTGAAGTAGTTCGTCTGCAAGCCAGAGGTTGTAGGCCGGCAGGGGCAGAGGTTGGTTTTCTACCTCATGAGTTTGAAATTTATTTGGTGATGTCATTTTCTTGCTCGCCTCTGTGAATGATGTCATTAGCCGGTAAAGTCTTACCCACTCTCGCTGACTACTTGTATTTTTATTACCTATATTAGAAATTACACATAAAGGTAAATTAAGTCAAAGTAAGTAATGTTTGTGTAATTTTCAGATTTACGGGTTATAAAAGTAACTATTGCTGCCTTATGAGAGACAGATTCTATAGGTAAGGTGCTGAAACCGTGTCGCAATGAAATCCGCAGTGGTAAAAAAATAACACGCAAAGGTAGGGTAGGTGTTTTGAAACAAACAGGCGCAAAAAAGCCGGTGGCGCGAAAGTTACTACTAAAATTGTTGGGCTCGCGAGACAACGTGCAAATGACGGCAGCCAGTGCCGTGCGTGTAGGCCAGTTGTTTGGAATTTCTGAAAACAATATAAGAGTGACATTAAATCGGCTTCAAAGCACAAAAATGTTGTCATTGCTTGATAGAGGATATTATCAACTGGGCAAAGGTGGAGAAAAGTTTGCTCGTGAGATAAATAGTTGGCGAGATGCTGAATCTTCTTTACTACCTTCTTGGAACGAAAGCTGGATTGCAGTGCAAACCAATATGCTGTCGAAAAGCGACAAAAAGCAAACTCGAGAAAACGAACGCGCTTTAAAAATTGTTGGCTTGAGAAAAGTATTCACTGATATGTACGTGAGGCCTGCGAATATAGCTGGTGGTGCGGCAGTGGTTAGAGAAAAACTCTGTACGTTAGGTTTAAGCAAACAGGCCGTGGTGTATTGCGCTAGTGAGTTTGATCTAAAACTGCAATCTAAAATTCGTAATCTGTGGAACACCGAAGAACTTGAAAAACAGTATAAGCAGGGCATATCTGATGTAGAAGCGTCACTATTGCGGTTACCAAACCTAACGTTAGAAGAGGCGACATTTGAATCATTTCACGTGGGAGATTACGCCCTGCACCAGTTGGTTTTTGACCCTCTTTTACCCTCGCCACTAACAGATGAAGCTTTGCGCAGAGAGTTTTCTGAATTAGTAAAACACTACGATGATGTTGGCGCTCAAATTTGGCATCGCTTTCTATCGTTGGATCAGTAAACAGGAGGGGGGATTTTCTAAAAACTCATAATTTTAATAGCCTCAGTCATGCTGCCAAGAGCTGCATATGTCATCTGAATGCGGGGCTAATATTACACACAGTTTTATGCAACGCATTTAACCATGTGCATTATCATGACAACATGGTAATTGCGTATAAGTACAAGGAAAAGTTATGTCTCCATCTCGCCCATTATTTAAGCATATTCGAAACCACACAGCGCTTTTTTCAGAATTGTCGCAGTATCGAGATAATGCATTGGCCCCATTAGGCGTTGAAAACTATGAGTTTCACAAAGTGCCCAAGTTTGTTACGGCAGATGGGAATAGGCTTACTATAGAGCCAGAACGAAGTATTGTGTTGCCAACTGTCAATATTTTGAAAGGAGTTAAAGCCAAGCTAGAGGCGCAAATTCCATCGTTAAAAATGGTAGAAAACAGCGAAATTGGCTACCGCTACCCTACTGCTGCGCTTGCGGGATTAGATGCACCTTTTATAAAACGAATGCGTTCAGAGTATTTTCATAGGGTTGATGAAGATCGCAGTATCTGCCGTCCAGTGAACCTATCGTACGGCATAAAAAGCCGGGGTAAAGCCGATAATCGTCAAGAGTATGAAGTATGGATGCCAGACGAAGCCCCCAATCAAAATCCACTTCCTTTGCTGATTGAACGTTATGGCGAGGATTTACCTGAAGATGTCCGTCATTTTGTTGAACAACCTTCAAAGGTTCATGGCTGGATGGGCGTAAAAAGAGCAGCTTTTGAGGCGCTTTACTCGAATAAAAAAGAGTGTGGAGATCTAATTATTTGTATTGCTATGAGTGTAGACGCATACAATATTGGGGCAAGGCCAGACTTATCGTTTTCTCCAGAGGCTGATAGCTCAATCGCGGTAAGTAATGCCGAACTTGAGTGGGAAATAGAAGGGTATTATGCACCTCGCGGCTGGCGGTTTTGTCACGACGCTGTTTGGCATGCTATTCAGCATACCCTCGAGGCTGTCAATGAACCACTCGCTGATATGTTTAGCAACGATCTTATTCTAATTGCAGAGAGCAAAACAGAGCGAATACTGTCTACGCTTCACGGTCTTGGTGTCACTCAGGAAGAAATTGACCACCTTAACCTACAGCCCTGGGAATTTTTGCAAACAGAGAGTGAGCATCGCAGAAAACCGAAAGAGCCTCATCATTCTGTCAATTTACTTGGTCGGCTAAACCGGCTTTTCTATCAGCCGCAAAATCCATTGCCATCATTAAATTGGATGCACGACCTGATAAGTGACATATCAATGGTTACCTCTTCTTTTTACCAATAAAAGCCCAGTGAGTTTTTCTGCTGGGCTGTTTGCTTTGTAAACAATTCGAAAACGCTGATCTTTAAATGTAAATTAATTTCATTAATTGCGTTATTTGTAGCTTTTATTACCGCTAATTGTAATTTAATTACATAATTTGCTTTATTTTATGATTTTGTTGGTCATAATATGGACATTGCTCCAGCGAAATCTAATTAAGTTACAACATAGGGTTTATTATGAAACTGTCTACATTTGCTATTGCTCTTATCGCTTCCGTTACGGTTGCTCCATCTTTTGCAAAAAATATCCAGTTGCAACCTGTAACTGAAAATATTGAAACACAAGCGTGTTTAACCGCAGCCAATCAGGGCTATCAAAAAGCAATGCGTTTGGTGCGAGCTAATGGGTTTGATGCTGACGAGTTTAGTGCTTCTGTAAGATGTAATGGTGAATCGCTTAGAACATTTGCTTTCATGTACAGAAATAACGTTGCTTCTACAGATGCTAAGAAAGTTGCACTTGTAGCTAAAAACAAAAATGCAGCGTCGCAAGCCTGTTTAGAAGCTTTATCCATCGGTAAAGACGAAGCATTAGAAAAATATGGTTTAAGCGGTGAGACCGTGATTTGTAATCATAAAGATATCGCAGACTTTGTTCGAGCTTACAAATCTAAGAATGTTGAAGTTCGCATGACTGAAGAATAAAAATTATTTGAGGAGCTCATATCTGATCTCACAGTTTCGATGGATAGGTTTAAACTCCATCTGACAGGCAGCTATGAGGCGTGAATAGGACATTGGCATCTTGATTACTTTATAGTGTCAACGCGAGAATTTCTGACATTTCCACGATTGAAACCAACTTTCTGGTTTAAGTGCCTGTCTGGATACACAGTTTTAGCAGCCTTTCCCCTATATTCAGGAAAACGACGCAATCGCGCGTTTTTGTTTTTAAACACTTTATCCAGATCGCCAATTTCCCATTATGTAGCAATGTGATAACGAGTTTGGAGTTAATAATGAAAGTATAAAATTGAGCGATGCGTTGGCAGAAAAATGCGCAGTTCGCACTATATTAAATTGTTAGTTCTCTTTTCAAAATTATCTAACTTTAACAAAATCTATCTTTACCTTTAAGCAATTCACTGCTATCCTTTAAGTATTGTTTTTTCTTAAAGGATAAGACGTGGTATCTCATAGAGAACGTGGGGTAATGATTAGGCAGCAGATCATTCGGGACGTAAAACATCACCCCAAAGATATAGCAAATCACATTGCTGCAATTTTTAGCATTACTCCTCAAGCGACATATAATCACCTTAAAAAATTAGAGTCTGAGGGTTGGATTTCTACGACAGGTCGAGGAAAAGGCAAAACCTATTCATTAGGGGATAAACGGGAATATAAGCAGTTATTCGAGCTTACAAGTGATTTCGCAGAGGATAAAGTATGGCGCAATCACTATTCATTCATATTCGAAGGTTTGAATGAGAATGTAGTCGATATTTGTCATTACGGTTTTACCGAAATGGTAAACAATGTAATTGACCATTCAAATGGAAAGTCAATTTTTATTTCAGTTAGAAGATCAACTGAAGAAGTTACCATTTTCATAATTGATGATGGTGAAGGGATTTTTAGAAGAATTAAACGACTTTGCGATCTTCCAGATGACCGTCAAGCATTGGTAGAACTGTCAAAAGGTAAGTTAACTACTGATCCGGAAAACCATAGTGGTGAAGGAATATTTTTCACTTCAAGGGTATTTGATCTATTTGAGATTGATTCTAAAGGACTAAAGTTCAGTCATCAGGATAATGTGGATTTTGATTTTTTAGTTGATTCTGATTTCATGATTGATGAGCCTGGTACAATGGTATTTATGAAAATCAATAAAAACGCTTCACGTACTATAAAACAAGTATTTGATGATTACACTGCTGGCCCTGACGACTTTCAATTCAACAAAACGGTAATTCCTGTAAAGCTAGCTGTATATGAAGGTGAGAAGTTAGTATCCCGTTCGCAAGCCAAAAGACTGCTCGGAAGAGTTGAAAAATTCAGCTACGTTGTTTTTGATTTTGATGGTGTAACTTCTGTAGGTCAGGCTTTTGCGGACGAAATATTTAGGGTTTATGCAGCTAAACATAAAGATATTAATTTGATTCCTATGAATATGAATGAGGATGTTACTATGATGGTTAGAAGAGCAACTGCGAAGAACAAGAACTAACAAATTGATTATGGCGTGCGCCAAGGCGCACTGGGGCGCAAACACGCAGGCGGCTTCGCCATTATCGCGCATGCCTGCGCCCCAAATTTGTCGGTAACCAACGTCCGCTTCTGGTCATACACGAGTGTCAGATTTGATTGAGTTCTATTATTCGAATCTGACAGAGCAAGTTGAGACTAATTCACCTCATGCTGTTCACCTCATGCTGTTCACCTCATGCTAATTCACCTCATGCTTGTTCACCTCATGCTTCTCGAAATTACATTCCCATGCAGTGTTCTAATACATCGGAAGTGCTTTATACATCGAAAGTGCTAAAGTTTAGTTTGAAGGGGATGAAATCAAATGAAACTTTGTTTGCCTTCCATCTAGATAAGACACAGACTTTCCGTCAAAAAAAGCATCTTCTTCCAACATTATTCTCACCTCTTTATTCCACTCTTTAACCATTGTTGCTGCATTTAATTCAATGGAATAAACCGTATTTTCATACATGGGATAGTCCCCTTTTACAGGAACGCCTTCCTGAGCATCCCACATGCCAATAGTGGGGCCTGCTGCGTGACCATGAAAACCAAGAGGGTGAGTATAAATTGCCGGCTTAATACCCTCACTAATAGCTTGGTTACGTGAACGCATTAGAATTTCATTGCCCGAGAGCTGTCTCTTATACACATCTGACGCTGCCGACGATATGCAGTGTGTAGAT